>ERZ773214.1558-NODE-1558-length-13229-cov-64.089722_pt1 | contig 13229 bp, 14 predicted proteins | sample MGYA00511238_ERZ773214 | MGnify/ENA primary metagenome ERZ773214 (study PRJEB29015, sample SAMEA2738157) | human oral metagenome | biome: human oral; feature: human-associated habitat; material: saliva | place: China | collected 2259 ...
TCTTGCATAAACACCTCCTATTGAACAGGTTGTGTTTCTAGTTCACTATTGGATTTAGGAGTTCCCCATTTCCAAACTGCAAGAATTCCATTTTGAGATGGTGAGCCTTCAAGTTGCTTGAGCGTTTCGCCCTGATAAATGAACTGTTGGTTAGTTTGAATTAAAATGCGTTTGCCTTCGCCGTTTAATTCAGTGTGTTCAGGGTCTTCAATCACAAACATCGAACCAGGAGCGTAGCTCTCGCCAGTTTTTACAAGTGGGAATAATTCCACAAGCTCCTTGTAAGTAGTCCCATAAGCAATTTTCTCGCCCATGATGGAATCTTGAGCCATCACACGAACTACTTTGTTAATTTTTTCAGTGATTTCAAGTAGCTCGTTCTGTTTATTTTCAGTTTGAGCGAGCTTCTGTTCAGCTTGCTCGATTTTAGATTGAGCTTGTACGATTGCTGACCCAGGATCTAGTTCAGCTTTAATAACATCAAGAACCGCTTGAATAAGCGCTTCTTCATTGTCTTGAGTGCGGTCTCCGACGAGTTCACGTTGGTTGGTGCTATAACGGTTGCCTTCCTGTAGTCGGATTTCAACAACGGTTGTCGTTTTGTCTCCGTAACCACGAGTATAAGGTTTAGTCGCGAGTGTGTAGTTATTAATTGCCATTTGTCATTTGTCCTTTCACTTCTTCAAATTTTGCTTTTAGTTCTTCGTTTGACTCAATGAGATTTAAAATTTCATTGAGTTGTTTTTGTGTGATTTCGTACAGCGCCTTGTAGGTCGCTGCATCGCTTGCTTTCATTCCGATATCATCGCTTAAATTTTGGATGATTAGTTGATTAATTTCTTCCTTCATTTACTTTCTCCAATTTCTGATTGAGTTCTTGAATAGCCTTAATTAAATAAGGTACGAGTTCAAATGCACGGTAAGAATATGCCCCATCTGGATTTTCATAAAATGCTTCTGGTACATATTTCTGTACATCTTGAGCCATAATACCGCATGAAATATCTTCAACCTTGCCATCGTATTCCTTACGATAGCTGTAGGTTTTCAGACGGTTGATAACTTCCAGTGCAGATACCTTACTATCTTCAATATTTGTCTTATATCTACGGTCAGAGATTTCTTTGTTAAGAGGTATCCAATCTGTTTGGTTTGTGTCAAAGTCATAAAAATAGATATATCCATTACGCTTATCGATCCTATTGTAAACTGGTGAATAAATCCAGTAACCGCCCTCTCCTGTTTTTCGGTTACTAAAATAAAAGATATTGCCCGTGACTTCCAAGTCTCCATGTATCCTAGGAGTATTCCAAAATTGTGCCTTGTTATAACAATACATTTCCCCTGTTCGTTTCACAAACCAAGCATGATCACCCGGTTTCTCCCAGTTATCCCCCCAGTTAACCCAAAGGGAAGTTTGACCCCAACCTGTGCTACCATTGCTCATACCAACCGCAAATTGGTTAGTACCAGTTAGCCAATATGTGCTTGGGTCTTTATCGTGAGTACCGATTTGGAATCCACCAATCTTACCTTTATAACCTTCAAGCAAGGTTGCTGATACTACTACTGACCGTAGTTTGTTAATAAAGGCATTCTTAGCAGCAAGCTGATCAGTGAATACATCACTAGCTACAAGTTTCTTCGCTAGTGCTGTGTCAAATATCAACTTATCTGCTGCAATCGAATTCGAGCGAATGATGTCAGTGTTTAACGTTCCAATTCGTGCATCGCCTACAAATAGGCGCTTGAAATACCCGTCAATTGCTGTGATTTCGTCTGCAAGCGTGCGACCTTTCAGTCGGATTTTATTCGCTTCAATCAACGCGTTATTACTGTTTAGGTTGACTTGTGAGATGATATCTCCTGCGCTATTCAAGGCCTTAACAGCAAAGCTATCTTTTAGCAATGACATAGTTACACGGTTATACTCATTGTTATAATCGGTACTATCTACAAATTCGTCAGGAATTATGTGGCTATCTACAACCATAGGTTTATGAATGACGATATTCCCGGGACTTGTGAGAGTAAATCTAAGTGAGTACTCGTTTAGCTCTCCTGTTTTAGGAATATCCAAATAGCCAGTGAACACTTGGTTACCAGTTTTAGTAATCGGTATTGGAAAGTCGTAGTACATGTTAAGATTTGTAGTGTTATCCAACAACTGAATTAAAACCCTACCGTCTTGTGGCACCTTGTCAACCGCTATCTCAATTCGATACCCAAGACTTTCTCCTTGTTTTACAAATTTCTTTGTTAAAGGAAACCGAACTCCTAACCATCCAGACATAGAGTCGGTATAGTTGATTCTGATACCGCTATGATCTCCCCAGCCAACACGACTTAAATGTGTATCTGTTGCGACTGATGAGATGTACTTAGGAATTTTAGTCGGAGCGTAGAATAGATTATTTAGATTACTAAATCTCTTGCCTACCTCGACCTCGAACAATTCTGATGTCAAAGCCATTCTTGCTATATTTGTACTAACATTTGAGTCGTTCGTACCCAAAATACGCTCATATAGCTGACTTGTTTCTTTCACACGCTGGAAATCACTCTGGTCAGCTTTGCCACTTATTTGAGTAGAAATTGTAGCAAAACGGCCATCCGAGGTTTCTTTATATTCAGCTAACTTTTGTGTGACTTGTGTTCTAACTGCTTCGATAGGCTCTGCGCTATCTTCTGGAGCTGGTTGCCATTTACGGTCATTGTTGCCTTCGTAAAAGTCAAGTTCGGTCATGAATAAGCCAGACCAACCTTTTGGATTTCCTGTGTATTCAAATACTAGATAACCATTATCAAAATCACCGATATTTAATTTTAACGAATGTTTAACGACTTGATGTGAACTGAAAGCGGGTGAACCAGTCTTGTCAAAAAGCGTCTGAATCTCGTCATAGTCTTGATTAGCAGAGTCTTTTTTTCGTTTCCGTAGAGTTATTCTTACCCTTGCCGTGTTTGCGTCAAAGGCTAGAAAATTCAATGTATAATCAGTATTTTTCTTGAAAATAAAACGCGGGCTATTTACTACCGCTCCATTTTCCAGTAAAAACATTCGTTTTTGACCGTTTAAGTAAAAATGGTGTGATAGGAATTTGAATTTGCTAGGATCACCGTTCCAGTATTTCAACCCATCATCTGCCCGTGAGTTCCGAAGCATATTCGGCCCGCCTTGTGTTATTTTTTCATCTATCTGACTAGCTAGGCTTGTAAAACGTCCGTCAATCCCTTGCCTGTATTCAGCAAGCTTGGCTTCATTATCTCTTGTGAAATCTTGGAATCGTTGTGTAATCTGACTTTCTGTTTCTTCTCGAGAATAACGTTTTAAGTCAGTAACAGCGTTGTTTAGCTTATCTTCTTGCTTATTTACTCTATCAGCCATTGAAGCGAATGTGATTTGATTTTCACTAGCGATACGCTTGGCTTCCTGAGCAAGGTCGTCACTCGCCCCAGCTTTCTTGAGAGCTTCTTCTGCTTTACGCTTGGCCTCGTCAAATCCTTCTGGACTGAATTCATGAAATCGTCTGTCTATTTCGTCTGATAATGCCTTCTTATTTTCCTCAGCCTTAGCCTTTGCAAGTTCTATTTGATCATTGAAGTCTTGCTTGATTTGGTCAACCTTGGCATCGAACCCTCTATCAGCTTCTTCAATTTGGTTTTGAAGTTGAGCTTCAAACTCGTTAAATTGCTCAATTTTTTTGGTAATAGTTCCAGCGTACGAATACTGCGCATCATTGCCAGCTTTACTGTCGGCACTAATGCGACCACGAAGCCCGCCTTTAAAGTTGAAAGATTGACTCAAAACTGGAGATTTGAACGTTTCTCCTGTGTTGGTTTTGATAGTTACCCACTGGCCAACATCAAGTAATAGATGCCCTTGATAATTCAGGCTAAATGGATAGTACCTGATATCCTTAATGCTGTGATAAAGGTTATCCAAAATCGATTGCGACATGAACAGATTATCTAATTCCAATGAGCGACCAGTTCGCAATCCGACCGTGAGCGTTTCTTTATCTTTTTTACAAGTTATCCCTGCGATTTGATACTCAATCTCGCTCTTGGTCAATCCGTGCATGAAGTAGCTATCAGCAGTTATCACAATCCCAGAGTCGGTCAACTCTTTGATTTCAAGTTTACCCTCTCGGTTGAAAAAACAAGACATCCCGAGCATTTGAGTGGCTAGACTCAAAACATCTCGAAATGTCATTTTTTTATCTTTTGGAATCTGCTCGATTCTGTAATTCATGGATGCAAGACCCATGTTTTCATTGGCAAGTTCGATACCTGCTTTTAAACAGATTTCTTTGATTACATTTCTGATTTCTGCTGGGTAGGTTAAGTCTGTGACGTGTTCACGGTTCAACTTAAACATTCCATCCATGAGGTCAAGCTTGGTCGTTTTACGATTGCGGTCTATCTCAATATCGTTAATGAAATATTCACCCATTTTGACCCATTCATAGGTTCCATCGACTAAAAGGCCAATCTCTGGGTAAATTTTATCTAACTTATTAAACGATGTAATCACGCTCGCAAAAACAATCTTGGCACTACCTGCACACGTCCCACCAGGCTTGTAGGTATCACCTTTGATGTAACCATAATCAAAACTAGCCTCGTTGATGTCTCTAGATTGATACTGTCCTACTCTGATAGCAAGAGTACGGTTTTTAGCAAACATCGCTTCATTGAATTTCTGTCGTCTGAATACGTCCATATTTTAAAACCTACCTTTCTATCAGATTAAACTTGGCACCAGACCATGGCTTGAATTTTTCAGTGAATGAGTAGCTCGGAGCCGTTCTGTCTCCGACATAAAAAGTCTTTGTGGTTTGACCTGAAATAGGGTCAGGATAGGACACCGTGAAGAATTCAGGCGATACGGCATTTAAAAGCTGACTCATTTCTCCTTGAGTCAGCATGCCCCACTCACAATCTAGTTTACGTTTAACCGTGATACGGTCACGCACCATGTCTCCGTTTGCGTTACGCCCTGTTTCTCCATCAATATCTTGGATACCAACTTGAAAAGACTTGGGAGGCTTAACAGCCACCCCGTTAATTACTAAATGTGCCATTTTACCTCCCTCTAGATATTAAGCAAGACTTGTCCTGCACGTTCCTGTTCTCTATTGATTTCTTGGATGGCTACACGACCAAACTCGTGTCCGCCAATTTGAATCACGATGTCGCCATCGCCACTAAATCCTCCAGACTGTGGCAAGCCACCACCTAGAGCGTTAACAACAGCACCGCCTACAATACGACCCATAGTTTGTAAGAACCCAGTATTCTCAAGAGGCATAACAACCTCTTTACCAGCTTCACCAATCATGGCTACAGTAGGACTGTCAACGATACCACCACGGGCTAGTCGAGGCAGCTTCACATAACCAATGCTTCCTAGAGATACTCCAGATAACTTGTTAATCAGACCAATAACACCGTTAATCATGCCAATGAATCCATTGACAACATTCTCAATCGTTCCAAGCACTGCGTTAACTGCGCTTCTGAAAGCACCGCCTACTGCACTACCGACTGCTTGACCAGCGTTAACAAAAATACTTTGAACTGTTGACCAAACGCCACTAAAGAAGCTACCAATCGAACTAAATGCATTTGTAACTGCGTTGTAGGCTCTTGTGAAGATATCTCCAAACCAAGTAGCTACGTTAGCAAGTGCACTCGTTACATCGTTCCATCTTCCAGTAAACCAAGTACCAAGACCACTGAAAATATTTGTCAAGCCAGTCCATGCATTTTGAAACATGTCGGTAAACCATGTACCGATATTAGCTAAAGCATTAGTCACATCTGACCATCTATCACTAAACCAAGTTCCTAAACCAGAAAAGATGTTGGTGAGTCCAGTCCATCCACCTTGGAACATATCTGTAAACCATGTGCTGACATTTGACAGAGCGGTCGTGACGTCGTTCCAACGTTCGCCGAACCACGTTCCTAAACCTGTGAAGATGGCTACAATTCCATCCCATGCACCTTGGAACACACCAGCGAACCATTCTGCGAACGGAGAGAAGATATCAACGATCGTATCAAAAATGATTTGGAATAGTACCTTGACTAAATCCCACAATGCGCTTAATGTAGCAAATGTAAGACCGTAGACAAAGTCTGAAGCGTGCCCTAGAAAGTCAAACAACGCACTAGCAATATCGCCTAAACCTTCTTGGATTTTGCTTAAATCTCCCGTGAAAAGACCTTCAATGATATCGAAGATACCGCTTAAAAGCTCAGCAATATCTCCTACGAGTTTAGTAATAAAATCGTAAGTGTTAATGAATATTTGAGCTAAGAAGTTAAATACTGGTCCTAAAAGTTTGAAGAATATCTCAACTAAGAATGCAATAACTGGATATAAGTGTCTGTTCAATGTTTGAGATAATTCCAAGAATTTTGCAATTAGCTCAACTATTTTCTCGACAGCCTCTCCAACATTGCTATTAATTACTTCTGAGAATTGCTTCCCGAACTCATCAAAGACTGGTTGAATGTTTTCATCCCAGCCTTTAATAATTAAATCAATAAGTTTAGATAGGTCTTCCCCCGCTGTTTTAATTAGAGGTCTTATATTGTTTTCATAGAATACGCTAATCTTATCTATAATCTTGTTGATAGCTTGTTCTGCGCTCTCGAAAATTGGAGCAACAGACTGGAATAGATTCTGTAAAGAGTTAGATAAGCTTGGCGCATTATCCACAATAGCACGCTCTAAAGCCTGCATTAAGTCGCTACCAAGTTTCATTGAAATCTCTGTGACAATTGAACCGAGTCCTAGGAATATAGATACTAGAGAGCTTCCAATTCGCACAGCACCTGTTGAAGTTATCGCATCGTAGAACGCACTAGAGAGAGCCTGAGCGATGTTTCCGACCGCTTCGTATATTTCACCGATGCTGTCGAATGAAGCGACTATAGCTCTAATTATGTGCCATTTTTGACGTCCTAGACCATTAGCAATACTTTCAGCAAGAAATACACCAATACCAACACCAACAGTGGCAATTGAGCCTGCAATCTGACCGAGTGCATAAGCTACCTTTTTGGTCATCCTATCATAAGCATCTACAACTCTTGGATCCGTAGCAATTTCTGCTAATGTTTTACCAATTTCTCCTAATGCAATCTTGATACGTTCTAATCCCTCAGGCCTAAACGCAGCATTGAAACCTTTACCAAACAGGTCGAATAGACCTTTTAGTTTATCTCCAAGGCCATCAAAAATGCTCTTGAATTGGTTATCCATGTCGGTAAGAGCAACTTCTGGCAAGATATCCTTGAAAGGTGCGCCACCGCCCCCTCCTTTTCCTTTCTTACCTTTGCCTCCACCGCCACCGCCTCTACCTTTACCAGCACCGTCGTCATCGTCAGGATCGTCTTTCTTGCCTAAGAGATTGATTTCATCAAATCCCGTTAAGCCAAGCAATTCTTTGACGGCTTTCTTTGCTGATTTGGCAGTGTCGTCTAGGTTATCAGCAATACCGCCTGAAGCATCATCTGCATCATCCATGGCATCAGCAAGGTCACCAGCTCCGCCTGCTGCATCTTGCAAGGCTTCTCCTGCGCTACTTGCAGCAGAAGCTACACCGCCGTCTGTTACGGTCGCTTTTTTGTTAAACATCAAAGCGATAAACTCGGCTAATTTACCAGTCACATTCTTCAATACCAAAGCGAACGAGTTCAATATTGGCATGACAGCATTAATGATTGGTAAGAATGCATTACCTACATTCAAGGCAGCATCTTTCAGTAATGATTTAAACAAGCTGATGCGCCCGTTGACTGACTGTGACAAGGTTGTACCATATTTAGCAGTAGCTTGTTCCAAGATAGCCATTAAACGGATTTGTTGTTGGGTTTGGTAATCAAGTTGGTCCCAACTTTGACCATTTGCGAAACGTTTGAACGCTTCAGTAGACTGAATCATAGCCACGTTGACGTTGATCCCTAAATCTTCTCAATAATGTTATCGCATGGCTTTTTATCCATACTTCTTACAATTTCTTGTAAGTTCGGCATATATTTTCACCTACAACCGAATTGTTTAGGTGCTCACCACTCGTGGGGATATTTTATTCTATACTTTTTGGTAAAACAAAAAGCATAGGTTCAATCCCTATGCTCTACGGTGACTAAGCCTTTTTAATTGCTTAGTTTACCTCGGTATCGTCATGTTTTAATTACTTAAAATTTAGAGTTCTACCGATTTTGGTAAGTTCTTAATCCGCCTATTTCTAAGCGGTGCGACAAAAGTCTATCGCTTCGGTGTTCCCTAGCAAACCAGAGCGAATACGCTCCATTACGTCAGTGATGCTACGACCTGAGCCTTCTGCTACAACTGCGGATGTCTGAAGCATCTTAGCAGTATAAGCACTAAGCTTGTTTGAATCTTTGATAAAGCCAGAAAATAAGTTTGAATAAACCGCCCCATATTTTGTCGCTTCACCAGTACTCATGTTCATAGCGTTTGCATTATCGTTAACCCATTTTAAGAATGTCTGTGAGCTCTCGCCCATTTGACGCTTAATCTGGTTGACTGCTGCTGTAACTTCAAGAGCCATCTGTGTCGAATACATACCAACATCAAGCAACTTCTTGCCAAGATAAGCAAAACCAGCGAATTTGGCAAGTTTACCAAACACACCTAGCATTGAGCCAGACTGCTCCTTGATTTTGTTGGTTGACTCTTGTACCTTGCTAGATGCACCTTTGACTCTATTCTCAACTTCTTTCATTTTGTTCTTGAAAGGAGCAATTTCAGCATCAATCATTACCTTGAGTTCGTCAAGAGTAACTCCCATTTATTATCCTTTCATTTTAAATTTCCTGTTGTGACTTTCAGCGAACAAGCGCATACGTTCTTTATGTACCCGCATTTCTTGTTCTTGCCTTGCTCTTTCGACTTGTTCTCTCTCTTCCTTGAATAATTCAGGCGCATAGTCCCAAACCTCAAGTGGCTTGGCATCTTTTGAGAGCAACAAGGATACGTTATTAGCAATCATTTGCGAAAGCCTGTACGACTCAATAATTTTGTCTTTTTGTTTTTGGATTCTAACACGGTTATAACTTTCAATCAGGTCTCTGATTTCAAGAACCGTTAAATCCCAAAAAACGAGAGGCTCCCCCCCGATGTCTAAGAACATAGGGTAAAGCCTCTCAACTATTTCAGTTATAGAATTAACCGTAGTCTGTTCTACTCGACTACTTCCAGTTTTGTTTTCTTGGGAGCTTTCTTCTTGTTTGTTTTCTCCCTTGGCATAAAACCCGAAACTTGGAGCAATGGCAAGATAACATCCGCCATGAACGCTGCTTGATCTCCACCATTATCGACATACTCGTCGTAAAGGTCAGATGTATCTTCAAATGAAATACCGTGTTCGTATTTCTGAAGCGCTCCATGAGTTAAGAGCAACATCACCTTCAAAGGAGGTAATGTGAAAGTTTCTCCTTCTTCAGGCATGAATACCTTGAGCAAGTTTGCTCCAATTTTTTCTTCAACTTTAGTCCCTTGCAAGGAAGTGAGTCGGAGTTTTAACTCCTTGTCCTCGCTGACCTTCCATGTCGTATATGGTAGAGCCATTTAATTAACCTCCAATTCCGTCTGTAAATTCAAGTTCAGATTGTAATGCGATTTTCAGAGTAAACTCAATAACAGAGTTCACACCACCACCACCAAGTTTGACAGATACCTGTCCTTCAAATTTAACCTTGGTGTTGTCTGGGTATGTTTGTTCAAAGAAAAGTTTTGTCTTGTTGTCTGCTGCATTACGTAAAACACGATAAGGAGCATTTACCCCGTCGTTCTTGTATGCGAACTTGTACTCAAGTTCCCCAGCATCACCAATACCGAACTCATATTTTTTAACTTTATCTTCAAGGGTGGTATTCTCAACCTTTTCAGGCTCGATACCAAATTCAGGTACTTCTTTAAGCCCTTCAAGTTTGGTGTAAGTTCCTTTAGCTGTTCCATAAGAAAGCGTAATTCCGTTTGCTAACATGTATTAATTCTCCATTCTGTATTGATAAACAAGCTCAGAGTCAAGGTCGACAATGCCTTCAAAACGCATCAACTTATGCCTCAAATGAGATGGGTCAGGGATATCTTGACTTTCAATCCTACGCAAGCCTAATGAGGCAAAAATCTCATTGATTTTTACTGCGAGGTTGCTAGTGCTATCATTATCAAAGATATCAACCTTATAGCGGATTGTTGTCTTTTGTTCTTTATCGTCATACCAATCACCTGGCTTGTTCTGTTCTTCTAAAAAAATAACGACTGGGAAGTTCTCCCAATCGTCTGGATAAGTATCGGTCACATTGTCTGCGACCTTCTGCAATTCTTTAAAAATAACTGGCTTAATATTAATCATCTTATCTGTTCTCTAATCTTTCTACTAACGTATTTTGAAATGTTGTTTGATATGCGTTCGTGATTGTCCTTCAAAGCTGGGTAAAGGTACGGTTGCGCTGGTTGACCATACATCTTGTAGAACTCTCCCATTTTTTGAAAGTGGTAAGGTCCTACGTCAATCTGGTCTTCATGCACGTACCACGGACTAGAACGATAAGACACGCTCACTTTGGGCGATATACCCGAATGGTTTGCTAGTCCTTTCGGACCTGTTCCGAGCTCGACATAAGCACCGTGGTCTGAGTTTGTAAAAACTTCACCCGATATCTTGTTGCCGTTTACTTTCAGACGGACTCTGATGCTATTCCTCAACTCACCCTCATTCGCAGGCGCTCTGAGTTTTGCTTCAGCTTGTACAACTGTTTTTGCAGCATGCAAGACCGCTTGTCCTACTATCTCGTTGCTCTTTGCACCGTATAGCTTGCGACACTTAGCGATTAAGCTATCTGCTCCGATTAAACCTGACACGTTCTAACTCCAATACTTGATGCCTGCTATACACTTTCTTTGAAATAACCCGATGCGTGACTTCTGTCTTGCTCTCGATACAAACACCATCTTTGACATTAATATCTGCATCATTGCTCGTATTCGCATTCAGGATATCATTCAAGCGTTCGCCATATATTTCAGATTGTAGTTTGCTGCTAGCTGGCCAAAGCTCAAGCATTACTTCATCAACTCTACTCGCATATCCTTCTTTAACAACACCCTCATCTGATATAATCTTTTCAAACCGTCTGAGAGGGTAGGGTTTCAGTCTACTCTTTTTCAAAAACATGACCTGCCACCCTTGCTAAGCGATGCATCCGAATACGCTGTAAGACGCCCGTAGACAACCCGTTTTCTCCGTAGGTAACAGATATACCACCTTCGCTTCTAGATTGCTCTCCTTCACTTCCTGAACGATTGTAGAGCTCGATTACAAGTTCAGGGATAAGTCTTTCAAGTGCTGGCGTTAGATTGTCCCGATTGGTTTCTGATAAAATGATATTTTCTGCCCGTAAAATCAAAGACGAGAGGACTGCTTCGTCACTCTCGCCTGTCAATATTTTTAGTTTTCCAAGTTCCATAAGACCTCCTAATCTAAAGGAGTCGTCTCGTCTCCTTGTGTTTCGGTTTCTTCTTCGTCAATGACTTCAACCACTTCCGCAATATCGACCGAGAACCCTTCTTCAAGATTGTGAGACAGTTCGTCAAAGCGTTCTTCTGTCATTTCAAAGATTTCATTCTCTTGTCGAACCACATTAGCTTGCCAATCATTGAACGCTTGCTTGACTCTGACTTTCATAGGTCAGACCTCGCTATTTAACCTTCCAGTTAGCTGAGTCAGAATCTGGTTTGTTGGTTGAGTTAGTGATGTCTTGGATAGCAACATAGACTTTTTCTTCATGAGTCACTGTGTCACCTTTTTTGTAATTTGAACCAGACTTCCATGCTTTCGCACGATTCACTGTCTTACCTTGAGCTGACTCTTTAGCAGCAGGTTTAGCATTTGCAATTGTGATGATGTATTTTTGGAAATGTTCAAGAACATAAGCTCCAGTGTAAAGCAATTGCTCTACCAATTCACCAAATCGACCAGGCACGTTGTCGTTGTACTTAGTGTTGTCAATCTGAATTGGAGATGTCACAACACCAGGTGCTGCTGCAAGGGCGTGTACATTTGGCAAGAATTTAGAAGGTACTTTGTAGACTGTGTAGTCATCCAACTCACCAACATATCCTTTGCCAAGGACTTTTTTATCAGCATCACCTTGTGGCAAGCGTACGATTTCAGATTTGATAGCCTTGTAGAAGCTTGGAGTAACAAAGAGCAAACGTTCTTTAGTGATTCCAAGCTCATCCAATTTTTCAGAAACGTCAAGAACTGCATTGTAAGCGTTGTTTGCGCCTGCTGTGTTACCCATAACAACATTTTCACTTACATTACCAAGTGCAGCATCAAAACGAAGCTTGTCAAGGTATGGAGCTACTACTTCAGCAGCTTGACGAGCGATTACATATTCGATGTTGACTTGACCGTTTGAGTCGCGTTCGTCTAATTGGTCAACGAAACGTCCCCAGTATTTTTCTTCTTCAAGAGTGTAGACCTTTTCTTCAACTTCGACGTGATCAAAATCATTGTCTTGGTTACGTTTGTAGTCTTTAAGACCAGTTGTGTTTCCTGTTGCAACAGTGAATGAGCGACCGTTAAGAGTTACTGCTTCGCTTGGTGTCAAGAGTGGTGTTGCGTATGAATTTACCGCAAGAACATCTTCAATAATTCCAAGATGACGCTTGCGTGATTCTGCTGTGTTAATTGATTCAAATGCCATTTATATTTACCTCATTTTTTATTTTTAGTGCAAAAAGTCTTTTTTCCATTTTTCTACAACTTCTTGCTGATTTGTTGGCGCGGTCTTGATAGGTGCGCTACCTTTCATTCGGTCAGATACACCTTTTTGAACTGCATCCTCCCAAGTTTTCTGAATTCTTGCAACTGATTCAGTCACAGCTTCAGCGTTTGACAAATCAACCACGGCTACTAATTCAACTGGTAAGCCACGTTCGCTTAACATTGCTTTAGCTTCTGCGGTTAATTCCTTACGAGCAATAGCTTGTTCACGATTAGCTAATTCTTGCTCACGCTGATCTAACTGATACTTCTGTTTCTCGTCAGCGTTCATCTTGGCAAGTTTTTTAGCTTCGTTTTCCTTCGCCTCTTGCTCTGATTTCCACTTAGCAAATTTCTTGTCGATGATAGCATCAACCTCTGCATCTGTGTACTTCTTCTCGTCTTGCG
>ERZ773214.1560-NODE-1560-length-13218-cov-14.196916_pt1 | contig 13218 bp, 8 predicted proteins | sample MGYA00511238_ERZ773214 | MGnify/ENA primary metagenome ERZ773214 (study PRJEB29015, sample SAMEA2738157) | human oral metagenome | biome: human oral; feature: human-associated habitat; material: saliva | place: China | collected 2259 ...
CGGCTGCGCCGAGCCGTCAGCTGCGGGGGCGGTGGAGGCAAGGTTCTTCTCGAGCACGGGTCTCTCCGATGGTCCTTCTCGTTCCTGTTCGCGGCCCCGTCGAGCGTGGATGGGGCCAGTCCTTCCGGGTGCCGTCAGCGGCTGCGCGCTGCCTGCGGGGAGCGGGGCGGTCGGCGGCACCGGTGCCGACCCTACGCCCAAATCACACCAATGAGACACATCATCTTGTGTCTAAATTGTATCTCAACCACAACATCTTGCGATAGAGGTATGGACTTTCGTCCCGATAGGCGTCGCCTTCCCGCACGATCTCGCGGATGCCGTCAAAGCTGGAACGCAAGCCAGCAGGACCGCCCGGAGCGCACATATGAGGCCCAGATCACTCCTGCCCGGCGTGTTGGGGCGAGGCCAGGAGCGTGGACCTCGACCCAGCACGAGACCGCTCCCCGGACCACCCGATTGACCTGAGATGACTATCGATACTGACGTCATCTGACCTACTGGGGATTCACTCCAACATCATCACCCTGGACGCCCCGTCACTCTCACTGAGGAGCCGTCACCAGAGCAGCCGATGACCTCCTTGAGGGGCTCTGTGTCCAGATCTGCCACAAAGAGGTTCAGGCGCCGTTCACTGAGCAGCAGGAACCGCAGAATTGCGCGGTTCTGTGTTTTCTATCCGAGACTCACAGCAGCCTTTGTGGCAGATTTGGACACTCCCCAGCACTCCACGGCCTTCAGCACGTCCGGAACGATCTGATGCGCGTAGACATCCTTCCTCGTAAAGCGCAGCGGCAGGAAGCCGCGGGCGACAAGCCGGCGGTCGCGCCAGCGGTCGAGGCCGAACTGGTACTCGTCGCAGTGGTAGGTGTAGCCGTCCAGTTCTACGACCACCCATCCCTCGACCACCAGGTCCACCTCACCAACCCCCTCGATCTCCACTCCGACCTCGAAGCCCAAACCCGCAGCCTCAAGGTCCAAACGCGCCAGCGTCTCCAACGGGGAACGGGCCCGGTCACTGGCGCGATCGAGTCGTGCGAGCGCCCGAGCCGAGCCAGGGCCACGAAGCAGATTGCGAATCTGCTCGGCAGTGACGCGCTCATCATGAAGTGCCGCATCGAGAGCGATGAGTGGGGAGTCGTCCTGGAGGTGACAGCGCAGAAAACGCGCCAGAGCCTCAGGAAGTGCCTGTACGGGGAAACGAGTCGGAGATGCTGAGCCCTGGCTCCGATCGACATGGATAACCTCACGTCCCACGGCTGCGAATCGTCCGCTATCCGAAACCACGAGGTGAACCTGCTCGGCCCCATGGGCTACGGGCAGCCCGTAGTAGCGCATAGCGGCCTGGCAGGTGAGGAGCCCTCCATGAATGCGCGCCAGCACAACGGCGCGCTCAGCACCCGGGATACCAACAACCCCATGCTCATAGGCGATGAGCTCACCGGTCCTCACCAGCGAGGCGATGTGACGGCGCTGGGTGCGAGTCAGCTCCAGGTCCCGCATGCGCACCGCTCCGTAACAGCCACGCACCGCGGCGAGCAGCTCAGCGTCCATGGTGTTCACGGAACTCATTGCCGCCCGTCTGTGGAGTGGACGCAACCCGGCCGCCGTCACTCTGTGGACAACTGGAGCATCCGTCAGCCTGTGGCCTCCAGGACCCATCGAAGTGTCACCGATGCCGTGACACAGAACTGTCACCGATGTCCAGAGACATCACGCCCGGCAGCCCGGGCATGGTGTCCAAATCGGACACAAAGGAGCCCAACAACGTTTCACCGAGCCACACGAACCGCGGAATCATGCAGTTCTGTCAGACGCGCTCAGTACTCGGTGTCGCCTTTGTATCCGATGTGGACACTCCCACCGCTCCAGGCTCCTCAGCACGCCTGGAACCGCACGGGAGGCCGTTCGCCGGCAATCACCGTTACCCGCGCTCACCCGGACCCGGACGGGACACCCCACCTCACCCCGCCACCCCGTCCTTCTCGTGGACCGTCACGGTGTTGTCGGGCTGGCCCGACATCGACCGACCAGGTGGCTGGATCGTGTGGACGATCACGCTCCGACAGCCTGGTTCCATGAGCACGGATACCTCTCCCTTCCACCGTTCCAGACCTCCGTCGCAGCAGGTCAGACCCACATCCCCCACCCGATCACGCGGCCTTCTGCCCCGCTGGGCCTGCGCGGTCCTGGCGGCCTGCCTGGCCCTGGCAGTCTTCGCTGTCGGACCGCACGCGCTCAAGGCCGACACCTCCTCCATCACGGGGGACAAGGACCTGGCCAAGCAGGTCATCAGCCTTCTGCCCGATGACTACCAGGCCCGAGGCATCCACGTCTCCGTCATCCCCGCCGAGGGCGCCCGCCACGCCGGCATCGGAACCTCCGCCTCCGGCCAGCAGTACACATCCACCACCCCTATGGAGATCGGCTCGATCACCAAGACCTTCAGCGGCCAGCTCCTGGCCGGGGGTGAACTCCGACGCCAGGGAGGTGCGGATCTCCGCCACGTGGCGGCGGGGCTCGACCCCGGCCTTGGCGAAGTGGCCGGCGAGCGGCTTGGTGACCTTGCTGGCGTCGATGTCGCCGAAGGCGAGCTGAACGGCCTCGTAGCCATCGGTCTCGATGGTGCGGACCTGGGTCACGACGTTGGTGTCGACCCGGACGACGGTCACAGGGCGCAGGACCCCGTTCTCGTCCCAGATCTGCGTCATGCCGAGCTTGGTGCCGAGCAGCGCCTTGGCAGGCGCGGCGGCAGCCGGCGTGTTAAGCGTTGTCATGGCAGTCCTCAGAGCTTGATCTCGATGTTGACGTCAGCGGGCAGGTCGAGACGCATGAGCGAGTCGACGGCCTTGGGCGTCGGGTCGACGATGTCGATCAGCCGCTTGTGCGTGCGCATCTCGAAGTGCTCGCGGCTGTCCTTGTACTTGTGCGGCGACCGGATCACGCAGAACACGTTCTTCTCGGTCGGCAGCGGCACCGGGCCCACGACCGTCGCGCCAGCGCGGGTCACGACGTCGACGATCTTGCGCGCCGAGGAGTCAATGACCTCGTGGTCGTAGGACTTGAGCCGGATGCGGATCTTCTGTCCCGCCATGGCGCCTAACCTCTCTTGTACTTGCTTCTGGCCGGTCCACGCGCTCGGGCGTGTCGCTTCAGGACGCGCGCCGCTCCCGTGGTGGGAGGCGGTGAACCGGTCTGGACACACGGAAACCCGTTCAGGAGGAACGGGTCCGTCAGTATGAATCCCGGGGCGATCCCGGGGCGGCACAACCAGGGGCACGCATGTGCACGCCCTTGGCCGGCCGGATTACGTTATCAGGGCCCGCGCGGGCAGCGGAACCCAGGATCGGGCCTAGAGGCTGTGAGTCCGCCCACTGGCCCCCGCGCTCGGGCGTGTCGCGTCCAGTACCGGGATCTCCGCGGTGTCGATGAGCTCCTGGTTATCCCATTGTCCCGACGGCGCCGACAGCGACGCGATCTCCTCCAGGAGCGCCAGGTTCTCCATCTCGGAGGGCTGGGGAGGGACCGGAAGGTCGGTGAACCACCGTTGGGGCTCGACGCCGGCGTCGTCATCCATCCAGATCCGCATCTGCTCCGCCCAGGTCTGAGGGCGCGGCTCCTCCTGCGCAGCACGGGCCCTGGCCAGGGCCCGCTCCTTGGCCCTCGCTGCCGCGTAGCCCGAGCGCCACAGGTACAGCCCGACGACGATGAGTCCCGCCGCCAGGCCCACGGCCCACCAGGGGAAGTGGGGAACGTCGGGGCGCTTGCCCGCCGCCGCGAGGTCCTTGGCCGGGGTCGGGTAGATGCGCTCGCCGGTCAGCAGGATGCGGTGGGTGTTGATGCCCAGGGGCGTGCAGGTCACCAGGGTGAGCAGGTCCTTGCCCTCCTCGACGCGCAGAGCCTCGGTCTCCTCGGGCTCGACGACCTTGGTGCTGGTGACCCGGTAGGTGAGGACCTCTCCGAAGACCTCGACGATGAGGCTGTCACCGGTCTTGACCTTGTCCAAGTTGGTGAACATGGTGGCCTCGGCCAGACCTCGGTGCCCGGTGATGACCGAGCGGGTCCCCTCTCCCCCGACCGGCAACGAGGTGCCCTCCAGGTGCCCCAGGCCCTTGAGCAGGGTGTCGTCGGCCGTGCCGTGGTAGACGGGCAGGTCCAGGGAGATGGAGGGGATCTTCAGCCGGGCCATGAGGCCCTCGTTATTGGCCTTGAGGATGTTGGCGTACTGCAGGGAGCTGTCCTTGCTCGAGCCGGCACCGGTGGGGACGTGGTTGTTGGCCTCCAGGACCGCCCCGGCCGAAAGCGCGTCGTTGTAGGCGTGCGCCTGCTCGACCTGGGTCTTGGCATCGGGACGAGCCCCATCGACCTGGGCGGAGTAGTCGGCAGTCACCTTCGACTGGTTGTACTGGGAGACCCAGGAGGCCGCCGTCGGATAGGTCAGCAGCCCCATGCCCACCACCGCCATGATGGAGGTGACCAGGGCGGAGACCGACAGGCGCCAGGCGCGGGGACGGCGGTGCTTCTGGAGGCTCGAGGCGCGGGTGCGCGGAGTCCGGGCGGTGCGGGGTGTGCGTGCTTTGCGAGAGATCATGGGGCCTCGTGCGCTTCCAGGGTCGGGTGGACGGGGTGGGGATGGTGCGGGTTCGCACATGGCGGTGCAGGCGCTCGACGGATCGGGGTCCGTCGAGTGCCTGCACCGGTGCCGCTCAGGCCACCACCTCACGATTGGGACGGGTTCGGAACCCGATCACGACGTGGGTGAGGCAGTGCGCTTGCGGTCGTGGCTGTCGGCCGGGGCTCACTGGTCCCGACCGACAGCCGGTGTCATCAGAGCGCGAGGTTCGCGTTCTGCTTGCGCTCGCGGTAGCGGGCCACGAGGACGGAGCCGACGGCGATCATCAGCAGGGACGCGCCGGAGGCGGTCAGGATGAGCATGCCGTTGGCACCGGTCAGGGGCAGGCCCGGAACCGACTGCTTGGTGTTCTCGATGGTGACGTTGTCCGTGGTCACCGCACCGACCTCAATCTTGACGGGGGTCACGGCGCCGTCACCGGCGGGCAGGACGTAGCCGGCCGGAGCCTTGGTCTCGACCAGGACGTAGCAGCGCGCGGTGGCATCCTTCTGGTTGTCACGGTTCGCACCGTCGATGGAGTCGGAGATGAACAGGCCCTTGACGTTGATGGCGCCCTGGGCGTCCGTGGTCAGCGTGGTCTCGCCGTTGATGGCGATGGGGTCGCCTTCCTTGTCCTTGGTGCAGGTACCGGCGTAGGCGTTCTTGGCCTTGTACAGCTGGAACTGAGCGCCCTGGAGGCCGGCTTTGTCCTGGCCCTGCTGGTGGTTGTCCACCTTCTTGATGAGCAGGTCGCCCCAGCGGGAAGTCACCTCGTTAGAGGTCGGCGGGTCGTTGGGGTTCGTCGGGGGCTCCTCGGGCGTCGGGGGCTGCTCGGCGTAGACGGTGTCGCTGATCACCTGAGCCCGGTTCGTGATGGCGCCGTTGCGGGCCTCGGTCACCTTGCCCTGGAAGACGGCGGACACCTTCTTGCCGGGGGCGGCCTTGATCTTCTTCAGACCCTCGGCGGTGAAGGTGACGGTGACGGTCTGCCCCTTGGTGTCCACCTTGTAGTCGGTGGGATCCAGGGTCGTGCCCTCGAGGGAGACCTCAGTGGCGGTCACCGCCGTGAGGCGGTCGTCCAGGGTGTCCCTGAGCTGGAAGTACTTGTAGAAGGACTTGGCGTCGAGAGTCGGCGCCGTCGAGCTCACCGGGAACTTGATGAGGGAGCCGACACCGTAGCCGTTGAGCTTCTGCTCCTGGATGCTCTTCTCAACGCTGATGGCCTCGTTCTTGGGGTAGACGTGGACATCGTAGATCCACTGGCCGTCGGCGCCCGCAGCGGTGTTCGGGTGAGGAACCGTCACCACGAAGGGCTTGGCCTTCTGGACGATGTTGCCGGGGGTCGTGGTCTCGCACACGAGGTAGGCCTGAACCGGCATGTCCGTAATCGTGGCGAGTCCCTCGTCGTTGGTGGCCGGGGAGACCTTGGGGGTGCCGAACTGGTGCGCTCCCAGCGTGGGGGCGGCGGGGTTGGTGCAGGCGCTGTCCGGCACGCCGGCCTTGGACAGGTCACTGATCGTGTCCCACCCGGCGGGGTCCTTCAGGTTGATGTCGGTGATCGGGTAGGCGGTGAAGACGACGCCCTGGACGGGAGCCCCCTTGCTGTCCGCGTTCTGCGGGGTACCGGTGGGGTTACCGATGTCCTTGCCACCACCGTTGAGGTGCTTGTGGATGGCGAGGGAGCCCGTCGCATCCGTCTTGATGTTGCCGTAGTTAGGCGTTTCCGTGGCCACGGCCGAAGGGGCCAGGCCGAGGAAGGCCAGGGTGAGGACACCGGCTGCGGCAGCAGCCCGACGCCCCAGCGTGCTGGCGTTGTGCTTCATGGGTTGGGATTTCCTTTCACTGTGCGCCGCGGGGAGATGCGAACGCGTGGTATGGAGATGGATAGGGAGTTTTTCTCCGGTGGACGGCTTCGTCTTGTCCGACGGCGTCACCGGCGCCTCCGACCTTTCATGCGTGGGTCGGTGGGCGGATCAGTCGAGGTTGCAGTGACGGCGCCTCCTGAGGAGTCCGGTGGAGATCGCCAGAGCGGAGACGACCGCTCCTGCGATCAGGAAGATGTGCGCACCGCGTCCGCCTGTCAGGGGCAAGCGGGGGGTGGCCGCCTTCTCGTTGGTGAAGGCCTTCGAGAAGGAGTACTGGAGGGCGTTGGGCTTGATGGCGAAGCTGCGGCTCGTCGTGTCAAGCCGGTATCCCGCGGGAGCCCGCTTCTCCACCAGGGAGTAGGAGCGCGTGTCCCAGGGCAGGCCGGTCACGGTGAAGGAACCGGCCGCGGGGTCCGTGTCGGCGTAGGGGCCGCCCGGGCACCGTCCCCTGCCACCGGCGATGACGCAGTCGGTGACGGTGGTCCTGGCCGGGACTCCGGGGCCGCTGAGCGTCCACTCCGAGCCGCCCAGGGCATGTCCGCTCGTGTCCTGCTTCTTCCAGGACACGGCTCCGGTCAGACGCTGGTTGGTCACGGCTCCTCTGGTGACACCGGTGGTGTCCTTCAGCCCCGCCTTGAGGTTGGCGCCGGAGACGTCGTTGAAGGCCAGGGTCTTGTCCAGGCGCTGGTATCCGCTGGGGGCGGTTCTCTCGGTGACGGAGTAGCTCCCCCACGCCAGTCCACTGACCTCGAAGACACCCGGAGCCGGGTTGGTGTCCCGGTAGGCGCCGCCGCGGCAGCCCACCGCCTGGCAGTCCTCGACGACGGTGCCGGCGGGGACGCCGGGACCGGTCAGGGTCCAGCTGGTACCGCCCAGGGGTGTCTGACCGTCCTGGTCGACCTTGGTCCAGGACAGCGCTCCGGGCTTGGTCGTGTTGGTGACCGAGCAGGTGAGGCGATCGGTGCCCCGCACCTGGATGTTGGATCCTGTCAGGCTCGAGCGGCTCCAGCTGCCGCGCGTCCCGGGGGTCTGGGCGCACTGCCATGCGCTCGCCTCGTAGCCCGGTGCCTGGGGGTTCGTGGAGGACTCGCTGAGCACGTACTGTCCTGGACGCACCGCCTTGATCCCGGTGTCAACGTTGCCGGTCACCTGCTGGGACGCTGCCCCACCGTTGCCCTGCTGGGCCTTGAGGGTCCACTGGTCGGCCCCGAGGGCCCTGACCTGCCCGGTGTAAGGGGCCTGGACGTTCTTCACGAGCCGGATCGTGGGGACGCGCACCGCGATCCGGTAGTCCTCCACCTCGCCGCCCATCGTGCTGCCGGTGGGCTTGAGGTTCACTCCTGCCTCAGCTGTCCTCACCCGTAGGTAGGTGTGGGGCTGGGATCCGGCCTCCCCGTCAATGCTGCGCACGACGTCCTCGGGGACGGTCCAACGCAGTGTGGCATTGCCCCAGCCGTCACAGGTGGTCTGACCGCTCTTCTCGGTGGCGTCAAAGACGCCGTTGTGGTTCCAGTCGATCCAACCGGCCACCGCTCCCCGGCCGCCGCAGCGGACGTTGGTGGTGTACTGCTGTCCCGGGGCGGTCTCAATGCCTGAGGCGGGGATGGAGACACCGTCCTCGTCGTTGCCGTACCAGCCGTCGTTGTCGTCGCCGTCGGCCCCGTCGCTGAAGCGCTGCTGGGACTCGGCGTCAGTACCCGAGCCCAGGTAGGGTCCGGTGGGCTGCATGCGGGTGGTGTTGATGAGGCGGCCACCGAACAGGTCATAGCCGTTGCGGTTCGTGACCTCACCACCATCCCACCTGGGCTGCAGGAGGGCGGAGGCACTGCCGTAGGAGACCGGCGCGTCACCGAAGTCGGTGACCAGGACCAGCCCGAGGGCGACGGCGGAGTAGCCCGACCCCTGCATGGTGATGGTGGCGCTGGTGGCCCCTTCCATGAACATGGAGACCGCGGGCCCACCGATGCCGTTCGGCTTAGAGTAGCGTCCGCCGTTCTGGTAGACGCACTCCTGCGCCGTGTTGTCCAGCCTCAGGGTGCGGTTCCCATTGGAGAAGGACGCGCGGGTCGTGACCGGCCGCCCGGTACCTCCTCTGGTGTCCGTGCAGTTACTGGAGCGCCCACCGTCCAGGAGGCGCCAGGTGACTCGCTGGTCATTGGGGACCTGGGCCTGGATCCACTCGCCGTCGAAGGGGTCATTGGTGCTGCCGGGGTTGGAGGCCTCCGCGTCGGCGAAGACCAGGCCGTTGAGGGCCACCGGCGTGGAGCTGCCGTCGGGGGCCTGGAGGGCCGCCGAGCAGGAGACGTCAAAGCTGATGCGCGAGTATCCGCCCGTGGGAGTGCGGTCGGCCCGACGATCGTTCTTGTCCCTGCCGTCCCAGGTCTTCTCCCCGTTGTAGGCATAGCCGTTGGCCAGCCCGATGACCATCTGGTTGTGGTTGACGTAGTTGTCCGGGTACTTCAGACCGCTCTGCCACTCCATACCGCCGTTGCTCCAGCTTCCGGCACCACCAGTGTTGTAGAGGTTGTCGAGGATGTCACCGGCCCAGGTGCCCGGAATCGTGGCGACCAGCGGGCCGCGAGAAAGGTCGTCGGGAAAGTCCTTCCGGTGACCAAGGTGCTTGAGATTGGACAGGTTGCAGGTGGTGACCAGGTATCCGGCCTCCCCCAGGTCGCGGTAGTTGGTGAAGGTCCTGCGCTGCCCGTAGTCGAGCACGGGAACATTCGGCTTGGCCTGGCCGGCGAAGTTCTGGTCATAGTCCGCCCACTGGAGCCACTGGATGGTGTCCCGATACCAGCTGGTGCCGCCCTGGGCGAAGACCGCCGGAAGCGCGTCGGCCGGAAGCCCGCTCGGGGCCGCCCCGGCAGAAGGCTGCTCAGTGCCCACGAGCGCCGCGGCGACGCAGGTGAGTGCCGCAGCGCCGGCGATGAGCTTGCGCAGGCGAGGCTTGATGGCACGACGACGCAGCAAAGGGAACACACTCCAATTCATGAGGAACCAACAGCGCTGGGACCGCCCTCTCTTAGGCGTCGACTCCATGCCCTTGGCAACAGGGATTAACTTAGTTGACGTATCCGGGCAATACAGGATCGGTGATGGATCTGAAATCGTCCGTTATAGCATTGCGACACCATTCATTACATCGGAATCACGAAGACGCGGAAATCGTGTCATTCATATTTCTATTCATGTTGACGGTCGGCTGTGCCCTTTCCCGTCATGGGACACGAAAAAGACCTCCCCGGTCGGAGCAGATGCTCTGACCGGGGAGGTCTGGTGCTACGCGGAGGCGCGGAGCGTCAGTGGGTCACTTGATGACCTTGGTGACGCGGCCGGAGCCGACGGTGCGGCCACCCTCACGGATGGCGAAGCCGAGGCCCTCCTCCATGGCGATGGGCTGGATGAGCTGGACGGTCATCTCCGTGGTGTCGCCGGGCATGACCATCTCGGTGCCCTCGGGGAGGGTGATGACACCGGTGACGTCCGTGGTACGGAAGTAGAACTGCGGACGGTAGTTCGAGTAGAAGGGGTTGTGGCGGCCGCCCTCGTCCTTGGTGAGGATGTAGACGTGGCCCTCGAACTCGGTGTGCGGGGTGATGGAGCCGGGCTTGCAGACGACCTGACCGCGCTCGACGTCCTCGCGACGGGTGCCGCGCAGGAGCAGACCGCAGTTCTCGCCGGCCCAGGCCTCGTCCATCTGCTTGTGGAACATCTCGATACCGGTGACCGTGGTCTTCTGGGCCTCGCGGATACCGAGGATCTCGACCTCGGAGTTGATCGGGAGCTTGCCGCGCTCCACACGACCGGTGACGACGGTGCCGCGACCGGTGATGGTGAAGACGTCCTCGATGGGCATGAGGAAGGGCTTGTCCATGTCACGCTCGGGGGTGGGGATGAAGTCATCCACCGCGTCCATGAGCTCCTTGATCTTGCCGGCCCACTCGGCGTCGCCCTCGAGGGCCTTGAGAGCGGAGACGCGGATGACGGGAGCCTCGTCGCCGTCGTAGTCCTGGGAGGACAGCAGCTCACGGACCTCCATCTCAACCAGGTCGAGGAGCTCCTCGTCGTCCACCATGTCGGACTTGTTGAGGGCCACGAGGAGGGCGGGGACGCCCACCTGGCGGGCGAGCAGGACGTGCTCGCGGGTCTGGGCCATCGGGCCGTCGGTGGCGGCGACCACGAGGATCGCGCCATCCATCTGGGCGGCACCGGTGATCATGTTCTTGATGTAGTCGGCGTGCCCGGGGGCGTCGACGTGCGCGTAGTGGCGCTTGTCGGTCTCGTACTCGACGTGCGCGATGTTGATGGTGATACCGCGCTGACGCTCCTCGGGAGCCTTGTCGATCTCGTCGAAGGGGGTGAAGGGGTTCAGCTCGGGGTACTCGTCGTGCAGAACCTTGGAGATCGCAGCGGTCAGCGTCGTCTTACCGTGGTCGACGTGACCGATCGTTCCGATGTTGACGTGCGGCTTGGTCCGCTCGAACTTGGCCTTGGCCACTGGTGTCCTCCTGGGACTCGGGTAGTTCTCTTCGTCGGGATTCGACTAGCACACATGCTAGCCGCCCGGGCGTCGAGAGTCTCTACTGGTGGATGTTGGAAATCTTACTGAACTGGGTCCCGGTCGGCACCCGAGGGGCGCCGCCGGGCCGGGGTCCGCCACGGTTGCGTGCAGCCGGCACGGACCCCGGTGGCAGGACGTCAGGCGCCCTTGACCTTGGCGATGATCTCGTCGGCGACGTTCTTGGGAACCTCGGCGTACGAGTCGAAGGTCATGGAGTACACGGCACGTCCCTGCGTCTTGGAGCGCAGGTCACCGACGTAGCCGAACATCTCCGACAGGGGCACGTTGGCGCGGATGACCTTGACGCCGACGGCGTCCTCCATCGAGGCGATCATGCCGCGACGGGAGTTGAGGTCACCGATGACGTCGCCCATGTACTCCTCGGGAGTACGGACCTCGACGGCCATGACGGGCTCGAGGAGGACCGGCGAGGCCTTCTTGGCACCCTCCTTGAACGCCATGGAACCGGCGATCTTGAAGGCCATCTCGGAGGAGTCGACCTCGTGGTAGGCGCCGTCGATGAGGGTGGCCTTGATGTCCACCATCGGGTAGCCGGCCAGGACACCGGTGAGCATGGCGTCCTGGACCCCGGCGTCCACGCTGGGGATGTACTCGCGGGGCACGCGGCCACCGGTGACGGCGTTGGCGAACTCGTAGTGCGCCTTCTCGCCGTCGGCGGTCTCGGCGGCCTCGTCGGCCACGAGGGGCTCGAAGCTCATCTGCACCTTGGCGAACTGGCCGGAGCCACCCGTCTGCTTCTTGTGGGTGTACTCGACCTTGTCCACCTTCTTGCGGATGGTCTCGCGGTAGGCGACCTGCGGAGCACCCACGTTGGCCTCGACCTTGAACTCGCGGCGCATACGGTCCACGAACACGTCCAGGTGGAGCTCGCCCATACCGCCGATGACGGTCTGGCCGGTCTCCTCGTCGAGGGAGACGGTGAAGGTGGGGTCCTCCTCGGAGAGCTTCTGGATGGCCACACCCAGCTTCTCCTGGTCGCCCTTGGTCTTGGGCTCGATGGCCACGTGGATGACCGGGGCCGGGAAGGTCATGGACTCCAGGACGATCGGGGAGCCCTGGGCGCACAGGGTGTCACCGGTGGTGACGTCCTTGAGGCCGATGAAGGCGTAGATGTGACCGGCGTGGGCCTCCTCCACCGGGTTCTCCTTGTTGGAGTGCATCTGGAAGAGCTTGCCGATGCGCTCCTTCTTGCCCTTGGTGGCGTTGAGGACCATCTCGCCCTGGGAGACCTTGCCGGAGTAGACGCGCACGTAGACGAGCTTGCCGTAGAAGGGGTGGGTGGCCACCTTGAAGGCCAGGGCGGAGAAGGGAGCCTTCTCGTCGGCCGGACGGGTGAGCACCTCCTCCTCGTTACCGACGGCGTGGCCCTCGACGTCGGGGACGTCGAGCGGGGAGGGCAGGTAGTCCAGGACGGCGTCGAGCACGGGCTGGATGCCCTTGTTCTTGAAGGCGGACCCGGCCAGGACCGGGAAGGCCTCACCGGCCACGGTGAGCTTGCGGATACCGGACTTGAGCTCGGCGATGCTGAGCTCCTCGCCCTCGAGGTACTTCTCCATGAGGGCGTCGTCGGCCTCGGCGACCGTCTCGACCAGCTGGGCGCGCAGCTCCTCGGCCTTGGCGACCAGCTCGGAGGGGATCTCCTCGTACTCGACGACGGAGCCGCGGGTCTCCTTGCCGTCGGCGTCCTTCTCGGGGAAGCGGATGGCCCGCATCTCCAGGACGTCGACGAGGCCGGAGAAGTCGTTCTCGGCGCCGATCGGGAAGTTGAGGACGATCGGGGTGGCGTGGAGGCGGTCACGAATGGTCTGGACGGAGAAGTCGAAGTCCGCGCCCAGCTTGTCCATCTTGTTGATGTAGCAGATGCGCGGGACGTTGTACTTGTCCGCCTGGCGCCACACCGTCTCCGACTGCGGCTCCACACCCTCCTTGCCGTCGAAGACCGCCACGGCGCCGTCGAGCACGCGCAGGGAGCGCTCGACCTCGACCGTGAAGTCCACGTGTCCGGGGGTGTCGATGATGTTGATCTGGTTGTTCTTCCAGAAGCAGGTGGTGGCCGCGGAGGTGATGGTGATACCGCGCTCCTGCTCCTGCTCCATCCAGTCCATCGTCGAGGCGCCGTCGTGCGTCTCGCCGATCTTGTAGTTGATGCCCGTGTAGAA
>ERZ773214.1561-NODE-1561-length-13213-cov-4.459872_pt1 | contig 13213 bp, 8 predicted proteins | sample MGYA00511238_ERZ773214 | MGnify/ENA primary metagenome ERZ773214 (study PRJEB29015, sample SAMEA2738157) | human oral metagenome | biome: human oral; feature: human-associated habitat; material: saliva | place: China | collected 2259 ...
GGTAACGACCTTTACTATGAAATGGAAGAAGCTGGCGTTTTGGATAAGACTTCGCTAGTCTTCGGGCAAATGAACGAGCCACCTGGAGCACGTTTGCGCGTGGCATTGTCGGGTCTGGCGATGGCTGAAGCTTTCCGTGACGAAGGTAAAGATGTCTTGCTATTTATCGACAATATTTATCGTTATACTCAGGCTGGTGCTGAAGTGTCGGCATTGCTTGGTCGTTTGCCAAGCGCGGTTGGTTATCAGCCAAACCTTCAGCAGGAAATGGGTGCTTTACAAGAGCGCATTACCTCAACGAAGAAAGGTTCGATTACCTCTGTTCAGGCTGTCTATGTGCCAGCTGACGACTTGACCGACCCAGCTCCTGCCACGACCTTTGCCCACCTTGATGCTACAATTGTGATGAACCGTGCATTGACGGAAATCGGTATTTATCCAGCAGTTGACGTTTTGGACTCGAGCTCAAACTCGCTTGATCCAGAAATTGTCGGCGAAGAGCATTACCGCGTGGCGCGTGAGGTTCAGCGAATTTTGCAGCAATATAAAGAGCTTCAGGACATCATCGCTATTTTGGGTATGGAAGAATTGTCGGACGATCAGAAGCAGATTGTTGCTCGCGCTCGTCGTATTCAGCGATTCTTGGCACAGCCGTTCCACGTGGCTGAGAAGTTTACCGGAAACCCAGGTGTTTACGTTAAATTGGAAGATACCATTCGCGACGCTTCCGATATTTTGGCTGGAAAATACGATGATAAGCCTGAAAACTGGTTCTATATGGTCCAAGGTACGCTGGCCGATCAAGTCGCTCGCGACGCTGAGACTGAAGCTGCCGAGGTTAAAAAACATTCTGAGAAGAAAGCTAAATAGTCATGAAATTGTCATTAGTCACACTTGTCGGTACGAAGGTTGACGAAGAAGTTTATTCGGTGTCAATTCCGACTACTGACGGCGAAATTTCCGTTTTCCCAAGCCATGAGCCGCTAGTGACGATTGCACGGGACGGCGTGATTACTGTGCGTCGACATAAAGAAGATTCCGATAATCATTTGGAATATTTCGCAATCTCTGGTGGCGTGGTAAAAATTGACTATTCGTCGGTGCAGATTCTGGTTGATGAAGCTGATCACGGCGATGACATCATCGAGGCGGAAACTCAGAAGGCTCTGGAGCGTGCTATCAAGGCGCGTGATGAGGCTGGCGATCAAGTTGAGCGCGAGAAAGCCAAGCAGCTTATCGACCGTCATATGGTGCGATTGAAGGTGGCTGATCTTCATAGACGTAAGCGACGACGCTAAGCTTTATCGAGAGCAATCATTAGCCGACTTACTTTACCAAGCACAGTATTTCGTATTTCGGTTGATAGTGTTCCTCTTGCTGTTTTTTGATATGTATCGAGGAATATCCCATTTATAGCTTCATTTGGTATGGAGAATTTTTCGTGAACATTTGTATCACGTAGACCTGCTATATATCTTTGTATATCATCAAGATAATCGTCAGGGTTTGTAGATCCCCTTGCTGTTGTCGTGTCGATTATCCTAAATTGTAGACTTGGATCATAGGCTGTATTTCGTGGTAGGAAATCGCCATGAGTCACACCTGCTTCACCATGTAAGAATAATAAACTTTCTGCTGCTATTGCAAGTGCTAGATAGACCTCTCGTTCTGTTCTCTCAGGATTAAATATGAGGTTGTCGCAGCTTGTAACGCCTTCTTCGAAACGAGTGATTGTGTGTAATGTTCCTTTTTTGTCTCGCATAAATCCAACATGTGCAAAGGTTATTTGTCTATCCTTGCTTAATTTATTTAGCCTTACGCTTGTTGCATAATCTCTGCCTGCTAGTATAGAAAATTTTTCAGGATAAGGCTTAAGGGCTACTGGGAGGCGTGACAATAAGGTATTGCCACTGATACACATATCTGCAAAACGTACGTCATGCATACTGTCTTCACGTCCTGTTCTATATATGTCATTTTCCTTTGTGGTCACGATCGTAGGAAGAGATGCTATCGTTGAATCTGTTTTGTGCGAACATAGAGCTATATGCCCCATCGGTAAATTGTTAAGGCGATACATAATGCTAGATAACTCTGCGACGTCTGGATTTATGGTAGATACCGAAAACTTTTCCATTTCGTGATTATATCATAATATCTATTTTTTTTCAAGCAGTTGACGGACTTCGTCGGTCGTCGTGGTGTGCATCAATTTCTCCCGAAGTTCCTTTGCGCCGTCAAAATCGCGAATATAAATCTTGAAAAAACGTTTTAGAGTTTCAAAAGGTCGCCCTAAAGTCGGCTGGTAAGAATCAAACAAATCCAAGTGATAATTAAGAAGCGTCAACAGTTCTTCTTTATGACTATCTGCGTCAGTTTTCGACTCGCGGAAGCAAAACGGATCACTGAAAACGCCTCGCCCAATCATAATTCCATTCACGCCGGGATGTTTTCTGGCAATTTCCAAGCCATGTTCTCGGTCGCGAATGTCGCCGTTGATAGTCAGGAGTGTTTGCGGGGCAATTTCATCGCGCAGCTTAACAATCTCGTCAATCAATTCATAATGCGCCGCAACCTTACTCATCTCTTTTTTGGTGCGCAGATGAATCGTCAAATTCACGATGTCTTGTTTGAGAATTATCGTCAGCCACTCTCGCCATTCATCGACATAAGTATAGCCCAGCCGAGTTTTTACGCTAACAGGCAATCCAGATTTTTTGGCGGCGTCAATTGCGGCTATCGCTATGTCGGGTCGACGAATCAGAGCCGCACCACCGCTTTTAATTGCAGACTTGGCGGGACAACCCATATTGATATCAATTCCGTTAAAACCAAGTTCCGTGCAGTGCTTCGCGAAAGCTTCCATATCCCCTGGCTCGCCACCCCAAATTTGCGCAACCAGTGGCTGCTCATCGTCGGTTTTAATTAGTCGCCCAGCTATGGCTTTGTCGCCGGCGTGAACCCAGCCGGTAGCATTTGCGAACTCAGTGAAAAATATATCTGGCGCGCCAGCCTGTTTCACGACATGACGAAACACGACGTCGGTGACGGCTTCCATTGGCGCCAATATGAAAAATGGCTGCGGTAAATCATTCCAAAACGATGTCATCTCTGTTATTTTATCACAAAAAGGAGAAAACCCTATCTCATCATCGAGATAGGGTGTGGGCGGGCTTCAAGCGGTTCTGTTCGGAGTTTCTAATCTCATCTTTGAGAGAAGAATCTGCGACGAATGAACTCGCGAACCCAAGAATGGAAAAACATCAATACTTCCACGTGCCGGCTCACGTTGCTAGGCGTCATTGTCTAGCAGGAAGCTTTGATGAACCTGAACGCCGCAGCTGTGGCGAGCAGTAGCGACGTTACGCACCAGGTTTTTTTGATTGCCGGATGGCGGACGCGACGGGAGTTGAACCCGTCCATCCTCGATTAACCACTTCGTCGTGGAGAATAGAGGGGCGATCCTGCACGTCCCTTGATTCTTTTCTGGTCTACCAGCTGGGCGAATCAAGCCAGGGGCGGACGGACGCCCTTTGCTGACTGTGGAGTCAGCGGTTTCGAGGTCGCACAAACCCCGACCGCCAAAGTTTAAACTACCGGGACTGCCCCGTGCCATTGCACTTGGAGCAGGGACTAGATGTCCACGCTCCGCGACCACCTACACCGTAGGTGCCGGTTCCACCGCAGGCGGGGCAAACTTTGCCCGCCTGCTCCGCCGCTTCGCGGCGGCGGTCGTCGTCGGACTTAAAGATGGGTTTCACCCCCCTCTCCGCCGCAAGTTGCGGCAGTAGAAAAGAGCTGACTTCCCTTTCAAGCCATGCTTTCGTGCGAAGCATGACCTGGGCTTGGTGTCATTCGCGACACCTCCCCGAGAAGTTAGCTTTGTCAACAAAAGCGTTTATTATAATAACACTAATTATAAAAAAATGCAACAATATACCAGAATATTTTTATATTTCGCCTGTCAGAAGGTCTTTTTCGAATTGCAACATTCCCTTATAATCCGCCGAATAGCCAGAAATATCCGGCAGATCTAACGTGGTGATTTTTCGCCAAATAATCTCAATCAGTTGCGTAAATTCGGACAATTCTTCGCTGGAGAATGCATCTTCCAAGCTAAGAATATCGCCGGTCTTCATGTCTGGTTCGACAAATTGTAGTCGCCCGCCAGTAAACGTGAAATTGCTATAATCGCGTGAATGCTCGACCAGCAGCTGATAGAACATCAATTGCTGACGATATTTATGAAGTTTGATTTTCTCGTAATCGGCCGAACCTTTCCAAGAATGCGATGGCTTGCCAGTTTTATAATCCGTTACGAAGATGGTTTTATTTTGCTTGTCGATGTCGACAACGTCAAGTTTACCGGTCAATCTGGCGTTATCTATAATTACGCCTTGGTTTGAAAAGTCTAATTCCGCCAAGTCTGTGTCGTGAAAATCTGAAGATTTGGCGTTTAAGAACGCAGTCAAAGCCGACTTCCCTTTGTCTAAATACAATTGAAAATCGTCCGCTGGCAAATGTTGGCTCTCGAGGGATTTTTGGAAAAATTGGAGGATTTGTTCGGTGCTTGGCAATTGATGGTCGGCGCTGAATGAGCAATGCGCTTGCTGAAGGCTGCTGTGAATCGCGGTTCCGTAAGCTGCGGCGGAATTTTTGGCGGATGGAAAATGTAGCAAATTGTTCAATAAGAAATTTTGCGGTCCGCCACGTGAAACGTCGAGGAAGTTGTTCAAATGTGTCGCAGAAAGTTTGTATGTTTCCAGCGCTGGCGTCAATAAGTCCTTTAATTCTGGAATAATCGGCGAAGTTAGTCGCGTCGTCCAGTCGGTTTCAGCGAGTTCAATTTGTTCAGCTGGATCGTCGCTGGTCGGAATGACGGTCGGCGTACAGTTCGTCAAGAAACTGGCGATTATCGTGTCGCTGCCAGAATCGTTGGTTTGGGAATAAGTCATGGTCAATGTGGTTTTGGCGCGAGTCATCGCCACAAAGAATAATCGAAGTCGTTCGTCGTAAGTGGCGCCCGCTGGCTGAAGCTGGAGGTTTGCGGGATATCGGATAGCTCGACTGCGTGTACGGACTTTTTCACCCCAAGCGCTGTCAATTGCCCCAATCACAAAAACATGCGGAAATTCCAGACCTTTGGATTTGTGTGCGGTCATTAAGTTTATGGCGCCGCTGAGTGAACTTGCGTGCGTGCGAATTTGTGTTAAGCGAGTTTTTGTCGAAATGTGCAGGTCAATAAACTCCAAAAAGTCTTCCAGTGTTGGATTTTTGTCGGTGATTCGATCGCGAAGTTTTTGGCGCAAAGTGCGCAAACTTTCCAAAATTGTCAGATATGCTTCTGGGTTTTTATCTAGCTTTTCTGGCGAGAAATAGAAATTGGCGAGAGAATTGACTTGAAGGTCGCCGCTTTCGTCGTTAGTTAAGCCTAATAAATTGTCCAATTGCTCTTCCAGTGGCAAATTCGGCACGTCCTTAGCGCGTTCCAAAAGCCACTCCGCAAATTCCTTAAATACGCTATTCGCCAGCATACTTTCCAGCCACAATTGCCGATTTTTGTAAGCTTGAAGGCTCAATTTCCAGATGTCCAGTGCAGAAAATCCAAACGCTGGATGAGCTGTAATTTCCGGCAGTAGACTATTGGCAACGTCCAAATTATTCTGGCTAATCGCCACGACAGTTCGCGCTAATTTGTCCAAAATCTGAATTATATCTTGCTCCAAAATGTCGTCGTGACGCTCGTAATTGACAAAAAGATTTTCCTTATAAAGATGTGGAAGAATTTCAATGAGTTCTTTATGGTGGCGCGCAATAATCGTGATGTTTTCTGGCTTTTCGCCATTTTTTATCAGCTCGGCAATTTGTTTGGCAATTCCCGCTCGCTCTTCACTAACAGATGAGAATTCTTGGATTTCGACTTTTGAGCCTTCGCTATTTGCGTGTGCGGTCAATTGCTTTGATAGCCCGTCAATTGTGTTTTCCAGTCGATCCGCGCCTTGGGTGATGACGTCCCGCGCCGATGATAAAATGTTTTCGGCGGAACGATAATTGTCGGTCAAAACGATGATTTTTGGGTCGTGATAATGCTGGCGGAAACGCTGGATATTGCCCACGTCTGCGCCTTGGAAGCTGAAGATTGCTTGGTCGTCGTCACCAACCGCCATGATATTTGGATTATCGTCGTTCTCGCTGGTCAAATTGAATAGCAACCGTAGCTGCGCCAAGTTTGTGTCCTGGAACTCGTCGACCATGATGAATTGGAATTGCTCTTGGAGATTTGCGCGCAGTTCTGGGTGAGATTCGCAGGCTTGAATAACGGATAAAATCATATCGTCGTAGTCAAATAACGAGCGCTCGGACAGAATGTTTACGTACTTTTCGTAAACGTCAATTGCGGCGGATAATTTTTCTGCGGCGGTAAAATCTTTCAGGACAAATTCGCCATTGGCATTTTTTTCGCACCATTTATTTTTCCAAGCGGTCAGCGGCTTGGTTGAGTTTTCGTCAATTGCTTCTTGGGTGGCATGCACGATGCTCAGCGCCAAAACGTTGGCGTATGGCGTGATTGAAGCTGGCAATTTTGAGTTTTTCTCGTCAGGATTTTTGGCGGCTAAATTGGCAATTTTCTCAGCTATCGGCGCAAACATTTCGATTGTCTTTTTCGATATTTTGGCGGAAAATACTTGCTGAATATCTGGCGCGATTTCGGCGATTGTGCTTTGATTGTCCTCAATAATTGCCCGTAATTCTGACGGCGTTAAGCCGCTTTGCTTGAACTCGGAAATAATGCGAATGAGGTCTTTAATATAAACGAATTCCCCGTTGTTTTTCGCGCTTAATGGATTTCGCCAATCAAGTCCTTCGAGTATTCCAGAAATAATTTGATATTGCGTCAATTCGTCAACTGGTTGAGCGTCGGCGCCACGGAAAAAATACTCGCGATGTTGATTAATAATTTCTGTACCGAAGCTGTGAAATGTATGAATCGCAATTTTATACGCGTCCTCGCCGATAATCTGGCGAAGTCGTTGGCGCATGTTCGTGGCGCCGCTTTCGGTAAACGTCAGACATAAAATGCTGTTTGGTAAAGTGTCGGTTTGTCTTAGGATTTGGGCGGTGCGCATACTTAGAAGCTCGGTTTTCCCTGTTCCTGGCCCAGCAATTACCAAAAGCGATCCGTGAATGTAATCGACTGCTTGTCGTTGATTATCGTTTAATTTAGCGTAACGAGTATTGAAATCCATAGTTTTATTTTACCATGTTGGCAGTCTTCAGAGCGCGATAATCATGCCATTAAAGATTGTACTGAAGAAAATGTCACTGCTTGGAATGAAAAACATCCAGAAGACGCGTTTAAGGGTAAAAGCCACTTGGATATTTCCCGTCAAGCAGTTGAATCGACCGGACGAGCTGGCTATTAGATTTCACATCTTTGCCATCTCGCGCACCTCATAAAAAAATGGTAAAATATTATCTATGAATAAGGCGACGTACGACGAGCTGGCGCTGGAACGAATTGCTAAGGAAAAATTTGGTTTTCCAATTGATGTTCAATCAATAATTTTGTGGCACGCTGACGTTAGTCGCACTGCTAAGGCGTCGGTCTTTTTGACGAATAAAAAGCAGCTGATGATGTATTTGGAGGCGACTTCGCCGTTGATTTTATCTGATGTTAAAAAGATAATTTCTCGAATGGGTATGCGTGCGGAATTATTTCTTCCGCCAAAAGGTCAGCCGCGATATTTTGAAGATATCGGCAAGCGCAAATTCCGTGAAGTTTTTCCTGGAAGAAAGCACGTTACGGATGAAGATTTGCATTTTTATAAAACTTTGGCGCCGTATAATCCTGCCTTGGTTTTGATTTCTGAAGTGAAAAATGGCGAGATATATCAATTCGATTCTGACGCGTACGGAAATTGGCGAGTCGGTGCGAGGTTTAGCTACAGAAGAATTCGGACAAGCTAATGCGCGACTACTTGGACATTATTAAGCGGAATCTGCTTTCACCTATCGTCGTGGTGATTTTTCTGTTGGCTGGCGCGCTGGTTTATGTTCGCGAATATCGTGACGCGTGGTTTATCTCAGTGGTGATTGTCGTGAACTCGACGATTGGCATTATTCAGGAGCTAAGGGCTAAGCGAGTTTTGCGGCAATTGGAGTTGATGAGCGCGCCGAAAGCTCGATTATTAAAAGATGGAAATGTTGTCGAGGTTGGTTATGACGAGCTTAAAATTGGCGATGAAATTCTTATTCAGGCTGGCGATGAACTGCCGGCAGACGCGAAAGTTATCGAATCGAAAGGCTTGGAGCTAAATGAAAGTATGCTGACTGGCGAGTCTGCGTCGATTGAGAAAAAGGACGGCGATGTCGTGTTGGCGGCAACGACGGTTTTGGCTGGTGAAGGTACGGCGCGAGTAATTGCGATTGGTGACGACACGAAAGCTGGCGCGATTAGCCAAGTTCTGAAGCGTTACAAACCAGAACTCACGCCTCTGCAATTGGCGATTTGGCGCGCAATTTACTTCTTGACTTACGGCGCAATTATTCTGTCGCTACTTATCGCTATTGTTTATTATTTCTCTGGCGATAATGTCGTTGTTATCTTAAAAACCATAACTTCGGCGGCGGTTACGGTTGTACCAGAAGGCTTATTGTTGGCGAGTTCGCTGCTTTTGGCATTCGGCTCACTGCGATTAGCTCAAGCGAAAGTCTTGCCTCAAAAATTGTCAGCAATTGAGGCGATGGCGCTTTTGAATTTGTTGGCCGTAGATAAAACAGGCACCTTGACTAGCGATGAAGTTACGCTTGAAAAAGTCGCGGCGTTCAGTGATAAGATTGGCTATTCAGACTCTGAAATCGCGAGTTTTGCGGCGTTAATCGCTCATGAAACCAGCGGCGGAAATATCACTGGTCGTGCAATTTTGGCGGAAGCTACGTCGCCAAAAAATACGAAAGTTTTGGAAGTGATGGCGTTTTCGTCGGCGCGTAAAATGGCTGGCGTGAGGGCGAATATTGACGGTGAAATTCGGACGTTAATGATGGGCGCGCCAGAGTTTGTGTCGAAGTTGGCGCCAGTGGATAAGGAAACTCAGAAGAAGCTGAATGATTGGGCTGACAATGGCTTGCGCGTGTTGATGTTGGCTGAATTTTCGGATGATAAAACCAAATTGAAAGACTTGAAAAATGGTTCTGGAATGGCAATTGGTGCGGTTGTTCTGCGCAACTCCCTGCGTCATGGCGTTGTTGAAACGGTGGATTTTTTGCAGCGCCAAGGCGTAACTATTCGTGTAATCTCTGGCGATAATCCGCGCACAGTTCAATACATCGCTAAGGAAGCTGGAATTAAACATCCAGAAAAGGCGATTTTAGGCGAAGATTTGGCGGCGCTTAGCGAAGATGAATTTAATAAGGCTGCCGATACTTACACGATTTTTGCCAGAGTTTTGCCAGACCAAAAAGAGCGCTTGATCAATCGATTCCAGCAATCGGGAAAATTCACTGGTATGGTTGGCGACGGTGTAAATGACGCTCTGGCTCTGAAAAAGGCTGACCTCGGTGTGGCGATGTACGCGGGCGCTCCAGCGTCGCGTCGAGTTTCCGACATTATATTGCTCAACAATTCGTTCACTTCCCTTCCGATGGGAATGAAATTGGGCAATCAAATAATGCAAGCAATCGAAGTCATCGCTGTTCTGTTTTTCCATAAAATTATTTACGGCGTGACGCTTCTTCTTGCGACGATTCTCATCAATATGAATTATCCGTATTCGCCGCGCCACATTACGTTTATGAATATTTTTCTGGTGACTATGCCGACTCTTATGTGGACGCTGTTTCCGCCAGTGCCGAAGCATCGAATAAATCCGAAGAGATTCTGGCACGATACTTTGCTGGCTGTTACGCCGATTGCTTTAATTACTGGCGTGGCTGTCGCGTTCACCTATTGGATTACCTCTGTTATATTCCCTGGTCACGCTGCAGAAGTCGCAACGATGACGGTGCTTACCGCGACTTTGTTTGGTGTATATTTGGTGTTCTTGGTGGGAATTATGCTGGACGTAAACATCGATAAATCCGCCAAACGCGCTCGCCTGCTTTATCTTCTGTCGGTGATTATTGTGGCGGCTGGAAGCTTTGGTTTTGGCTTTCTGAGAGATTTCTTCGACTTTACCGTACCGAATATTACCCTGCTCTGGCCGAGCATCGCCGTGGTTGTCATCGCCGCCCTAGCTCAGTGGTGGCTAGCCCGCCGCGCTGGCAAAAAATTAACTGCTAATGAACGCCAGAAAAAAGTATAACTGCCATAAAAAACGCCGGCAGGCAAATATCGTATGCCTGCCGGATCATTCTTGATAGTCCTGGTTTATCTAGCTTCTTTTGGAAGCGGCTTTATATTGAACAGTTCGCTAAGTCTTTTATTATACCAATCCTTTAGCTCGGCGCAATGCTCCCAATTGTATACGGCACGGCCTAGCTCATAACAGATATCTGTAACAAATAGATTTTCATGTTTTTCAGAAAGAGCGATACCCATCTCATTAAGAGATTCTTCTGCTACGTCAGCTACTTTTTCGCCTTCACCTTCATTAAGGTGCTTCTGCATAAGTTTTGCCCACAGTATGGCATAAGTGCGTTGCATTGAAATCTTAGCTTCGGATGCCGAGTCAAACGGAATCTCCTCTGGTTGCTTTTGTTTGTCACCGTAGACGTTGGTTGTATATTTTTCGTCTCCTTCACCAAAAGTAAGCTTTACATCCCATACTTTATCTTTCAATCTTCGGTAGTCTTTTTCCCTGTTAATAATAGCGTCTGCTTGCTGAATTTCTTCATCTCCGGCGCGGCGCTTTGCCTCGTCTTCCGCTGCTTCAGCTTCAAGGATTTCTTTTGGTATGTTGTCTAGGGTGGTGTCTGTTACTAGCGGATAACTTTCAACCGTATCAGTAATGTCTTCAGTGACAGTTATCTGTTGATCATAGTGTCCGCGCATAGCTCGCGCCCAGGCTGCTTCTAGTTTCTTTGGGTCAGAATCTTTACCTACGAGCACATAGACATCGCCAAGATTTAATAATGCTTGATTTTCCTTTGTAGTTTCTGAGCTTGGTTGGAATGTATTTTGCATCAGCGCTATTGCATCGCCAAAGAACACTCCGCTGTCGAGAAGATCGTTTCCATTAATTGCTGGAACTTCTCCAAATGGACTGTGATGAGTGTAGTCGGAATCTCCATTGTCGTAGTCTACTAAGCTGTTCCAGTCAGTTGCTTTTTGTCCGTCTGGCGATTCCTGCGATGATGATTTGGGTATTTCTGTCATGATATATAAAACTCCTTCTTTACATTAGTGGTAATATTATATCAGCGACACGAGTCCGTGTCAAATTTACTGATGTTCCACGTTAAGCGTTAACGCGCTAGCCGATTTACTTCTTATCAAGGATAACCAAGTGCTCAATGTGCGGCGTCCTCGGGAAGAAATTATAGCCTTGATGATGCACGATTTCATATTTTTCTTGAAGTAGGCTGGCGTCTCGCGCTTGCGTGACCGGATTGCAACTCAGATAAATAATCCGAGGCGGCTCTGTTTCCAGTAGTCGATTAGTAACGTCCGCGTGAAGTCCAGCGCGCGGCGGATCAACGATGACAATTTGCTCGCCCGTTATATATTCCAGAGATTTTTCGCTCGGTGCCAAAATCGCCTTGGCGTTCGGTCGATTCAACTTGGTGATGTTTCTTTGCATTTCCGCGACGGCATGTTCGTTAATTTCCACGAGCGTCACGTCATCGCCTCCAATTGTCAAACCAATTGTCCCAACTCCAGAATAAAGGTCAAGTGTCGGCATTTTTTCATTGCAATTAATCCACGCTTTCATATCGCTCAGGGCTTTTTCGTAAACGGGAATGTTGACTTGGAAAAATCCTTCGCAAGCGTAGTTGAACGCGACTCCTAAAATCGTGTCGCTCAGTGTCGTGTCGCCGAATTTGTTCAAGCGTTCTGTAATTCGGCTAGCTGGGCTTTTGGGGTCGGAATAGATTATTTCGCCGCCCGCGGCTGATAGCAATTTGGCTTCATCGTCGGAAATCAGGTTTTTCATCTTATCTTTTACGTACAATTGCCAGACGGCGTTTCCTTGTTGGTCTGAGCGAATCAATAGTGTTTTTAATTGGCGCGCGACGATTGGCTTTTCTCGTAAAAGGTCACGGATTTCAATTGCCAATTTATTTATGCTCGGATGCGCCAAGCTGGTTCCGTCGACGACAACTTTTCCTTTGCCGCCACGCTTGAAAAATGCCAAGTCCAGAGTTTCCTTTTCGTCGTCGTCCGTTTTGTCGCCGAACCAACTGAACTCGACTTTGTTGCGATAATTAAATTCTACGCCGTCAGAAAATACCTTGATTTTTTCAGGCAATGTGATGTTGTGAAGTAAAAAAGCCTCTTCAATTAGCGACGCTTTGTGTGATTGCTCGCTGGACATCGGCATAATTTGCCAAGGGCTGGTGCTTAAATAGCTATTTTCGTCCTTCGGCGTAATTCGCTCTGGGCTTTTCTCGATAATTTCCGTCACTATTCCTTCGACGAAGTGTGATTTTTTCTTTGTCACGCGAATCGTTACGAGTTCTTTTGGCAATCCTCCCCAGACGAACGCTTTGCGGCCGTCGTCAAGTGTCCCGATAGCTTGCCCGCCGCCAACGATTTTTTCTAATCTTAAAGTCTCAAAAATTTGTTTTCTCATTAGGTTATATTATATCAGGATGTGTGGATTTTTTCTGGCTGGCGTGCTATAATCGTCATTGTCCTGGCAATAGTGGGACGTCGCCAAGTGGTAAGGCACTGGGTTTTGGTCCCAGCATTCGCAGGTTCGAATCCTGCCGACCCAGCCAAATTATGCAAACGAAAATATCATAAACCGCTCAAATCTGGACAACCTAAGCGGTTTATTTTTATGAATCGTATCAACATTTAGCAAATTCATAGTTTGCTTTGTTTTATTGACGCCACCCCCAAATACCATTAGTATAATAGATATGCGAAGAGTGTCTCTGCCGAGCATATTGCGGTACAAGAAATCTTACTTGCGGCATGATATCATAACGGCATTGTTGATAGCCGTCGTGAATGTTCCCAATGCGTTGGCTTTTTCGGTAATTGTCGGACTACCGCCCGAGACTGGTTTATATACGACAATTATTGGCGCGCTAGTATTTGGGTTGTTGG
>ERZ773214.1568-NODE-1568-length-13167-cov-5.019067_pt1 | contig 13167 bp, 13 predicted proteins | sample MGYA00511238_ERZ773214 | MGnify/ENA primary metagenome ERZ773214 (study PRJEB29015, sample SAMEA2738157) | human oral metagenome | biome: human oral; feature: human-associated habitat; material: saliva | place: China | collected 2259 ...
TTAATTATTTCTCTCCAGATTCTTTATATTTAGCAATTGCAGCACGAGCAGCTTGCTGTTGGGCAACTTGCTTAGACGGACCAATGCCTCGCCCCATCATATTATCGCCAACAAAAACCCCAAGAGTAAAGACCTTATCGTGATCTGGACCTTCTTCGCTCAGGACTTTATATACCGGCGTTTGATTGTCAACTCGCTGAGAAATCTCCTGCAAATATGACTTCGGATCACGCCAACTGCCAGACTCCAAAATTCCATCCAGCTTAACAATTATATGCTTATGAATAAAATCGCGAGCATCGTCAAAACCACGCTCCAAATAAATAGCACCGATTACCGCCTCAAATGCATTAGCTAAAATCTGTAAATGCGCTCGCTCTGAGCCATTCTTCTCACCCTTTGACATACGAATCAGCGGACCATAACCCAACTTATCACCAGCATCGCCAATACTTTCCGTCCGCACCAAAGCTGCCCGCCAGGCAGTTAAAATTCCCTCTGGCTCAGAAAAATGCGTAAACAAATATTCTGTTACCGCCAATTCCAAAACCGCATCACCTAAGAATTCCAAGCGCTCATTGTGGTGATGAACGGATTTTCGATGCTCATTCACATAGCTACGGTGAGTCAAAGCTGTAATCAGCAAATCCAAATTCGTAAACTCAAAACCCAATTTTTCGCGCGCAAAATCTTGATATGGCGCAGTGTTCATTCCGTTCATTTATAAGTTCTCCTGTCTAATTCGTTTCATTGCCAAAAGAATCAGCTTGCCAATATCTTCATATTCAACTTCATCCAGCGCCTCATGAAAACTGAACCATTTAAGACCATTCATCCATTCCTCCTTTTGGAGTTTCTCGTTAGGATCCAGTGCCTTAACCAGATAAACTTGCGTTGTCATCAATACCAATTTATCGATTCGACGATAACGAAAATTCACCTTGCCCAGCCAGCCATGCAGTTCAATTTTCTTCAGCCCAGTTTCTTCGCCAATTTCCCTACGAGCCGTCACTTGAGCTGTTTCACCTGGTTCAATATGCCCTTTCGGAATTGTCCAGCGATCGCGAGCGTCCTGATAAAGCAAAAATTCTGCCTCGCCCTTTTTATTACGACGGAAAATCACGCCACCGGCAGTTGGCTCGCGTACAATTTCCTGAATCAATGGCTTCTTGCTGCCACCAAAATATTTTTTTATCTTATCAAAGTTGCTTGTTCTCACTGTCGGACTCCTCCACGAGAGTACGGAGTGCCGTGCCAAGCACGCCATTCACAAACTTACCCGAGTTATCCGAACCGAACGCTTTCGCTAATTCTACCGCTTCGTTAATCACCACTTTTGGCGGAACGGTATCTGCACAATATAGCAATTCATATAAACCAATTCTAAGTACCGCCCGATCAATTCGCGGCAACTGACTAATAGGCCATTCTGGTGCCAATGGCTGCAATTTCTCGTCCAATTGACTCTGCGTCGAAAGTACGCCGCTGATCAAATTATCGATAAATTCAATATCGTCAACCGATGATTTATATTCAGCCAAATTACGCTTTAAAATAGTCTTATAATCAACATCGCTATCACCAACCTCTTTGCGAAATTCATGTTCATAAAGTGTTTGCAGTGCGACAATTCGTCCCAAATGACGGTTTGATGCCATTATTAAGCGTCCTGTTCGTAATTATTATTTTGTTGTTTTACCAGTTTCACGCTTGGTTGTCTTTACCTTAACCGGTGAAGTTGCGTTAACACGACGTGCCAATTTTAATACCAAGTGGCTGCGACGAAGACCAGTTTTACGTGGGCTACTCTGTTTCTTAGGTTGTGCCATAATTTATTCTCCTCTTTTAGGTTGTCATAAAACTTACGTACCATTATACCTTTTTTATTGGACAATCTCAAGAGCTTGTCTGAAAATTATACAAGTGTATTGACTTTTTGTATTGGTTATGTTAATATATGAAACATGAGTAAAGAACAGTTTACACCACAAGATGATTTAACTGCATTAGTAGACGCGGTTTATCCCAAAACTGAGGAAATAACAGCCTTGATGGACGCCGTCTTCCCTACGGCAAACAATCATGACGGCACAAATACAACACCAGAAGACCGAGCAGACAAGAAAACGACCATCAGTCCAGAGAAAAATACAGAGGAAAACAACAAGAAGCCATTAACTAAAATGGCCGCAGGAGCACTAGCTGTAGCTATGGCCATAGGCGGTATCGTTGGGTTGGATAAACTCACAGAAAAAACTGCTTCTGCAGAGATAACTATTTACGACCCAAAAAACGCACGAGAGCAGATATGCGACACACAGGCTACACTAGAAGAGAGTCTAGGATTGCCTAAATCTACCAGCTACGATAGTTTTCGAGGATGCGACGGAACAACCGACATGGCCACCAAAGAAGGATTGGATCCAGGAGACAAAGTCGAGATTACTGTTACCACTGGAGCGGCTGCAGCAAAGGAAGTCGAAAACCCGAATAACTAAACCACAATATTCACCAGCTTACCTGGAACATAAACCATCTTTTTAGGTGGTTTATTGTTTGTGAATTTCTGGACATTTTCGTCAGCCAGAGCCGCCGCTTCAACACCTTGCTTATCAGTACCACTCGGCAGTTCAAGTTTCGCACGAAGCTTGCCATTCACTTGAACTATAATAGTCATCACACTGCTCTTTAGATATTTTTCATCCCACTTTGGCCAGTGACCAACGTGAACCGTATCATCATGACCCATTTCATGCCACAATTCCTCTGTGATATGTGGAGCAAAAGGCGCCAAAATCTGAATCAAGCTTTCTAATGCAAATCGCCATTCATCTGACATGTCAATTCCTTGCGATTCTTTTATCTTATACAGACCATTGACCAGCTCCATCATCGAAGCCACGGCCGTGTTAAACTTCTCATCTTCAATGTCGCGAGTAACTTTTTTAATTGTCAAGTGAGTTAATCGCAATAGTTCTTGAGTTGTTTTTTCATCCATTTCAGGAGAATTACTTGAATCGTTATTCTTATCAACAAACTCCTGAACCAAATTCCATGCTCGATTTAAGAATCGATAAGTTCCCGGAACACCACGAGGATCCCATGGCGCGTCCATGTCATAAGGCGCGATGAACATTTCGTAAACTCGCAGCGCGTCGGCACCGTATCCGCTGTCCATAATTTCCATCGGATCAATGACATTGCCCTTAGACTTGGACATTTTCTGACCGTCTGGGGCCATAATGTATGCATTGTACATCATTCGCTTAAAAGGTTCTGGAGTCGGAACGAGGCCGAGCTTATAGAAAAATCGCATCCAAAAACGACTGTATAGCAAGTGAGCCACGGCGTGGTCGGCACCATTGTAATAATCAACCGGCATCCAATGGTTAATTCTCTCAGGATTCCATGCTTCATTATCATTGTGCGGGTCGAGATATCGCAAGAAATACCAACTAGAGCAAGCATAGCCATCCAAAGTGTCAGTCTCGCGCCGACCTTCTACCCAATTGTCGCCGTCAGGCTGGTTTTCTGTAATCGGTACGGTTTTTCCAGTTTCAACATCCACCCATACGCGCACCCAATCATCAACTTGGGCCAAAACAGAAGTATTCCCGCCCGTTGGCTTAAAATTCTCCACCTCTGGTAAAATCACCGGCAAGCATTCATCAGCCACGGCAATTGGTGCACAACCATCAACATGAACAATTGGAATCGGAGCACCCCAATAGCGCTGACGAGAAATCAACCAATCGCGCATTTTATACGTGGTTTTGCTTCGTCCAGAATTCTGCTGCTCCAGCCACGCAACAATTTGCTCGCGAGCATCCTCACTCCTGGTCCCGTTGAACTGTCCGGAATTTATCAACTCGCCTTCACCAGAATAACAGCCAGCATCGGCTGAATGCTCAGGCTTATCAATAACCTGGATAATCGGCAGGTCAAACTTCTCGGCAAACGCAAAATCGCGCTCGTCGTGCGCTGGCACCGCCATGACTGCGCCGGTTCCATAGCCACCCAAAACATAATCCGCCACCCAAATCGGCAATTTTTGACCATTGACTGGGTTTATAACATAACTGCCAGTAAATACGCCTGTTTTCTCTTTATTCTCTTGACGTTCAACATCAGATTTCTGTTGCGAAGCCTGGATATACGCTTCAACCTTTTCGCGCGTATCGGAATTGACCAACTGAGAAATCAGAGGATGCTCCGGCGCCAAAGCTACATACGTCGCGCCAAATAACGTGTCAGGACGAGTTGTGAAAACTGTAATCTTGGAATCTTGACCACTGACTGCAAACTCAACTTCCGCGCCAACCGATCGACCAATCCAATTTTTCTGCATAGTCTTAACCATTTCCGTCCAATCAAGCGCATCGGTTGCCTCTAAAATTTCATCTGCATACGCCGTAATTCGGAAAAACCACTGCTTGAGATTGCGCTTGGTTACAGGATTACCGCAGCGCCAACATTTGCCACCTTCAACCTGTTCGTTAGCAAGCACTGTGTTATCAGTTTCGCACCACCATTGCAGCTGCTCTTTTTGACATGCCAAATCGTGCTTATACAATTGCGTAAAAATCCACTGAGTCCATTTGTAATATTCTGGATCGGCTGTAGAAATTTCTTTTGTCCAATCATAACTAAACCCAAGTCGCTTCAATTGCTCCTTAAAATGAACTTTCGCCTCATCGTGCGCTACACGTGGCGTTTTTCCGACTTTAATAGCGTAATTTTCAACCGGCAGACCAAAGCTGTCCCAGCCGATTGGATGATAGACATTATAACCCTGCTGACGCTTGAATCGTGCTTTGATGTCGGCAAATTGAAAAGTACGACCGTGACCAATGTGAATTCCCGCCCCCGTAATCCCCGGAAGCATGCTCAAACTGTAATATTTCGGTCGGGTCGTGTCGTTAAAATCAACCGCGTAAGTACCGTCAGCCTCCCATTTGTTTTGCCATTTTTGTTCAATTTCTGTCGGATTATAGCGTCTCATATCTGTAATTATAGCAAATAATCCCGCTCATTACGAACGGGATTATTATTAGGTAATTAAATCACTTACCTGATTGAGGTTGATGACAATCCGCTCGAATACCCTTCCATAAAACCTTCTATAAACTCTTTCAAGCTCTCAGCACTCGAAGGAACCTTGATTTCTTCAGATTTATTCACATTGATGTCAAATGAAATTTCTACAGAAGCCTTCTTATCATTGCCCTTAAGCTCTACAGCCTTCAGTTCATGAGATGACCTATCAACCCACACCTTCAATGAAGATTCGTCAATAGATGTCGATTCGTCATTGCTATCGTAGCCATTCGATTTTCCACACTTACTGAGCGCCTTGCCTGCTGATGAATTTTTAAACTCATCGTTAAATTTCGACAATTTACTGTTATCACCCTTTAGTTCAAAACCACGTCCACCATTACGATCGCTGATCTTTGAGTCTTTTATAGTGAAGAAACTATTCTTTTGATAAAGTTGAGCTACTTCCTTGCGGACACTTTCGTCACTTTGAATTTTCTTCAGAGCGTTAATTCCACACTTGTATTCGCTACCGATTTCATCTGGAGAAATCTTCATCCATGTATTGCTCATTTTATCTATCTCAGAGCTCATCTTTCTCAAAGTCTGATCACGGTAAGTTTCTATTTGAGCCCTTGATGCCTTGCCGCCAGAAGAAGACTCCATAACTATTTCAAGCAAAGTGCCATACAAATCCTTAAAGTTATTTATCTTCACATATATTGTCCCGTCATCACCAAGAACCATATCACCATCTAGTGGAATACTCTTTTCGACCCCTTTGATATTAAGCTTAGCGTCAATATTCGCCTTTGATTTTCCCGACTCAGTAGCAGTCTTTACGTTTAGCTCTATTTTTCCTTGGTCGCGCATGTCAATAAATACCTTACCGTCAGCAGTCATCTTCTTTGCCATAATAGCATTAGACACAGCGTCCGTAACCATCTTTTCTGGATTCTGCCACCACAAGAAATAAACTAGCACAGCAGAGATAATAGCAATAAGAGCTATAACTCCCAGCACTATGCCAATTATCAATCCCGTTTTCTTCTTTTTTGGTTGCATCGGCACGCTGTTATATTGCGGCTGCGGTGCAGGTTGATTACCTTGATCCATCATTCCCCCTTGTTTTATATACCTTGAATTTAATATATCACATTAATCTTTAAATTGTGAGAAAAATTGGTTTTTCCTAGCAATCCACTCCGGTGTTTGCCTGACTAAGTATTTATCGTCCTCGGTGCTATGAAGGTTGATTTTTATAGATTCCTCTAACCATACGCCGCCGCTTGAACCCTTAAATAACGCGACGCCTTCAGATTTCAATTTGTCGCGCACGAAAGAACCAGCCTCGATGGCATTCTTGCATTCCTTCACCTGACAACCTCTTTGACGTGCAGCCGGCGCCAAATATTGATTAGCTTTCTCGCCAACCGTCACAACCCAATCCAACAAATCCGGGCTACAATGAGAACCAAGTTCGGCGTGAGCTTGCTCGAAAATTCCCTTTAAGCCATTCATATTGCCAAGTACAGCAATTCGCTGCGGAGTCTCAATTCGATATAAAGACTGTAAAGCCGCTAAGGCAGTCAACGGCGTCGAACTATAGCTATCATCAATCAACCAAGTATTGTCCGCACCCTTCAGTAAATTCATCCTGCCAGGCAATGGACGCAAATTTTCTATGCCCGTTTTTATATTCTCCTCAGTTTCACCAAACGCATACCCAATAGCCGCCGCCACAATTGCTGGACGAATATTATGCTCGCCAATTAGCTTAACATTGACCTCTAATCCATTAGGATTTTCTGGCGACATAATAAAGCCGTGATGTCCGTCTTTCAGGGAAAAATTACGATCGTCAAAATTATACTCCGCCACGGGATCACTTCCGTAAGTAGTGATATTAGGATTTGTCAAAAAACTAGCAAAACGCCCGTCGATGTCATCACGATTTATCATCGCCATTCGCGAGAAATTCGCCAGCGAAATCATCTCATTCGCCACTTCCTCCAAGGAATATTCAACCTGCATTCGACCATTCGTCACAGAAGTTACAACCGTAATATCTGGCACGACGTAAGCCTTAAACCAATCGTTATAGCCAAGTTCCTTTGGATTAAATTCCTGAACAATTACCTGGACTTCCGGTTTTTCGGCCTTAATTCTCTTCTTTACGGCGCGCATCACTTTCCACCATTTGAACAAGCCTTTTTCAGGCATTTTCACGCCCATCATCTGAAGAAAAACATCAGCTTTCGTCTTCGGCTCTTCATTGCGAAGCTGAATATCAAATTGTTGCGCCAAAACCGTACCGATAGCTATTTTTGCACTAGCCTTTCCGGCACTACCAGTTATCGCCACAAGCTTCACATCTGGATGAACAGCAAAAAATTCTCGCACTAATCTTGCTAGTTTTTCTTCCCTCTTTTTTGAAACAGTAACCATAACTATATCATACCATAAGCATTATAGAAGAGCTGCTACGCGCCCACCCGGGGCATATTTGAATATGTGTTTGTCTTTCAATTGGCAAGCATAGGAGAATGCCCCTATGCGTACCAGCTCATGTTTAATTATGCATTATCGCCCAAAAAAACACAAGCTTTATGTCTCACTGCGACTATTGATCTGCGTCGCTTATCATTTTCAATAGTTCTTGCTCGTCAATGATTTTCGTGCCGTATTGCTCAGCCTTTTTCAATTTGCTAGCACCAACCTTACCGCCAGCCACCAAATATGTCGTGTCTTTAGAAACTGCAGTTTGAAAAACTCCACCGAGATTACGAATTTTATCCGCAGCAGTGTCGCGTCCCATAGACTTCAGAGTGCCCGTGATGACAAAACTTTTTCCACTCAAACCGCCAGCCTTTTTATTAAACTGAGGAATAACTCCCAATTCTGTGAATTTATTGAGCAATTTTACATTATCCTCATCAGCAAACCACGCCACCACAGATTCGGCGACAATTTCACCCACGCCATCAACTTGTCGCAAATCATCAATCGTCGCTTTCGCCAAATTTTCCATACTCTCAAAATGATTCGTCAAATCAATCGCCGTTTGCGCGCCAATATGACGGATTCCTAAACCATATAAAAATCGCTCTAATTCTGGACTTTTTTTATCAGCAATTGCCGAGATTAACTTTTGTGCAGAAATATCAGCAAACCGATCCAGTTCCAACAAATCGTCTTTAGTAAGCGTAAAAATATCCGCCAAATCGCCGACCAAACCATTGTCAATTAAAACCTCCACGTTTTTTTCACCAAGCGTATCAATATCAAGCGCACCCTTAGACGCGAAATGCGCCAGAGCTCGCTTCAAAATTAGCGGACCGTTAGAGCCCTTAACTCGATAAACAGCTTCACCTTCCGGTCGCACGAATTCCAACTCCGGATATTGCCGTTTTAATTCTGCTTCATAATCAATTGGCTCAGAATCTGCAGGTCGCAATTCCTTCAAGACACTCTCAACTTGCGGAATAATATCACCCGCCTTAAAAATCACCACAGTGTCGCCTCGCCGAATATCCAAACGCTCAATTTCATCGGCATTATGCAAGCTAGCGTGCTGCACCGTAGTTCCCGCCACCACCACTGGATCAAACACAGCCACTGGAGTCGCCGCGCCAGTTCGCCCGATAGAAATGACTATATCTCGAACGATCGTTGTAGCTTCTTCAGCCGCATACTTGTAAGCCACCGCCCCGCGCGGATTTTTACCTACCATCCCGAGATTGTCGTATATCTCTCGATCGTTAATCTTAATAACCAGCCCGTCCGTATTAAACGGCAAATCATGACGCTTGTCACTCCATTCGTCAACAAATTTCATCACGTCAGACAAATTATCAAAAACACTGGCTTGCTGATTACGAGAAATCCCCAGCGCCGTCAAAGCCTCGTAAGCAAAACTATTCGTCGGAACTTCCGAACTATCATCGCGAATCACATCATATCCGCGAAAATGCAACGGGCGCGCCGCCACCAGTGCAGGATCTAATTGACGAATTGTCCCCGCAGCCAAATTGCGCGGATTAGCAAATGTAGGCAACCCTAGAGATTTCTGCTTTTTATTAAGCTCCTCAAAATCTCGCTTCAGCATAACAATTTCGCCACGAATCTCTGTCCGGCCGTGCAAAAAATTCTCAAAACCCGCCGCTTCACGCAGACGAAGCGGTACGTTTTTAATAGTCCGAACATTATTCGTTACATCTTCGCCGATAAAACTATCGCCGCGCGTCACAGCTTGCGACAATACACCATCGACATAAATCAACGCGCACGCCAAGCCGTCCATTTTTATATCCGTAAAAAATTCATGTCGCTGACCCGGTATCAATTTATCAGTTCGCTCAATCCACGCCTCAACTTCACTTTTATCGAAAACGTCATTCAAACTGACCATTCGGCGCGCGTGCTCGACTTTTTGAAAACCGTCGAGCAGCTTATTTCCAACTCGCTGCGTAGGGCTATCGATAGTAATCAGTTCCGGATGATCCGATTCAATTTTCTTCAGCTCATCCATCAGGCTGTCATAAACCGCATCGCTCACACTTGGCTTATCCAAGGTGTAGTATTCGTAGCTATAACGATTTAACAGGTCTTTAATTTCGTCAATTCTTGGTTTTTTTGGTGTCACTTTCAACCACCTTTCTGTAGAACAAATAGACATACACAGAAATCATAATTATCGTTACGTAAAGTAAAATCAGACCAGTTGTCGGGACAATTGGTAACCAGTCAATACCACTAATCCACCCCTTCAGTGCGCCGTCAAGCAAAATTACCGGAATCAGAACGACCGCCCACAAAAGCACAGACAGAATAACAGCCCACGCAAATCTCAGCAAAATCCTTAGTCTTCGACCCGTCACAATATCGCCCGACAAACGCAGCGCGTGAAACGGATACATTCCCGGCAATGTTACGACGATCATCGCAAAGACTGTAGAAGTCGCCCAATAGACGGACATCGCCACTATCAGAATCGCCGCACCGCCAGCCGCCATCAGAATCGGCGTTTGATTTAACACTCCCGAAGCATTAAGCGCGCTATAAATAATCACCGCCACTGCCGCTGGCACCATTTGAATCAAGAAAACCCCGATGACAATTATTAGCGCAATTATGGGCGACCCAGAGCTATACAAACCATCGCGCATTTTTGGTTTTTTGCCAATTAAAATAGCTCGCGTTAGCCAAACGGACGACAGCCAAGTTAATAGCCCCAGAAAGATTCCCGCCGCTTGCTGCACATTTCCACCAGCCGTTCCACTACCGGAAATATAACTAACCGCAACGCCAGAGAATAGGCTAATTGTCGTATAAATTCCGCCGAATCCATTTGACTCAGCCTGATTCATCACGTCTTTAAGTTGTTGGTATGTGTCTTGCGACATGACGCTGGCTAAGGCAAACGTCAATATCGACATAACGATGATTAACGCCAAAAAAGTCTTCTTGTTTCGCCATACCAGACGGCAAGCCTCACTGGTCAGCGACCAATATCCTGGAATTTTAAGATCACGTTGGTAATCTCGTCGCTTAGTTAACCGAAAACTACGATGAGGTCGGCGCTGCAGAAAATTACGCCGCTGCTGATTTAATTTGCTAAAGTCCCGTTTAATACCAGGCCACACACTTTTTTTATGATCAGCATTTGACTTCTTAGGATTCTTGATTACTCGTTTTTTGGAGGTTTTCGTTGCCATAATTACATCTTTGTCGCGTTATTTCTCAACCTTGCAATTCTGTCTTCTAGTGGTGGATGAGTACTAAATAGTTTCGAGAAAAATCCGGGCTTCAAAGGATTATTCATGAACAAATTGGCAGTAGAAGAACTTTGTTTTTGCATTGGTCTGCCGTATTGGCGCAATTTTTCCAACGCGCTTGCCAACCCTTCAGTATCTCGTGTCAATAGCACACCCGAAGCATCCGCCAGATATTCACGCTGTCTACTAACCGCCAATTGAGTTATCGTTGCCAAAAGCGGCGCCAATATAACCACGATCAGCCCGAGAGCATAGACAATAGGATTAACATCCCTATCACGGTCGTCACTATAAAACATCATTCTAAGTGCCAAGTCCGCAAATAACCCAATTGCGCTAACCAGACCAAAAGCAATCATACTCACGCGGATGTCGTAATTTCGCACGTGGCTCATTTCATGCGCCATAACCGCCTCCAGTTCACGCTTGTCCATAATATCCAAAAGTCCAGTAGTCGCACCAACAATTGCATGATTCGGGTCGCGACCAGTCGCAAAAGCGTTTGGAGCTGGATCATCAATGATGTAGACTTTCGGCATTGGCATGCCAGAAGCGATAGACAAATTTTCCACCACTCGCCAAAGTTCAGGAGCGTCATTTTTACTAATTTCCTGAGCGCCAGTCATCATCATAGCCAACTTGCCAGCTATAAAATATTGCAGCCAAGCATACAATATCGCGCATATGAAAATGATGAGTGCCAACGAATAGCTATCAGTTGCCGCTCCAATAAACAGACCAATAATTCCAATAATTATCACAAACACAGACATAATTAATATTGTGTTGCGTTTGTTTTGAGAAACTGCATTATACATATGTTAATTATACCAAAAATCGCCCGCTAAAAATAGACGAGCGATTTTCATTTCAGGATTCAATTAGAACTTTACTTCAACTGGATTTTCGATGCTTGCGCGGTCTTCAACGTCGAAGAATTCCTTAGCTTGGAAGCCAAACATTCCCGCGATGATGTTTGTTGGGAAAGTCTGAATCTTCGTGTTTAAGTCGCGAACGCCACCATTGTAGAACCGGCGCGCTGCTTGGATTTTATCCTCAGTGTCAACCAATTCTTGTTGCAGCTGCAAGAAGTTCTGGTTTGCTTTCAATTCTGGGTAAGCCTCAGATACGGCAAACAAGCTCTTCAAAGCACCCTCCAAAGCATTTTCAGCCTTAGCGGTTTCAGCCACGCTACCAGCATTCATAATTGCTGAGCGAGCTTCTGCGACCTTCTCAAACACTTCTTTTTCGTGTGTAGCGTAGCCTTTTACTGAGTTGACCAAATTTGGAATCAAATCAGTTCGGCGCTTTAGCTGAACAGTAATGTCGCTCCATGCCTCTTCTACGCGGTTGCGCAACACAACTAAACCGTTGTACGCACCGATTACAACTCCTACGAGTACTAATAAAACTACCACTGTAACAATAAGTACAATTACCAATGGACTCATCCCTTACCTTGTCCCTTTCCTATTCGATATTACTTTCTTTACAACTTTGGTGCGCAAGGCGGGAATCGAACCCGCACGACTTTTGGTCAAGGGATTTTAAGTCCCTCGCGTCTACCAATTCCGCCACTCGCGCCCATACTCTGCACTAATGGCCGCCCGATGTCCATGTCTACTGACGCTTGACACGGTCTGCCATTTGCGCTGGTTTGTATTATACTATATTTATGAAGCAAATTGTAATAGTTCACGGCGGGTCAAGTTTCAATAGCTACGAAAATTACTTGAATAACCTAAAGAATAGTCAGCTTCATTATGAACGGCTGATTTGGGCACAAAAATGGCGTGACTGGCTGGCACAAGAAATCGTCGACGCTGACGTCTTGCTGCCAGACTTCCCCAACAAACAAAATGCCCAATATGAAGAATGGAAAATATACTTTGAGAAGCTGCTGTCACTACTTAGGAATGATATTCAGTTAGTTGGCTATAGTCTAGGTGCAATGTTCTTGGCAAAATATTTACACGAATCACCACTTAGTACACCGGTTCGACGGCTGATGTTAGTTTCACCGTGTTATGATGACGAATCAGTTGAAGACCTCGGCAGCTTTCAAGTAACAAGTGCTACTGGGCTCGAAAAATCCGCCAAAGAAATTCACTTATTTCACAGCAAAGACGACCCAGTGGTGCCGTTTACTGAACTTGCCAAATTTCAGCGTGATTTACCGACCGCCAAGGTCCATATTTTTGAAGATCGCAATCACTTTTTCCAACCAACTTTTCCAGAGCTGAAAGAACTGCTCGAAAAATAAGAAAAACGCCCGATACCCGGACGTTTCATATTCACTTGGAGGCACGTACGAGAGTCGAACTCGTCTAAAAGGTTTTGCAGACCTCTGCGT
>ERZ773214.1580-NODE-1580-length-13108-cov-12.920708_pt1 | contig 13108 bp, 12 predicted proteins | sample MGYA00511238_ERZ773214 | MGnify/ENA primary metagenome ERZ773214 (study PRJEB29015, sample SAMEA2738157) | human oral metagenome | biome: human oral; feature: human-associated habitat; material: saliva | place: China | collected 2259 ...
GTGATATTATTGCAACGTGGCAAGCTATGAAAAATAACAGTTCTAATTGTACATTCTCAACATCTAACCCCAAAGCATAAGTTAGAAGTATGAATAATAATACTGCTATGTCTATTCTAACATTCATGTTATTGTATATTTTATAAACAACTTTCCTCTTCTTTTAAGGATCTATTGGATCTTTTGATGATCCTTCTTCTATTATTTCTCCATTTTTTAATTTATACCAAGTGTCTTCCTTTATTTTTTTCCCATCTACCTTTATGGACTTAACATCCTTTAAAGTATATTCTTTTCCATTCCATTCTCCTCTTTCAGTGAGAATAAGCCAACAGCCCAACCTACCACTTGCCTTTCCATTTGTTCCACAGACAATCGCAATAGAATCTTTACCTTCTACCTTTGCAGAAGATCTTTCAGAAGTAGCAACAGCTACCGAATAATCTCCAGTACTCTCTACTATTGAGTACCTTGCAATATTTATTGCAGCTGAATATTGTCCAGAGCTTGTTGCAACAGAATAATCTCCAACATTTGCTGCAATAGAGAAATTACCTTTACATTCTGATACTGATTTAGATCCTGTACATGAAGCAATACAATTTGAACTTTTATCAGCTGCTATTGCTAAAGAACTATCTCCAGTATTTGAAATAACACAAGAAAGTCCTTTATATTCAGCTAAAGAACTATCTCCAGTATTTATTGCAGCTGAATGGTAACCTAATTTACTTGTAGTAGTGTCTTTTTTATTCTTTACTACTATTGTAGCATCTTTGACTTCTATGATTTTAGAAGAATCATCTATAGATATGAAAGAGTTTTTATCATTACCCTCTGCTTCTTCTTTCTCTTTTTGTGGTTGTATGTAAGTTTGTGCAACCAATGATGTCATCATCTCATCGAGTCTAATCATCCATTTTACAATACGATAGAGGATAATCAATAATGATACACCTATAATGATAAATGAAATCAATCCTACTATATATGTGCTATCTACACTTCCAAGAGTGCCCACACCATTTAATAATAATTTATCCATCTTATTGAAGTATTAATTGTACATGAAAATTATAATCATTGCATAAAGCTGCAATCTGTTTAACCTTTAATGGTTCTTGGTCACCATATGGGAAGAATATAACTCTTTCCTTTGTAAGACATCTGATTCCCTTTTTTCTAAGATTATACAAGAGATTAGTCCGTCTCTTCACTATTCTGTCCATATGTATTTATTTTTTCTTTAAGTAACATTTTATCCTCATTGTATAAATCTTCTATGTGTTTGACCAAATCTATTAGCCTGGTGTCATACATATCATACATCTGGTACATCAGTTCAGGTGTCGGATGTTCGGACAAATCAAGGATGAAAACTTTCTTGCCTTGCCCCTTCATCCAACCTGCTTCTGAATGGGCAGAACGACCACAAGGAAGAAGAAGTACACAGTAATCTGCTTCGTGCATGGCACGAAAGTCTTTTTCAAAGGCGTTTGTTGCTTCAGGATGATGTAGGTTCTGTTTGAAATCCTCACAAGTCCAACTCTTTACATCCTTATGAAGATTTTCCCAGCTAAACCCACTTAGAGACTGGTCTTCAGGATGTTTGAAGTCATAGGTTTCATATCCCTGAAAGCGTAAAACTTGCAGCACTGTTTCATAGTGCTTATTACGCCAACTGCTGGCTAAATATATCTTTAATGGTCTCATATCACAAACTATTTTAATAATCCCCTACACAACATTTCCACATATTTAAGACTGTCTCTTAGGACTGGGTAACTAAGACTATCATATTGCCCTCTTTCAAGACTTTCTATCTGCTTGCTATATACGGATGGATCGTTATTATACTTATTTAATAGGAAGTATCTTAGCCACATATCTGCACCCCGAGGACGTGGTAAGTCTAAGAAATCTAAGACTAATACCGATAATCGCTTTTGCTCTGTTCTGTTGAGTACGATGCACTCTCCAGTCTCTTTATCAATCCAGCTGCAAAGCATGTGTGCGGTGTTATTCTCTCTGTCAATGCTTATCTGAAAGCATGAGATTCCGAATAGCTTCTCTATTCGCTCTGCCAGGCATTGCAATTTCCATAGGGTAATTGTCTTTTTTATTAGAAAATTAATCTCCCTGATGAGTTTCATGCTGGCAAAAGGCTTGAAATTCTTCTTCTCATAGATTAAGGATAGCAGCTCTTCTCGTTTCTGAGAGTAGGTGACTACTTGATAAAATTCAGGCATGGGTAATAAATCCGAAAAGCCTGTTTTGATGGTTAGAACATTGTCAATCATATCTTTACTTGTTAGCATTTATACTGAAAAATGAAATTACATCATTTTCTATTTTCTGAATTTGTCATCATCATAGCTATGGCTTATTTCATAATAGAAAGCTGCAGCTAAAGCAATAAACAAAATAATGAAGACTATTATATACGTCATATCTTAAGGATATATATTAAAAACATATTAACTATCATCTGATGGAATTTCAACTGCCTTTGCAAACTGCAACAGGTTTGAATACCCTTTGTAAAGTGTATTGCAGGGGACAGCATATCTTCCATATCTATCTATTAATGTTTGGGTAATAGTGTTTCCTGTGACATCGTTAGGAAAGAATAGATAGACTCTGTTGTAATCGTCACCTTCTATGAGTAGATGAAGGAAGTTTCTAACATCAGACATGATGATGACATCACAATCTGAAGGGAGACGGATAAAGCCATTATCTTGCAAAGATAAGTAGGCTAAATAGTCTGTTACATCATGGAAAGCGCAGAGTCTACTACTTTTCTGCTCTTTCCTTGCTGGTAGAAAACTTATTCCAGCATTTTTCAGAGTTATAGGTTTCGTTGTGAGTTCATGACTAACAAACTCTATTCCTTTGTTCTGATTTATAATACCAATTCCTCGATACACTTTTGAAAAGTATCGATAGGATATTTCATGAACAGCTGGGAGCTGCTTTACATCCATATTCAAGATACTTTGTGTATCTGTAAACTCTTTGACGTGAATATGTTCAGGTCTTTGTTCTGATGTACTGATAAACGATTTAGACATAAGCTTAAAATCAATTTTATGAGTTATTGTTGACTATTAATTAGAGCTTGAAGCTCTTTGTCTGTGTGTCCCAGGCGGAAGAAATCACTTATATCTTTTTCTGATTTACTTCCTGCAAGGGGAAGATCTAACTTAAAGACATTGTACTTCTCTCTATACTGTTGTACACGTAATTCTGATTCTTTTCTACCGGTTGCGTCAGTATCATACAGAAAGATTATCTTAGAGAAACGCTTAGAGAGATCTTCAAAGATACTTTCAGGTATGTTGGCAGTCTCACTATTGAAAGTAAGGGCAGAAAAACCATGCGAAGCAAGGGACATTACGTCTTTTTCTCCTCCTGTAATGAATACTACGTCACCTTTTACAGGTAATTGCTCATAGCCAAAGATATAAGGCTTTGGAAAATGACCTGCATACATGAAGCGCAGCTTAGCCTTTGGCCGATAGATTTTAACCCTGCTACTACCATCAAAGAAATATCCATAAGTGGGAATAGCTTTTGACCCATAAACAGCAAACTCCCCACCTGAAGCCTTCGTAAACGTACAGCTGATGATACTTCTTACATTGTAACGTTTCAGGGTTGCAAGGTCAATACCATATTCTTTCCAATAGCTTTCTTCCCATGGCATGAAAGGCTGTGTTTCTACTTTGAAACTTGCTATGCTGCTGCAGGAAGTCTTATTCTCTGAAGGAATTTGTCGTGAGACAGCAATATGATGATTGGTGTTGGCAGCGTCAAATACTCCGAGGCAAAGATCACGGTCTATGACCTGAAGAACTTCACGAAAATTGGTTTTCGTATTGATATGGCAAAGTTTTCCTACAATCGTAAAACAGTTTCCACAAAAGCTGCTGTCACCAAAATCTTGAAGATAGTATTGCTTATCTCCACAACTTCTATTGTTGACATATAGATGACAAGATGGTCGGCTGTCTTCCCGAAAGGGGTTGCGAAATGTCTTCTTAAGACATTTCTCACCGAGGTAGTGAACAAAGACATCTAATCCTCCACCTGTCAGCTGTAATATTCTTTGTGCTTCATTCATAACTGCGTGAAGTTTTTAATTTGTTACTTTCTTATGCTTGCTGTATCCTATAAAGGAGTTCTACACCTTTTCCGAAGAACTTTTGTAAAACAATACTTAACGTTTCAATATAACTACTTTCTAACTTCTCATAGAGTTGTTTGTTAGGGATGGCGAGCAATAGTGTCTTTGTCGTCTCGTCATATGACTCGAAGGAAAGTTGCTTGAAGATAGAAGTAAAAATTCTTTCACTGACTATCTTCTCAAAGGCTGACATACATTTTTCCCATAGAGCTATGCCATAGTTCTTTAGGGGAGTAGATACCTTTAGCTGGACTCTTAATCGAGAAGCATTACGCTTATACCAATTACAGAAATAATCTAAGAAAGCATCTAAGCTGCTCGGAACTACTTCCTTTCGACATTTCAGGTTAGCCAAAAATAGGGTTAGTGCGGTATAAAGAGTTTTTTTGCTTGAAAATCCATAGAGCTGCTGCATGGAACACACCCACTCGTCGTCTGAAACAAGTTCCTCAATGGACGAAAATTTTTGCGAAAGCGAGTTATTATAATAATTATCATCTCTTTCTCTATCTCTATTCTCTTTTATAATATGTTCGCGCGCGTAGTTACCTCCGTAATCAGTTGGTAACGTTTTTGAAACGTTTTCTTTTGGTCTATTATTGGTCTTCTTTTGGCCCACTTTTAGCCCACTTGCGTTATAACTTTCTGATTTACCATTAGTTACAAAATTATTGGTAACTTTCTCGTGAAGATTTCGTGAGGAATTCTTTTGGTTAACTTTTGGCCCACTTATAGACTCTTTATTGGACCGTTTTTGGACCTTTTCACAAGGTAACTCCATGGCTGAATTTTCACTATATTCAACAATATCTGCATCAATATAACCTTCGTTAGTAGTGCTATCTTTGGACAATTTTGGACCAATTACAGGAAGATTATCCTTCATGTAATCCGAAAACTCTATCAATCGAACTGATGAGAGCTTATTTTGCCCATCATAGCCTACATTTAAAATTCCATATTTACGAAGTCTTAAAAGACCTTCTTTGATTTCCTTTAGTGTTAACCCTGTAAGTAAGCTGATTTTCTTAATATCAAACCACTGGGGATCTTCATATCTATCATTTTCTGAATAAGAATGGAGGAGGATATGAAGATATAGATGAAGAGTCTTTGCATCTACAAAGAAATCCTGGAAGTCTAAATCATAATACAGCTTTACCCAGCCACCTCTCACATTCTGTAAAGAAAGAAACTTATTAAAGTCTCTTACTGTTATAAGGACTCCATTACGTCTTAAAGAAGAGACATGAATGACACCTGCTTCCTTTAACTTGTCGAGAGACTTGCGAGCAGACTTGCGAGTAACCTGCAAGAACTCTGTCATACTCTGAATAGAAGTACGGAATTGTCCTGGCATTGTAAGCTGATTGAAGAAGGACTTATCTTCTCTTTGGGCATTCAGAAAGATGTGCAAAAACATCTGCACAGCATTGCTGTCATCATAGAAAGAACAGTTATAGAACTGTCTCATCAAACCAATCCATTTGTAATCTCCCATAATCTATCTATTTTCAGGGTCAATGGCAATAGCCTTTAATTGTGTGTGCTCATTGAGATTCTCTAAATCATCAATGACTCTTCCTGTCTCGTCTACCAAAACAAAGGATGTAATTGGTAATCTATTATTGGCGATTTTCATATAGCTTCTTGATTTGATAATGGTTGTTCTGACTCAATTCTAAAAGAGAGGATAGCTATCCCACGGTTGCCCCGGACAGTAATACTATTATTTGTATGGCTGATATGCTGAATCCTTGATAGCAAGGATTTACCATGATGCCATCTAACTTTGGCTCCTAACATAAGGGTGAGGATGTTATCGAATCTTTTTTCTATATCTTCTTTCGTACCAATTTCTCTATAGAGAGATGGGGTAATCTGAAAAAGAAGATCTACAAGCCATAATGGCTTCTTTTGCACATGGACCTCTTTAACAATATGATACATAGACACTTGAATTAAAAAACAATGTGATTACTTTTCCGTCGGATGTATACATACTGGATTATACCGGTCCTTGTAAACTCCTTCTCGCTTCAAAAGTTTATAGATGGTACTTTGTTCCATATAAAATTCATTAGCGAGAGCACGCATAGCTGCCTTAGGCGTAATAAGGTTACTTAATATAAGTGAACCATAATCTTTGATATACTTGTCTATTACCAACTGCCTACGTTGAACGGTCGGAGTTTCATAGACTAATATTTTATTAAGATCTTCCCTAGTTTCACTGGGTAGACTAGCAACTACTGCTGGAGTAAGCTTTGGAAAACGTTTCCGATGCTTACGCTTCTGCTCTGCTAATTCGGGATTATACACACCATCATCGCCAACATTACGGTTTATCTCACGTAATATCGTCGTACGATCAACTTTAAGAACTTTTGCAATCTCTGCGAAGTCCTTGCCTTCTTTAAGAAGTCTGGCAATTTCTTGCCGTTTGGATAAATCTAATTGCTTGCTCATTGTCAATGCTAAAAGTGTTAAATGGGGAAGATTTTCTTCTTTTACCCAGTTTTTTGTGCATTGACAGTTGTGTTTTTCTCGAAGCTATTACACTTCAATAGCCATTGATAGTCAACATATTATAGTGATTGTTCAAAGGTGTAATTAACACTTTTAACAAATTGTACTTCTATATTGAACTGACGACATAAGAATACAGACAAAAATGAGTATAGAATCACATATATCCTCCCACATCTTTACCAACAGGAATGGGAATACGCTAATGAAAGAATTTGAGGGTGTATTACAGCACAATCCTCAAATCAGAAACCTTGATGCTGTTGTAGGCTTTCTTCGTGCATCTGGCTACTTCTCCTTACGCCCTTTCCTTGATAATATTGGAAAGGTGAGAGTACTGATAGGCATAGATGTAGACAAATACATTGCTAAAGCGGCACAGCAAGGAAAACTATTTTTTGGAGCAGAAGAAGAGGTTAAAGAAGAGTATCTCAGAAAGATAAGAACTGACATAGAAACTTCCAACTATCGTAAGGATATAGAAGATGGAATGTATCTAATGGTACAAGACCTTCTTGACAAAAAACTTGAATTACGCGCTCATCCTTCTAAAAAGATTCATGCAAAGATATATGTGCTATATCCGGATAATTTTAATCAGTACTCTCAGAGTATGTCCATTACAGGCTCAAGTAATTTATCAGGAAATGGATTAGGAATAACACAGGACAAGCAATATGAGTTCAATGTAAAGTTGGACCGATATGATGATGTGAAATTTGCAAAAGATGAATTCGAGCAGTTATGGAAAGAATCTGAAGGTTGTGAAATAACTTCTGAAGATATAAAAGCAGCCATTGACAGAACCTACCTTAAAGGCGATGTTCCTCCTTATGATCTTTACATTAAGATGCTAATGGAGTATTATGCTGACCGTGTACTTGAGACCGACAGTGCTGATCCCTTTGATATGCCAGAGGGCTATACGAAATATGATTATCAGATGGATGCCGTCATAGAAGGCTATCAAAAGCTTATTCGCTACGATGGATTCTTTCTCTCGGATGTGGTTGGCTTGGGTAAGACCATTGTTGCAACCATGATTGCAAAGAAATTCCTTATAGAGAATGGTTATGAGCACACTAAGATTCTTGTAGTTTACCCTCCAGCAGTAGAACAGAACTGGAAGTCAACTTTCAAAGACTTTGGTATAGACAAATATGCCAAGTTCATTACGAACGGCAGCTTAAGCAAGATTCTTGATGAAGAGGATTATAATTATTGGAATGCAGAAGAATACGATCTCGTACTTGTAGATGAGGCTCACAAATTCCGCAGTCATACTACATCAGCTTTTGAGCAACTTCAAGAAATCTGTAAGATGCCACGTTTAGAAGCAGGTAATATTCCAGGTTACAAAAAGAAGGTCATGCTTATTTCTGCAACCCCGATGAACAATTCTCCAGCTGATATCTATAATGAGATATTACTTTTCCAAGATCCTCGCCATTGCACCATTGATGGAGTTAGCAACCTTACTGCATTCTTTTCTCCATTGATAAAAGAATTCAAGAGACTACGAAAAAATAACAATACAAGTATTGAGGATTTTAAACGATTAGCAGAGAAGGTAAGAGACCGTATCATTAAACCATTAACTGTGCGTCGTACCCGAACAGATATAGAAAGTATACCCCGATACAACAAGGATGTGAATGGATTTCCTAAAGTTGAACATCCAATTGAGAACCAGTATGAGCTAAATGAGCATTTAGCCAATCTCTTTGAACAAGCTATACAGATTCTTGACAAAAAGCTCACCTATGCACGTTATCAAGCTATTGCATACTTAAAACCAGAAGTCGCAAATGGTCTTTATGACAATGCAGAGTTGATAAGCCGTAGCCTTGCAGGAATCCGAAAGAATGGACTTGTAAAGCGTTTGGAGAGTAGTTTCTACGCATTTCAAGTTTCTATAGAGAATTTCCATCAAGCCAATCAGAATATGATTGACATGTTTGATAATGACAAGGTCTATATTGCACCAGACCTTGACATCAATTTGCTATTGGAATCGGGATTATCCGAAGAGGAAATCGAAGAGAAACTTAATGCTAAAGCTTCTAACAATCCTAAGAATGCAATCTTTCATGCTGCAGATTTCCGTCCAGAGTTTATTGATATGCTACATGATGATCAAGCTATCCTTGAACAAATGTCAGCTGATTGGAAAGATATTTCTGATGAAGATGATTCTAAGTTTGCCAAGTTTAATGAGTTACTAAAACACGAACTTTTCAGAACTGATCGAAATCCGGAGAAGAAGTTAGTTGTGTTCTCTGAGTCAGTTGATACTGTTGACTATCTAAAACGTAGAATTAATCGTAAGGACGTATTAGTAATCTCTGCACAGAATCGTAATAAACAATTTAAGACCATACGTGAGAACTTTGATGCTAACTACAAGCCGAAACTCAACGAATACAATATCATCCTGACGACAGACGTACTGGCTGAAGGCGTCAACTTACATCGTTCTAATGTGATTGTAAATTATGATACACCGTGGAATTCGACAAGGCTGATGCAACGTATCGGTCGTGTTAATCGTATTGGCTCTGCCTCAAAGCATATCTATAACTATGTTTTCTACCCTTCAAGGGAAGGTAATAAACAAATTAATCTGAACCAGATTGCATTAAGCAAAATCCAATCATTCCATAGTACATTCGGCGAGGACAATCAAATCTATTCTCAAGAAGAAATTATAGACCGTAATCTAAGTAAATTATTTGATGAAGGAGTGAACGAGCAAAAGAAAGATATTAACAAGGAACTACCTTTCTATGAGGAGCTTCGCACTCTCTTTAAGACGAACCGACAGGAATACAACCGTATTGCCAAGATATCCTTACGTAGTCGGACTGGGCGAGAGTCTAAAACTATTAATGGTGTTACGCTATCTGAAGACACACTGGTATTCTTAAAGACAAACTTCCGAAAAGTCTTCTTCCTTGTGTCGGAAAATGCTCAAGAGATTTCTGTTCTTGATGCACTTAATTACTTCAAAGCAACTAAGGATGAGAAACCTGTTACTCGTATAAGCAACCATCACAAGCATGTGGAGAAAGCCTTGACAAAGTTTCGTACCATTCAAGACGAGGAAATCCGTATACAAGAAACCTCGCAGAAAGATCTCTCTAATCTGGGTGCGCAGGTTAGTACGGCTATCAATCTGTTGAACAACTTTATGAATGAGATTGGAGATAACGACCTTTACATCAAAGTTGCACATCTAAAAACATTGGTGGAGCGTGGTGTTATCACCTATATTGCCAAGCGATTACAACGTATCCAAAAAAACCTTCGACGTTCTGGCGGTAAAGTTCGAATGACACATGATGAGGCCTTCAGCGAAATCATCACAATGGCGCAAAAGTATGCCCCTTATTATATTGCAGAAGAAACAATGTTGAATCAACAAGAAACAGACGCAGAAATTATACTTTCTGAAAGTTTCCAATAAATCAAATATCGAACAATGAATTACAAAGAGATTATTGAATCAAAATATAACCGTGAATCATGGCAGCAACTGCTTCATGACATATTCCTGAACAAGGTTACTTTTCATAATAGCCCAGTACAGGTTCATGTAAGCAGTCATTTGGCTAAAGAAGCATTAAACTTGGGTTACATAAAATTGTCAGATGGTTTGACTATTGCCATTTACGAAGTAGAACTCTCAGACAATGTAGATATAGAGCGTAATCGGCGTGGTATTCGTGATATGCTCACCACGGACTGGCGCACCAATTATGCAGGTGCTTTTATGTTCTGCTATCGTAAGAATGAAAGTATACTACGTTTCTCCTATGTAAGCGAGACTTGGGGCTTCAACAAACAGGGAGAGTATGAAAAAATATCTACTGATACAAAACGTTATACCTATTTGCTTGGAGAAGGACGTGGATGCCACACAGCTATAAAGCAGTTTGGAAAGTTGAAAGAAAGTAAGCAAGCTTTAACTGACATCACTGAGGCCTTTTCTGTTGAAACACTCACCAAGCAATTCTACAAAGATTTATTCGAGTGGTATCAGTGGGCTATAGACGACTCTACTCAGGTAACCTTCCCTAATAATATAACTACGGAAGATGATGATAGGGACGATGTAGAAAAGAAGGTTATACGTATGATAACCCGTATTATGTTCGTATGGTTTATCAAACAGAAGGAATTGGTGCCAAATCGAATCTTTGATATTGAATACATCTCAACAATACTGAAAGAGTTCGACCCATATAGCATGACTGTTGGAAACTACTACAATGCCATCCTTCAGAATCTTTTCTTTGCTACCTTGAATCGTGCTATTGAGGACGAGAATGGCAATACACGTAAATTTGCAACCTCTACAAAGAGAGACATCAAGACGTTATATCGGTATGCTGAGATGTTTTCAATAAGCGAACAAGAGGTTATCAACTTGTTCTCAGAAGTTCCGTTTTTGAATGGTGGTCTCTTTGAGTGTTTGGATAAGACACGCTATATTGATGGTGTTGAACAATGCTATAATTTTGATGGGTTCAGTCGTAATGATGCTCGTTTTGCAGATGGTCGATACAAGCATCGTGCTGTAGTTCCGAACATTCTTTTCTTTGAACCAGAGAAAGGATTGCTCTCCATTCTGAGCCGATATAACTTTACTATTGAGGAGAACTCACCTGAGGAACAGCAGGTAGCACTTGACCCTGAACTCTTAGGTAAAGTCTTCGAAAACTTGTTGGGTGTCTATAACCCAGAAACAAAAGAGACGGCACGCAACCAAAGTGGCTCATTCTATACACCACGTGAGATTGTCAATTATATGGTTGATGAAAGTCTCATTGCCTATTTGGGAAACAATGATTTTGTTCGTTCACTTTTCTCTTATGATTTCACTTTTGACAAAACAAAGAGTAATGAATATCTAAAGATTGCAGATAAACTAAAGGCTGTCAAGATACTTGACCCTGCTTGTGGTTCTGGTGCCTTTCCAATGGGACTGTTAAACAGAATGATTGACATCCTTGAACGAATATCACCTAATGAAGATATTTACGAACTAAAACTGTCTGTTATAGAGAACTGCCTATACGGTAGTGATATACAAAGTATTGCAGCACAGATAACAAAACTGCGCTTCTTTATTTCCTTGATATGCAATTGCGAGAAAGATGCGTCAAAGCCTAACTTTGGCATACCGACACTTCCTAACCTTGAAACGAAATTTGTATCAGCCAATTCTCTTATTGCAAAGAAAAAGAAACTTACACAGCGAAATTTCTTTGAGAACCCAGAGATCGAACCAACGAAAAATGAGTTGGCAGAGATACGCCATAAGCATTTCTCAGCAAAGACGGCATCTACTAAACATCGTTTAAGAGAGAAAGATCAGATATTGCGTGAGAAACTGGCAAGGCTCCTTTCAGACGATGATAACTTTGCTCCAGAAGACGCAAAACAATTAGCGTCATGGAATCCCTATGACCAGAACGCAGTCAGTCCGTTCTTTGACCCAGAATGGATGTTTGGTGTGGCAGACGGATTTGACATCGTGATAGGCAATCCACCGTTTTTAAGAATTCAAGGAATTAGGAATAACAACTCTGACTTTGCAGACTATTTAGTTGCGAACTACAATTCTGCAACAGGCTCATTTGACTTATATGTAGCTTTTGTTGAGAGAGCTTTACAACTTATAAGTTCAAACGGTATTGTCAATTTTATAATGCCTGTAAAATGGACAAATGCTGCATTTGGCAAAGGGCTGAGAGACGTTGTTTCAAAACAAAAAGCGGCAAAGAAAATAATAAATTTCAGCGAATATCAGGTATTCAACGCCTCAACCTACACAGGCTTACAATGGTTTAAGCCCAATAGTGATTGTCTTGAGTATTATGAACTTGATAGAAATCTTGAGTCCAACATAGAATTGAAATCTTATTTGGAGAATTTGTCAAAGGATACATCATCAATTGTGAATACAGACAAATTAAACAAAGACACATGGGTGTTGGCATCAAGCGAAGTTTCGAAATTATTGAACAAACTCAATGAACAGCCATTAAGACTGGAAGATGTTTTTGAAAAGATTTTCCAAGGTATTGCAACAAGTAAGGATGATGTTTATTTCCTATATGACTGCACAGAAACCCAATCAACAATTACAGGCGAATCGAGACAGTTGAATAAACGAGTAACGATAGAGAAAGGATTAGTTAAACCATTGTTGAAAGGAGAGGATGTACACCGATACGATAATCTTTCTTCCAATAGATATGTTATATTCCCATACAAGTTAGAAAATGGGACAGCGAATCTTTATGCAGAAGAAGAACTCAAATTGTTATCGCAAGTTCAACATAGAACTGCAATCCCAAGTGCTGGTGTAGCTTAATAATCTAT
>ERZ773214.1581-NODE-1581-length-13106-cov-3.189564_pt1 | contig 13106 bp, 11 predicted proteins | sample MGYA00511238_ERZ773214 | MGnify/ENA primary metagenome ERZ773214 (study PRJEB29015, sample SAMEA2738157) | human oral metagenome | biome: human oral; feature: human-associated habitat; material: saliva | place: China | collected 2259 ...
CTAAAGTTTCCCAATCAATTTCATTTTTTAAAACGGCAATTGCAACTGTGGTTTTCTTAACCGCTTTTGATTTTCCGTGAGGGATAGCTATACCATTTCCTATTCCTGTTATTCCTTCACTCTCTCTTAAATACACATCATCCAAAAAATTCACTGCATTTGTAATATACTCTTTTCTTTCAAGTAAATTAGCTAACTCTAATAAAACATCTTGTTTTGATTGCGAAACCGAATCTACAATTAATAAATCTTTTGAAATGATTTTTGATAAATCAATTTCCTTAGTCATCTATACTCACTTCCTTTCACTAAATGATGAATCATTGCAATGTCTTTATCAGCTAAAATTGGACTTATTGTGACAATTGGCTTCCAGATACTCGTATCTTTAATATTAATAGTGCTAAAGATATAATCCACATCTTTTAAAATTTCAAAGTTACTATTTTTCAACTGCCTTAATCCCATAGTTGATACGATATTAAACTCTGGGAATGCTTTTTGTAATTTTATTTTTAGTAATTCTGATGTTCCAATTCCTGTAGAACAAATTAATAGAATATTTTTTCTGTTGGATGAAAAATATTTTTCAAAATATAATGTTAAAAATCCAATTTCTGAGGATGTAATTTCTCCTTCAACATTCAACTCTTTTTGAGTTAACATTACAGCCCTATCAACCAATTTATATGTTTCTAAATACTCTAACTGAATTTCTTGAAGCATATTGTTTTCGACATAAATTCCTACTCTAATCCTATTTAACATAGGTAAAATATGATAATAAATGTCATTAATTAATTCGTTATATTTTTCATGTACTCCTTCAGACAAATTAAAAAATTTTTTAACTACTCTCTCAGCAAATGCCATAGCTAAAATTTCATCTTTGCGTCTAAACTTCTTGTACAAGCAGCTAATAGAGTAAATATTTTGAAATAGAAAATAAGATTCCATTTCTTCTAATTTTATCGACAGATAATTTTCGATATTAATTTTAATTTTTTCTGCTAAATCAAATATTGCCTCATTCTTTTGAATAATTTCTTTTTCTGCGTTAGTTAACGGTTCCTGAGTAGTTAAAAAATTAACCTTCCCTTTTCTATACCGAACAATAACCATATAAATATGAGTAAATATATTAACATCATACGGATACACAACCTCACTATTATAAAAATCTTCAATAATAGATAATTGATTTTCAACAAATTTCTGATCAAATTTAGAAATTTCTACACCCAATTTTTCAGATATATTGTTCTTATTCACCGTTAAAAGAGTCCATTGAATAGCTTTACGGATTTGATTTTCCTTACCATCTATCCAAACATATGAATTTACACAACGTAAATGTATTTTAAATTTCTCTAGATACTCTTCCATATGTTTCAATTGCCTATTTTGAGAACTTTGACTCAAGTATTCACCTTTAAACAATTCCACAACTCTTATTTTTTTAGGATGATTAAATAAGATTTTTAACACTCTTATATTTATCGTCATTTTTTCTAAATTACCTGAAATTTCTTTAATATTCTTATCTAAGAAAAAAATATTTAATTTATATCCTTTTCCGGTTTCAGAAATTATCAATTCTTGTCCAAACTTTTCTTTCGTAATTTCATTAATCTTTTTGACTATACGATAAATAGTTTTTGGTGTAACAAACATTTTTTGTGATAGATAAGTAGAAGTAATATAATTTTCATAATTTAACTGATTGATAATAGCTAACTCTTTCAAACTAAATGTCATTCTTCCTCACCTCTCGAATTAATATTAACTCTAAATCCGTCCGATTTATTTCATAATATGTCCACAATTAGAGACAATTTTTAGTAAGCGGTTTCTTTTATATATTATACCACTTTATCAGGGATATATTCTGTTTATTTAGAGAATATATTTATTTAAAACATAAAAAATCCCTCCATCATTCGATAGAGGGATACGATTTTCAATTATTATTCTATAATTTCAGCATCGATTACTAGATGATCAGATTTTTCTTTATAAATTTCAATATTTGCTAAATCATCTTTTGCTAAGTGTTTTCTTAATTTTTCTGCCATGGCATTGAAAGTAATGTACGTCAATGCACCCGAAGTTACTGCGCCAACAACTGGAACAACTTTGGACACTCCATTGGCAAAAATTTTTTTAGACATTTGAACTCCAAGAATGGATGCAATTTTTTTAACGATTGGATAAACGAATCCTTTTGTAAATGCATGTTGAGGTAATTTTTTTGCAACTTGTTTCGCAATTTGCGCGGATAAAGCATGAACCGCATTTACTGCGCTATTAACACCAAACATGATTCCGATGAATAAAATGAGTAAATTTTTCGTTTCTTCATTCATTTCTTTGGCATCAAAATTCAGTTCACTCCAGCCATATAAATAAATTAACTTTTGTAAAACTCGTAAAATATGAGCAAAATATTGCGCCAAATCTGCTGGAAGTGATCCAAGAATCGCAAAACCGCCTGGAAGTCCCGCTGCTGCAGAAATCGTACTTACTTGAGTAGCCTCTCCTTTAATACAACTCTTTGCAATTTGATTAATATCTTCTACTGGAATTCCTGCATATGCCGGATTATATTGAATCGCTAATTCAACTACTTCTGGACGATATCGATCCCTTAATTCTTTTCTTAAAAATAATTCTCTATCAATTTTTACCATGGGAAGTTTTGTCGTTTCCAATAGTAATCGATCAATTTTCAATAATTTCAACATTCTGTCTCCTAATTTATTCCAATACTTTTTGCTTGATTATAGCATAGGTTAAGAAAGGCGTACACTAAGAGCGTAATAAACCAGACTTTTCTTTGAAATTGTGGCAAGGGACGATAGCAGCCCCCTTCGGGGTCTCATATCTAAAAATCGAGCCTTGGTCTCGATTTTCCCCTGTGATAAAAGCTGTTTCCCAGCTTTTATTACCATTGCCACTATTTGGAAAAGTCTGGTTTATTACTTTATATCGCATAACTTTTGTTGCTTACTTTATTTCAGAATTGATATAATTTGCTTATAAGGGAGGAATGATTGATGACAGACAGTGCGTTTTTGTACACTCTTAATCCAGATGGGTCAGCGATTATCGGGTATGAAGATTATGATGTCGATATTTTTGATGGAGATGATTATGAAGTTACTTACTTGTTAGATGCAGAGAACTTCACTAATCTCTTGCATCATCTCAATATTCCATTGAATCATGATACTAAAAAACAATTACAAAAAGAATTTGGAAAATATTTTGACTCTAGAAAATTCGAAGAGCTTTGTAAGGAACATGGTATTACTTATCAACGGAATGTGAAGATTGGATAAATCCGTAAATATTTTATGTGAAATTGAGAAGGACAATGATTTATGAAAAACAAAGCTAACGAAACTTATGTAAATTTTAATTCAAAACCAGGACGTAAAGGTAAAGCATATTTTGAAGCTGTAAATGAAGGGTTAAAGGAGTTTATAAACAATGAAGCATGGAATAAAAATATTCCCGAAAAAGAAAAAAGAAATCACAATGTTCATGTAGAAGCTTCCTATCTTTGCCATGGAATTTGGACTAAAATAATGAATAACAAGAGTAACGAAGGAAAACCCTACTCCTCAAATTATTTTTATTGGAATAATAATGAACTACAAAATGAAATTTTATTTCATTTTGATATTATGAATAATCCTAAGAAACAAAGTTGTGGACTAGCAAATTGTTGTAACCCTAAAAAATTAGATGAATGGACTAAAATTTACCATACAATCGGTAATATGACTCCCATCCCTTGGTTTAAAATCGACAATCCTACACCTGGAGACAAAGAACCAATCAATCGTTATATAAACGGGCAAATGCTTCACCTCGCCTTAGATGAGCGGTGGGATTTATTTTTAAATCTCTTAAAAAACAACTGGAGTCATTGGTGCGATGAAAAAGAAAAATCATTTACATTTGAAGCCTATATGTTATTGACTTGCCAGCAAATTTACTATTCAGATGTTTATAATAACTTTAAAAAAGAAATTAAAGATATCCACAAAATCACATTAGACACATTGAAACAATGGGAAAAAATGATTACGAATAAAAGTAAACTTATTTCATTTTCTGAAATTCCAAATGATGAATCTTCTATAGGAGAGTTAATCATCAATCTCATAAAAATAAGATGCCATGTCATTGGATTACTGCTAGAAAATCCCAAAAATTAATTCACTCGTATTAGAAAAAAGCCTTCCACAAAACGGAAGGCTTTTTTGGAAATCTTTGTACAATCTAAACATCTCTCCAACTTTCTTAATAAGTCGTATAATTTCAATTTTTGTATTACAAAAATTGAAATTATTTTAGCTAACAATACAGTGAACGAACTATTCTGTAGAAAAGAAATAGCTATCAAATTGTTCACCTCATTTTATTTTTAAAAAACTCTCAACAATTTATAACGATACTCCTAATCCTGTAAATTTTTTGAATCAATTTTCTCCCCTTTATAAACCTTACATTTATTTAATTATTACTTCCTTTTCACAAAAAATCCTTTTAGCGATTTCTCACTAAAAGGATTTTTAAGAAACTTATTTATCTAAATATTTAATTGCTAATCCTATAAGAGAAATACATCTATGAAATAAATAATCATAATACTCTTCTGAAATTTCTACCTTATTAATTTCATGATGACGAATTCTACAATCATTTCCAATTTCAGTTAGTGCCTGAAACTCATTTCTAAATACTTCAAAAAAATAGTCATTATTTTTTGCCATAGAATTAACTAATTTATTTGCAGACTGTCTTTTATTCGAATCATAGTACGTTTTTAATCTTTCAAATGCATCCCATAATTTTTCAACTGCATATTTTTGTGACACTGGATTTGGATCTTTATATAATTTAACAGCTTCTTCCAACAATTTCTCTAATCCATCTTCATTAACTTTTTTAATATCTTTTTGTATCTCGTCTACAAAAGAACACCATTCATTAATTCTCTCAATATTTCCATTTTCATTTAATTCAAAAGTTAAAGCTGCTAAATTGAAAATATTATTAATTTCATCTCTAAAGTTATTACTTATATATTTGGTACTTAAACAATCAATATACTCGAAATTTCTATATGTAGAATTATTCCATGTCACTCTGATGTCCATAATATTTTGAGCAAAAAATTCTATATAATCAATCAAAGCAAGTTGATTATAATTTTCTTCACTGGGAACATCTACTTTCCCTGCTTCGTTAATATATAAATCTGGAATTAATAATTTAAGAGTATTTATAAAATTAGTTTCATCAAAAGCAGTGTAGGATTTGTCAGTAAAACTATGATACTCTTGTTTGGGAAATTGATATGTTAAATTTCTTTTATATTTTTCACAACAATCCAACAATAATTTATACGCTATCAGATCTATTTCATCCGTCTTTTCTTTATTTTTTCGAAAACCATTTCTTTCAGAATACAACATAGTATTTCTCCCTTTTCATGTACTTTTTCCTTATATACCAATAAACACTTCTACAACGTTCTTAATCTTCTCTAATACGGTTAATTTTTTCTGTTCTCTTGCTCCACCTCTTCTTGAAACAGCTGGGATGATTTTATCTAATTCATCTCCTGCATATTCAACATGTCCTTTTTCAATCGCTTTTTCAATAAATCTTTTCGAATCATCTTTTAAATTTTCCGCATCAATTACTGCTTCGATTTCTTTTTCCTTTTCTTTTCTTGCATACATGTAAAAGGCTTCTAAAATAGATTCCGCATTTTCTAATGTTGAAAGATCGATGCTGTTAATAAAACTAATAATTAACTCTTCCTTAGCTCTTGTGCCTAAACTTGAACGAATTACTCTACGTACTTCCGCTTTTAATCGTTCCTTATCATCAAACTCATTCACTTTTTCCAAAATTAATTTTAATATGTAATCTAAATTAATTTCATCAGTTTTTAGTAAATCAATCTCAAATTCTACATCTGAAAAATCAACCAATGTTGCTCCATTTTCTCCACTTGAATTGCCACTTGTACCATCTCCATCTACTCCATTAGGCGTCAATGCTTCATCTCTAATTTGAATGTAGGCACTCTTCATGTCTTGCATTTGTCTTTCGGTGATATCCTTTTCCACCGTTTCAAATTCGTCATAATTTTTCAGAATATTGTCTAGTTTAATCAATTTCCCAAACAGCTGTGCAAAAGTCTTCTTCTCAGCCTCACTTGTAATTTCTGTTGGTTCTGGGAACTTCGACCGTATTTCATCACTAATATCTTTATACCCTGGAACTTTTTCACCTGTAGTTTCATCTACATAACCATACATATAGTCTTCAAATTTTCTTTCAATGATTACTTTAAGACTATTTTCATCTCCAAAAGTCTTAATGGCATCTTTAGTTGCCTTTTCCAAATCACGGAAACAAACGATATTCCCAAAGGTTTTTACTTTATTTAAGATACGATTTGTTCTGGAATATGCTTGAATTAATCCATGATATCTTAGATTCTTATCCACAAATAGTGTATTCAATGTTGGAGCATCGAATCCTGTTAAGAACATTCCTACAACAATAAGCAAATCAATTTCTTTTTGTTTTACTTTTAAAGATAGATCTTTGTAGTAATTTTGAAACTCATTTCCATTTGTTGAAAAGTTTGTTTTAAATTGTTCATTATAATCTGCAATTACTTTATCTAAAAATTCTTTTGCAGTAGATCCCATATGTGAAACGTCGAAAGTCTCATCAACAATTTCTCCAGCAGAAGATTGTTCTTCATTTGCTGCAAAACTATAAATCGTCGCAACTTTCAATCGTTTTTCTTCTGGCAACGCTGCTTGTTGACGTTCAAATTCTTCATAATACATTTTTGCAGCATCAATACTTTGGACTGCAAACATAGCATTAAATCCATTCAATCGTCTATCTTTAATCGTATAATACTCATTGCGGTGTGTTTTCGCATTGAACTTTTCTAAAATATATTTCGTAATTTCAGTAATTCTTTCTGGATGAAGTAGTAACTGTTTTTCTATATGTTTTAATTTTTGCTCGTCATCTTCTGTTTCAGCATCTCTAAATTTAGCTTGAATATTATTATAATCGACTTTGAATTTTAGAACTTTTCCATCACGAATCGCATCTGTAATCACATAGCTATGTAACTGGGCTCCAAACGTTCCAGCTGTTGTATCTCCAACTAAAGAGTTCTCAGCAAAAATAGGGGTTCCTGTAAATCCAAATTGATAATACTTTTTAAATGTTTTTCGAATATTTTTCTGCGCTTCTCCAAATTGAGAACGATGGCATTCGTCAAAAATCAATACACAATGTTTATCATAAATCTCATGTTGACGATATTTTTTTATAAATTCATTTAATTTTTGAATCGTTGTCACTACAATTCTGTCATCCATACTTTCAATTGATTTTTTCAACTCTTTTGTATCTTTACTACCATTCACACTATTTTGTTGGAATTTTTGATATTCTTTCATCGTTTGATAATCTAAATCTTTTCTATCCACAACAAAAAATACTTTATCAATAAAATCCAATGAAGTTGCCAATTTTGCTACTTTGAATGAAGTTAATGTTTTACCTGAACCTGTTGTGTGCCAAATAAACCCACCGGCTTCTGTCTTGCCGTATTTTTTCGCTTCAAAACTAGAACGAATCTTCCATAAAATTCGTTCAGTTGCTGCAATTTGATAAGGTCGCATAATCAGCAACGTATTATGCACATCAAATACACAGTATTTTGTAAGTACTTCTAATAACACTCGTTTTTCAAAAAATGTTCTTGTAAAATCTTCTAAATCTCGAATCACTTTATTTTTGGCATCTGCCCATTCACAAGTAAATTCATAATGATTTTTATTTTGAGCCGTTGTATTAGCAAAATATCTTGTATAAGTTCCATTAGAAATCACAAAAATCTGAACATATTTATATAAAGAATGCTCACTATTGAAACTTTCTTTACTATATCGATGAATTTGATTAAAGGCCTCTTGAAGACTAACGCCTCTTTTTTTCAATTCGATATGCACTAGAGGCAATCCATTTACTAAGACCGTTACATCATATCGATTTTTATGAGTTCCTTCACCTTTTACTTGATTCGTTACTTGGATAAAGTTATTATGAATATTTTTCTTATCAATAATACGGATATTTTCTCGATGCCCATCATCAAAGGTAAAATCATGAATATGATTTTCTTGAACTTTTCTAGTTTTTTCAATCATTCCTTCACTTGGGACATCTAGATATTCCGCTAAAAATCTTCTCCACTCGCTCTCATTAAATGAAATTTGATTGAGTTTTTCTAGTTGAATTTTCAAGTTACGATATAAGTCTTCGTTTGTTTGAACTTTTAAATACTCATAACCTTGATCAACTAAGTTAGCAATCATTTCTTTTTCTAACTCTGCTTCACTTTGATAAGCAGCTTCTTTGATTCTACTAGGTTTCTCAAAATTCGCTAAAATAATACCATTTGTCATTTCTGCAATCGTAGATGTTTGATACAGTGCTTGATCTTCTTTCATAATATTTACTCCTCTCTACGTAACTTATCGATTAAAACTTAATAACTGTTCACGCCAGTATTCATACTGTTTTTGACGTAACTCTATCTCTTTTGGCAATCCTTCTTTGATATCATGTACTAGTGTGTCGAATTTATCTAATATTGATACTATGTGTTGTTGGACGTGGAGAGGGGGAATAATAATAGGTAAGCTCTTAATAATTTCTGAATTCAAATTACTTACTGATGAAGTATTCATTTTTAATTTCCAATAATTTTGAGTAGCACCTAATGACAAATAATAATATAGATAATCAGAAGTTAGATACTCTTTAAAATCACTAATACTTGCCCAACCATCATGTATTGCTCCGCTTATATTTAAAATATATGGTCTTCCATAACTCATAGAATTCGATAAAATAAAATCGCCCTTTTTCAATACTCTAGATTTTTTAGCACCTTCTAATGTAATTCTTTCTTTCGTATCTAAAATGTATTTACTTCCCAATGATGTATCGCCTATTTTTATCCAAGGAATACTATTTTCATAATTTGTTGTTATATACTTAGAAATAGGTCTCGGAGAAGCACCTCTATTAATAATACAAATTTCACCTAGTGTTTTTATCTCTACTTTATTTTCAGTGATAACGCCAACAATTTTTGATACTTCATGTAAAATTTCATAATAATGATTAGACAATATCAACGTGTGTGCGTGCGTGCGTGCGTGCGTGCGTGCTATCACAATCTGTTTCGAATGTCAATAGTTTTTCTCTGTAATATTCATATTGTTTTTGACGTTGTGCGATTTCTTCTGGGAGTAATCCTTTTGTATCTGCAAGCATCACTTGAAACTTATCTAAGATTTTTACGATTTTATTTTGAAGTGAAAGGGATGGTAGCGGAAATTTTAATCCATTTAAAGTTGACTGAGTTAAACTTGGCCGTGTTGAATTTTCACTTAATTTACTTAAATCAAAATACTCAATAAAGTAATAAAAATACTTAGGTATCAATTTACTTTCATCTATTTCAGTATAAAAGATTGTGTCGACATTCCAAAATGGTGTTTCCATATAAAAAACATTCTTAATCGACCCTTTTCTTGGAATTAAAACAGTAGGTTTATCATAAGCATACTTACTAACGTAAACTCCCATCTCTCCACCACTTCCATAAACAGGGATATTCCCTTCTTCTAACTCTTTCCAATCTTTTCCATTTTTAATTTTGATAACTTCATCTAGTTGAACTATTTTTAATATTCGATCTTCTTCCATTTTTTTAGTTACCTTATTTAAGTAGTTTTCACTTAATAACATATCTCTATAATAGGTATATTGTTTAGTACGTGACTGAAATTCTGACTGAAGTTCTATAACATAATTTGCGAATTTATCAAGTATTTCAACTATTTTTTTTTGGATTTCAAGTGAAGGAATTGGAATCTCTATCCTTGCAAGATTATAATTATACAATCTTTTTATTGTCCCACCACTAGCAGGACTCCATTCTACATTTTGATAAAAATAATATAAAAACTTGTTTAATATTTTATTTTCATCATGGGAAAGCCAAACAATATTACTATCTTGAAAATATGCATCCTCTCCATTAAATATAACGGTTTTCCCTATAGTTCCGCTTGCTGATAACAATATCTCTCCTTTTTTAGGATAACTATATTTTTCTTTATATTGAAGAAATAATTCTTTTGAAATAAAAGAATCTGCTTGTTTTCCAAATGTCCCGATTTTATAAAATGGAATTTCACCTTTCTCACTTGTCTGACTCTTCAATATTCTTTTACACATTTTTACTTCTCCAATTTCTCCTAACTTCTTCCACTCCACTTTTTCATCCTTCAGTAATTCCAAAATATTCATCATTTATTTTCCTCCTCTCTTTGCTATATTTTCTATACTTCTAAGCTCTTCTAAATAATCTTTTTCTACTGGAGTTAACGTATGTTGTGAATATTTTTTATATTCTTCATTTACTTTTTTCTCCATTTGTGAGCGTGAAACCTTTCCTGCATTTTCTAATACATCTTCCCCAGTTGCTCTTAATATTTTATCTACATGATCAATCCAACCTTGCATTGTCATAACAATTTCTCGTTCTGCCTGTCTTTCTGCAAAGTCCAAATATCCAGAAACTAATTGATTTAAGCCACGTAATTCTTTTTCTGTTAAGTAATTTTTAGCAGTTTTTGCTTCGGTGATTGTAGGTAACTCTCCTTTAAAAGTAGTTAAGCCCATAAAATCCTTATTAGCATCTACTCGATCAACGATTAATTCGCTCGCTGTTTGATGATGGATTGCGTAATGCATTTTATTTTGAATCGTTGAAAAGAATTTTTTTGCTTCTCCACTTTGTCCATCATAATCAATCGAAGTGGCAAACAAGTCTAATACTTGACGATAAAATACTTTTTCACTGGAACGAATATCACGAATCCGTTCTAAAAGTTCTTTGAAATAATTCTTTCCAAATAAATTTGTCCCTTGTTTTAGCCGCTCATCATCCATGGCAAAACCTTTTATCATATATTCTTTTAATACATTGGTTGCCCAAATTCGAAAAGCGGTCGCTTTTTTTGAATTAATTCTATAACCAACGGAAATAATGGCATCCAAATTATAATAATTTAAATCACGGGTTTGTTTTTTCCCTTCTATAGCTCCATGTTCAGTGGTATGTGCAAATTTTGCACACACCTCTGTTTCATCAAGTTCTCCTTCTTCGAAAATATTTTTTAAATGTCTTCCTATCCCTGTTCTATCTATACCAAACAGCTCTGCTAATGCTTTTTGAGATAGCCATATAGTATCTTCTGCTATTCTGACATTAACATTCACATCTTCTTCATCTAACGAATACATTAAAAAACTAATCTCATTATTCATCGCTCTCAAGCTCCTTAACAATATCATCAATCGATTGACGAAGGGCATCAATCTTTTTAACCGTTTCGGCGATTTCTTGATTTAGTACTTTAATATCAATCACTTCTCTAGTATCTTCCTTTTCAACATAGCTTGATACTGATAAGTTGTAATCATTTTCTTTAATTTCACTCGTACCTACATAACGTGCGAAGTAATCTTTATCCGTTCTATCTCTAAATTGAGTTAAAATCGTTTCAATATTATCACTATCTAGAATATTATTCTCAGCTTCTTTTTTATATTCTTGACTTGCATCAATAAACAACACATTATTGTCCACTTTATTTTTTGACATTACAAGAATACAAGTTGCAATAGAAGTTCCAAAAAATAGTTTCTCTGGCAACTGAATGATACAATCAACAAAGTTATTATCCACTAAATATTGACGAATTGTTTTTTCTGCTCCTTTTCTATAAAATATACCGGGGAAACAAACAATCGCTGCTCTTCCTTTACTAGATAAATAACTCAATGAATGCATGATAAATGCATAATCCGCATAATTTTTTGGTGCCAATTTACCCGCTGGAGCAAAACGTTCATCATTAATTAAAGTTGGATCCGCATCTCCGACCCAACTAATCGAATATGGAGGATTTGATACAATTGCATCAAAAGGTTTCTCATCATTATGGCGTGGGTTTAATAAAGTGTCCCCTCTTAAAATGGAGAAGTTATTATAGTTCACATTATGAAGAAACATATTCATACGAGCTAAGTTATAATTTGTCATATTGATGTCTTGCCCGTAAAAACCTTCTTCAATAATATGTTCATCGAATTGTTTTTTCATTTGTAGCAATAAACTGCCACTTCCACACGTGGGGTCATAGACTTTATTAATTTTTGTCTGTCCATCCATTACTAACTTGGCTAATAATTTTGATACTGTTTGAGGCGTGAAATATTCCCCCCCTGATTTCCCAGCATTACTAGCATATTTTGAAATTAAAAATTCATAGGCATCTCCAAAAGCATCAATCTCATTCTCTTCAAAATCTCCAAAATTAATATCTGAAATACCTTGTAAAATTTTTGTTAAACAAGCATTTTTTTCAGCTACAGTTTCCCCTAAACGACTACTAGACGTATCCACATCTTCAAATAAACCTTTAATATCGTCTTCTGAAGCAAACCCTTGAGCACTAGCTTCAATTGATGTGAAGATATTCGCTAAATCAATGTTTAAGTTTTCATTTTCTTTTGCCGTTTTAACAACATTCTCAAACAATTGACTTGGTAAAATGAAAAAGCCTTTATCTTCTACTGTATTTGGTTTGAAATCTCTCAATGCTTCTTCATCAGATAATTCTGCGTAATTAAAACTTAAATCCCCAGCTTCATGCTCCGCAATATTAAAGAATGTAGTGATATTTTCTGAAATATATCGATAGAATAATATTCCTAATATAAACTGTTTAAAGTCCCATCCATCTACAGAACCTCGAACTTCATCCGCAATTGCCCAAATTTTTCTATGTAATTCTGCTCTTTGTAAACCTTCTTTATTTCCTTCAACTTTTGCCATTTAGAACTCTCCTATTATGATGTTTTTATATTGTTTTCATTCGTATTATAGCATTATTTTTGAA
>ERZ773214.1586-NODE-1586-length-13091-cov-2.405262_pt1 | contig 13091 bp, 20 predicted proteins | sample MGYA00511238_ERZ773214 | MGnify/ENA primary metagenome ERZ773214 (study PRJEB29015, sample SAMEA2738157) | human oral metagenome | biome: human oral; feature: human-associated habitat; material: saliva | place: China | collected 2259 ...
GAGAAGAGTGATCTCGAAGTCCGCGTGGCGGCTCATGCTTCGGACATAGATGATGGAATCGGAGGCAGACACACCGCTGATGATGTTGTCGAACCAGGACGTGTCCTGCATAGGAACGCCCCGGTTGTCAGCGAATACGTCGTCCTCCATATAGTACGTGAGCTCGACATGCTCCTGATGACCCTTAGCCCGATACTCCTCTTCGGTGATCTGGTAGGCCTCGAAGTGCTGTCGATCCATCGTACGCTTGGTCACTTCCTCCTGGTTGGAATCTTCCACAGGAGTCGGAGAGTAGTCCACAACAGCGCTCGGTACCACCGGCTCAGAATCGGATTCCCGATCCTCTGAATCAGGGCCATCTCCCACGCGATCTTTGTGCTTCGCTTCAGCAATTTCTGCAAGCTCCTTGTTGATCTCAATTGTTGCTTCTTGGAAGTCCTGCTCGAACTTGCGAGCAAGAACGAAATATACGCCAAGGCCGCCTGCGACAGCCCCGGCTGCGAAATATGCGATCTTCTCAAGCATGGTCACCTCAGATCTTGTCGTACATGACACCGTCGACGTTGAAATCCAGCGCCCACTTGGTGACGGTACGGCCGTTCTTGTCCTCGCCCTCGAAGGTCCCCTCGAAGATGTTGAAGTCGACGAAGTCGTCGCCCTGTCCCTTGACCCAGCCAGTCACAGCACCAGCGGGAGTGTGGGGGAACCCGAGCATCTTGTAGACCTCGTTGAGGAAGATGTGGCCACGAGTCTGGAGAATATCATTCGCGTACTGCTGCTGGCACTTGAGGTGGAGCATAGCCAGGTCCTCGTCAGCAGACCAGTTGATGTTCTCGTCGTCGAAGATAACCCCGTAAGGAGAGACCTTATCAACAGCAGCAATCGCCTCGAGGGTCAGCTCGTTGTCAGCGATCTCGTCCTCGGTGTTAGAGATGAGAGCATCGATCACAGCATCCTTGCCGAACTTAGCCTCGACCTTCTTCTTGTAGGTCTTGAAGGCCTGGTCAACAGCGGCGTAAGCTGCAGCCAGAGAAGCGTTCCGCTTGAGCATGATACCGTGTCCAGTCACCAGAGAGGCGATGGAGGCGGCACCAAGAATCAGGGCGGGGGCATAAAGCTTCGCCAGCTTGGTGGTCATTCGGGTGTAGAGGATAACCTTGTCCCGAGTGGCGTCCTTGTCAGTGAGCTTTCCGTCCTCGTGGGCCTCGTGGACCTTGACGAGAAGAGCAGCCTCCTCAGCCAGAGTCTCCTCAACCTTGAGGGTTGCCTTGGAGGCGAGAACCGTGGTGCCGATAAAACCGACAGTACCAGCGGCGGTCAGAATAGTAGGGGCGTGCTTGCTGAGAACCAGTCCAGCGCGTCCAGCGAGGCGGGTGACAATTCCGAGATTCATTTGATACGTCCTGCTTCCTTGAGTCGAAGATAGATAGCGATTGCCTGGTCGTCTTCCATGCGTTCAACACGGCGACGCCACTTGTCTGAGAATGGGTAGGCGGCGATAAGCTCAAGCCGCACTTGCTGAGGATTCATCGTGCATTGATGTGGTCGGGTTTCGGGAGCTGAAGCATGTAGCCACGACGGCTACGGATCACCGACATGTACCGGGCCGAAGTCCAGCCCCAGTTTTCGTCAGTGTATTCGGTAGTGATACCGCAGAGATCGTAGAGGTCGGCGACGGTGGCAAGACCGTACTCCTCGATGAGGTCTCCGAGTCGGTCGATAACGAGATAAGCTTCATCTCTGGACTCGAGCTCGATCTCTGAGAAATCATGGTATCGACGTGTACGAGGAGAAGCGTCTCGGCGATTGCCTGGTGCTGAGCCTGGTCGAGAATATGATCCGTAGGAGACACGGGACCCCCCGGACGAGCTGCGAGCTCGAGGAGAAGACTCTCCGAAGAGGAGGCGTTCGATGCCCTGGCTGACCAGATCCGAGAGTGTGTTCTTGATAGCAGGGATAGTAACATCGTAGAGTAGATACTCGCCGACATTGTGGATATCCTCTCCGACGAAAGCCGAGATAGCCTTCGTCCCGAAGCTAGACTTCTTCTTGGTTACGGTGGCAGTGGTGACCTGCTCAACCTTCTTGCGCTCAGGGAGCTTGCTGTTAGAGGGTAGGTTCGGACGAATCGGTGCGTTAGCCAAGGTGGCTCCTTTCAAAGGAAGTGGGGGCCCCAGATTTCTCCAGGGCCCCCAAATATGAATCAGAGGCTGTCGAGCTCTGCCTTCTTGATCTGCTCCTCAACCTCCGCGAACTTACCGTCCTCCTTGACCTGCTTGAGGAGCTTCTCAGGGAGGATGCCCTCGTAGAACTGCTTCACGAGACCGGGGTTCTCCATGAAGAGGTCGAAGAGCTTCTCGTACTCTGGGGAGTTGAGGAAGGACTCCTTGATCTGAGGGGTCTTGACGAAGTGCTCACCCTGACGCTCACCATACGAGGTTCCAATCAGGTCATCGAAGAACTCCATGAGAGTGTACAGGTCCTCAGCATCGATAGCCGACTGCATCCACTCCTGGAAGTTGGTGACGTTGTCGTACCGCTTTATGAAGTCAAACATCTCTCGGCGAGACAGGTGGAAGTAGAGCTTCTTGGCCTTGGGCTCGTCATCGAAGAAACCCTTAACGCGGACGATGTGAGAGAACATATTGATGGTTTCCTTTCAGTTGATCTTGAAGTAGTTTTCCTTGGGCGAAACAAGGAAGTCGACGGTCAGGACAGGCTCGCCCTTCTCCGTCAGTTGGGAACCGAACTCAACAGAGAGAGAATTCGGCTCGGACCAGCCTACAAGCTCTCCAGCCGCGATGGGAGGAATCCCGAGGCCATTGTAGAACTCATTGAGAGAGGCATAACACTCGAGATTGAGCTGTCCGTTGATGTTGTTTTCGACACGACGAATTGTTTCAATGTCGGACTTGAAATATCGTCCCGAGAATACATCATAGCAGAGGACGTCTCCGGAGGAAGCGACCAGAACGGATCCTGACACAGGTTTGCCAGCATCTTGAACCGATTTCTCTACAACGCGGGCCTTAACCTTCTCCAGGTCCTTCGGCTTAACCACGTCCGCCACTGCGTCTCGATATCGTCTAAACGCTGCTTCGCTACCCGAGTAGGCCAACGCAAACGCCGCTCCACGAGCATATTGGATACGGTTTGCCGCGACAATCGATACCAGAGTTGCAACCCCTGTGATGGCCGGGGGAATGTACACCCGATAAGATATTGCGAACTTCTCCCGCCAGGTGAGGTCCTCCGGCGACCGGAGGTTATCCTCACAATAATCGGCGATCCGTTCAATCGCGAGCGTTGTAGACTTCGCCGTGAGGATGGCCGTAGCGACGGTCCCAATGCACGCGGAAGCCGTGAGAATCGCTGGCGCGTTTGCCTTGATAAATTGCGTACAACCGTTCGCATTGATCACTTGTCCTCCTTCTTAGTGGTCTCGCTGAACTTGGTGAGGTGTGCTGCCACCTCCATGCGGATAAGGGCCTCGATGTCCTTACGAGAGAGAATACCCTGCTCCCGCATTACTGCCTTGACTGTCGCCTTGGCGTGGTCATTGAAGACGAAGCTACCAGTGGATCCAGGAAGCCCTCGAGGACCCTCAGGACCACGCTCACCTCGATCCCCCTTAGGCCCGGGAGGTCCCTCAACGACCTTTATCTGAGCCCACTCCTTGTCTCGGATAACCTTGCACGCGGTTCCGATCAAGGCCATAAGCTGGACCCAGAGTAGGACGATCGAGATGGCTCCGAGAATATAAAGCGTATACCAGATGATGCTCACTTGTGCTTCCTTTCTACTTTCCTGAGTCGAGGAGTGAGTTTGTAATTCTGCGGATTGTTGACGCAATCCAGGATGTAATCTGGGGTGAACTCCCAAACGCCAGTCTCTTTAGGGTAGTGTCGGAAATCGATGGAATCCGCGGCCATTCGTCGGAGGTATTCTCGTCGTGAATCCCCTCTACGGCAAGCGCGAGATTCCCCCGTAGCCCCATCCACTCCGAGGTATAGGATGGACAGCGCATCGGCCGTGATGATATCTGTGTGTCGTGATAGGAGCTCCATGACACCTCCGGGTGTGAGGATGACAACCCGATTAGGGCGGTCTCCCCTCCGGGTAATCTCGTCACGCGGTACCCCGTACCGCCAGCCTCGGAAGGTTTCGACGCACAGGAGGTCACCCCGTACTTCCCATTCAGCAAAGCTTTGATCTTTGAGGAAGTAGTAGGAAGATAGGTCCTCTCCCACACGCTTAGGTCGGGTCGTTGCAGTGCGGACTGCATGGTACCCCTCATTCTCAACCAGCTCCTTCTGGAATGTAGACTTGCCTGAACAACTTGGACCGAGAAGTACGACTAACATATCACTCCGCCGATATCGTGTAGAGGATGACTGTGAAGGCTGCAAACAAGAACCCAATGGCCGTGATTACCAGCTTGACGAAGAATGCGACGTTCGTCAGCCACACAAGCCAGGTTGCGAAACTGATTGCGCCGAAGACGATCAGGAAGATGAGGCTGATGAGGATGTAGTAGATCGGTGGTTCCTCGAACATGTGTGCTCCTTTCTCGAGGAAAGCCTATACCCCAAGTCGGGGTATAGTGCTGAATTACCAGCGGTTGATCTTACGATCACGGCGCGCGATGAAACGCTGCTGAACACCAACAACGTGCTTCATCCGGCTGTTCGCACCCCTACCAATAAAGCAGGAGGCGAGAACAATTCCGAGGATGAAAACAGCGCTCTTGATGACAGAAACGATAATGCGAGTCATGAGGGTGGTCCTTTCAAACGGAGGGGTTTCAATATAGGACCGGTTTTTCTCGCGGACTAGTCCATAAACTCCATCTCGATGAACATCACCGTAATTGCGGCAAATATAGCAATTACTGTCTCGAGGAATATCTTCTCTGAGGCCGCTCCATCGATCTTGTCCCAGAGAAGATATCCAAGCACGGCATAGAAACAGATGATCAGGAAGTCGAATACCTTAGCCATGTGTTCTCCTTAGAAAAGCCTATATCCCAAGTCGGGATATAGGATGAGGTCTCAGTTGGTCTCTTCAGAGGCTTCGATCTCGTCGAGCTCATCGAGGTCATCGTGCTCAAGCTCTTCGGGCTCGTCCGTGTCCGGAACCGAGCGGAACGCCATGAGGGTGAGAGCAGCACCAGCTGTGAGTACAGCAGCGCCAGCAATCAACTTCTTGGAGTTGCGCTTGATAGCGGGCAGGACAGCGTCCTTGTTGAACTTGAACTCGACAATCTTCTCGTTGGTCTCAACGGAGGTGTCGGTGGTCTCAGTCATGAGGGTTTCCTTTCAAATAGAGGGGTCTCATATAAGGGTCAGTTTTTTACGCGAAAAGAATATACCCCATGTAGGGGTATAAACTTGGATCAACGGGAAACGGCGAGAGCCTGTTCCACCATCGAGTCCCATTCCTCATCGGTCATCAGCTCAGCGCGCAACTTCGCGTTCTCATTCTCGAGCTTCCGCACGCGGGCCTTGAGGTTAAAGGCAGCGTACTTCTGCTCTTCGTGAGCAACAGCGAAGAAGATGCTGAGGATGGTGACGAGGCAGAGGGCGATGTAGAGCATAGTCTTTCCTTTCGTAGGGTCTTCAATATAGGACGAGTTATACTTGCGAAAAAAAAGATAAGCCTAGATCCCATGGCGGGATCTAGAACTGTATCAGAGGTAGTAGTGGTCGTACTGCTCAGAGCTCAGTCCAGTAGCAGCAAGCTCCTCGGCGTAGTCGAGGGCGGCCTGTGCAGCGGCGGGAGAGAGGTTCATGAGAGTGTCCTTTCTATGACGGATTTCAATATAGAGCCCGTTTTTTACGCGAAAAAAAAAAGATAAGCCCAGCCCCCCATGCGTATAGCACAGGGGGCCAGGCGAATCTCAGAAGGGTTTAACCTTCATGATCAAACCGAACGCCTTCGAGCTGACGACTGCAAGTCGCTCGTACTGGAGGACGGCTACGATACCTGCCAGTGAGGTAGCTGCACCGAGAATTGCGTCTTTGCTGAGCTTCTTGCTCTCGCCAAGGGCTTTGGCTTTTGCAAGAGTCTCGACATTTCGAGCAATTGTGGTGTAGTCCTCACTAGAGGGATCGTGAAGCTCGGCCTCCTTCAGAGCAGCTTCAATTGTCTGCTGAATAGGGTCAGGGTTCTTCATGGATGGGCTCCTTTCTAGGGGTTCATTATACCGCAGGTTTTTCTCGCTTAGACCTGCTTGACGTCCAGCGTTACCTTCCCGTTCCGGAGCATCTCAGCGACGCCTTGGTCGAAGGTGGCGTGGATCCCCTGGTCCTCAGACACGTGAAGGGCTCCAGAGGGCTGGGTGCCCTGGTACTTGTTGGAGCTCACACCGAGAAGCACACCCAGGAAGGTGTCGACAGCCGCGATAGTACCAGCAACCTCGGTCGGTGCCAGAGCGCGGCGAGGGTGACGTAGAGAGCACTGGTAGCGGGAAGGCAAACCAGCGCAACCCACTTCAGGATGTCATACGTCTTGTTGTGCATCGATTCTCCTTGCTTGAGATGCTTAGCCATTTTCTTTCTTCCTCCTAGCGGGAGGTCTTGGGGTAGGGACCACGGGGAGCCGTTTAACTTCGTCGACGATTCTCTCGGCAAGACCGTTACCACCGAATTCCAAGTAGGGATCAACTAGGTACTTCATAAAGTCCTCGTACTCGTCAAGGGTCAGAAACCCTCGGTGGATATAGGTCTTTCCGACATAGACGATACGGTCGTGTGCCATCCCCAGGAGCAGACGTGTGTTTGCTGAACTCTTCTCTCGCCGCTTCTGAAGGTATGCCCAGAACCCAGTGGAGCTGAATATACCGAGGAATACAGCGACAGTGAGGTCCAAGAATGGACTGAAACCGAAGTGCGTCATATTAACCGATCAAGAAATATGGACGAATACCGAATCCATACTGAATAGGGGCGGTCGAGACCTCACCGTTGTTCTTGAGATATACGGCGGTACTCTGGTGGGAACGATCACGAAGCCAGTACTCATAACCCGGGAAGATCATGGTGTGATTCTTCTCGAATGCCGAGAGCTGGCCAAGGTTGAGAGCGTTACCCTCGGGACCGGCACCCATCAGTCGACGGCCGAACACCATGGTCTCGTCCAGGAGCATAGCGTACGAGCTGTACCAGGTGTACGAGATAACCGTTCCGTTAGTATTGATACCCTGCGAGACTCGAGTCCAGAACTTCATGAGGGTGTTCGCACCAAATGCCGACTGTGCCATACGCACTGCCTGGTCCAGACCAGACTTGTTGATGGTGTGGTCCAGGTAGGATCCGGTAAAGGGGTTTGTCTCGTGAAGAGGTGCGCTGTAGAGTGCCTTGTCAGGGACAACCACCACGTGGGGCTGCTGAATAGGTGTACCACCAACGCCGTAGAAGTAGTTGAATGCGGCAATACGCCAGTTCACACCAGCGTAGGTCCAGTAGTCCCCGAGGTACATTCCGCTGAACGTACCATTCCGAATTCTCGACATGTAGTTCGAGACGCTCGTGCCAAGAGAGGCACCACGGTACACGGAGTTGTGCATACCGAAGTGGCTAATGTTGACCATGTTGTAGAACGTCGATGACGTCTCCAACTTGGATGAGACATTAGTGACACTGGACTCGATCTGCCCTGCCCGAGACTCGAGCTGAGAGATCTTGGTGTTCTGAGCGTTGTCACTAGCCTTGAGGTTAGCCACATCTGTCGAGGTGTTCCCACCAGCATTCTGCAGGGCGTCTCGAACAGTCTGGAACCAGTTGTCGAACTCCCCCTGGAGCTTAGCCTGGAGAGAGTCGAGGTTGATCGTGTTGACCGGCCCACCGACATAGGGAGTAAGGCTGGATCCCACGAAGTTCGTGATCGATTCGGCACCGATGGCTCGGGCGTTCTTCACGACTCGGATGTTCGCAAGGATCATGTACTTCTTCTCCCCGTCGCTCGGAATGAGCGGGGGATTCGGAGTAGCGGAGGCGGTACCCTTGATGATCTCAAGCTTTGCGCCTCGAACCGCCTTGGAAATATCGACCGACAGGACCACTGAGTCGATGCGGTCCAGCGTAGCATTGGCCGCCTGGACTGCGAGAGTCTCGTCGCCAGTATTCTCAACCCAACGGCGGTTGAGCCAAGCCTTTCCGGATCCAACCTGAATGTTCATGCTATTCGCAATGGGGCGAACGAAGAACTTGTCCCCGACATTCGGGAACACTCCGTCGGAGATGATTCCGTCAAATAGGGACCCGAACTGGTCTGCGTCATATACCCGGTCACCGTTTACCGAGTTGTAGAACCCACTATTGATGGGCATATGTTAACCCCTTTCTCGAGGCTCGATAACCTCACCCGGACTGTTGCGAGCGAAGTCAATGCGGAAGCTATCGCCATTCCACTTACCTCGAGAGGTCATGGAGATGGTAGGTACCTGAGAGAAGCCATCCGCCGACCAAGACTCTGTCATCTCGGTAAGCTGTGCCTCAATAGGTCGACTGTTGCGCCCAGTGGGAACATAGTAGAAGATATCCCCGACATCGAATCCGGTACGGAACTGGACATTGGAGAAGCTATCGATCTTGCCCGAGACCATCTCGACTGGCGAGTACTTGGGGAACATAGCATCAAGAACCCAGAAGGGGTACCAAATCTCACTCAGAGATTTGATATGCTGTTTCTGTAATTCAGTAAGCTTGTTCCAGTCCTCAACCTTATAAGGCTTGTGGACCTGAGTGTTATCCCACAAGACCTCTCGTCGGTCGACAGGGTTCTCGGATCGGATAGTGTGCTCACGAGTGTGAGTTGAACCGTCAGCAACCCACTGCAAGTCCACATCTCCACTGTCCCAGATCTCGTAGATCGTACTCTTGACGTCTACGATACTCTGGATTGACTCGAAGTCGCTGAAGTTGTCATTCGCCTCGGACAGGGTAATTGTCTCAACGAGGTGCGGGGCCATGAGATAGGTGTGATAACCACCATTTTGAAGCTTCACCCTATAGAACATAGAGTAGCCGTTTGGCTTGCACGCCGAGATGACATTTCGGAACATCTCCACGGCCGGGTTGCGATCATAGATAATCCACTTCCCATCCTGAAGCTTGTTCCCTGTATCGTTCACATACGCCAGCTGGGTTACCTTGTCGTTCCGATGGAAGTGGAAATTCGGAAGCTTACGATTTGCTTCAGCATTGTCGCCAAAGTGACGATGGGCAATTCGCTCAGCGAAATTCTGAGCATCGAATCGACCCTGAGCATCAGGAATCACCCAACTACGGTGAAGTTGCACTCGCCACTCATACAGACTCTCAAGGGATCGCCCCGTATACTTGTGGAGGTATACCCGGTTGTCGATTTGCTTGATATCGACAGTCTCGATCACCATGACATACTCAGTATCATCTCTGGTGAGGAAGTTACCGAGCGCATACTCAGGATAAGAGGACCCCGAGTAGACCTGTAGTTCAAACTGCCCGTACTCGTAAGCGCGTTCAGTCCAGTTCAGGGAAATAAACGTACTGGGAATCTCGCGCTTATCGTCGAAGTTATCTTTTTTCGTGTAGAATAAGTGCATCAGATTCCTCGATAAAGGCTTTCGTACTCAATAGACACCCCAAGGTCCTCACTTCCTCCGGAGTACTGAAGGGCTAGTGTATTGATACCTGGGTGCATCTTAATCCATTCGCTCCCCGGAGCCAGAACCCCAGTGATAAAGGAGGATCTACCACCAGCGTAGTGGATGATGGACTTCTTTCCCGGTCGAGTATCCACCACAAGCTTCTCGCCAGCGTAGAACTGCCCAGCCCTCGAGATAGACATGGTCTCGTCGAAGGTTGTGTTCGAGATAATGAGGTTCCCTACTGTTCCGAAGAAGGTAAAGGTGATAGTTACACCGGCAGGAGCATCTCCATGGTATCGGATGTCCTTACCAGTGGAGTTAGTCATGTCACCGAAGATGAGCTTGTGGTTGCCCTCGGAGAAGAAGGGGAACTCGAATTGTGGAACGGTATCGTTGAAGCCGACGACCTTCTGGATCTGAGAAGAAGAGGCCTTCCAATACGGGTCTAGCCCGATCAAGGAGACCTGGATTTCCTGTCGCTCGGCGAAGATGTTCGGCTCAACGGATTCCACGATGAAGTCAGACTTAGCGCTGACCCAGTCGGTGATCACCTCGAGGGAGATGGTCTCTGATACTCCGAAGTACTTGTAGAGCTTCCTACGGAGCTGCTGGATGTCCTCCCCCCAGGGGATCAGAGTCAGCACAACGTTGCGTGTACCAACCCTGACCCCCTTGAGGAAAGCACCATCGATCAAGGCATATCGATCCATACTGAGATCGGCCTTGACGGGTCCCAGACCAGTAATCTCCTTGATCGCGATCCCCGACTGGTAGGGGTCACGGATGTCGATAGTAAGTCGTTCCCCCGACTTAGTCGTGGACGAGATCTCTGAGATCATAGTGTCAACTTGTCCTTTGCCATAGCCAGCTGAGTGTTGGTGTTGCGGTAGATAGTAGCCGCATCCAGCGCCTCTGGCGAGTTGTTGGTCTGGTTGAACGTGATGTTTGTAACACCATTTTGACTCTTCGTGTCAGAAGTGTCAACTGCGATCGGAGCAGCCGGTCGAGCGCTATTAGCGATGCTCGCGGTGACTCCGACGGCGGGAATAAGTCCTCCGATGCCTCCAGCCTGCTTCTTAAGTTCCTCAAGATCGAGGATAGGTTTGATCTCGGGCTGGAAGGACGGGTCTTCCTCGATGAGGTCGTTGACTCCATCAAGGGCTTTGTCCAAGGCATTGTAGGCGGCCTTACCGAGACCAGTGCTGGCCTCAGCGATGTTCTGATGCTCGTCACGGATACCGATAGCGAGTCCCTCGCCCATGTACCCACCGATCTCCTTCATAACTCGAGAAGGTGAGTGAATACCGAGCGCGTTCTTCAGCTTCGAGATACCATTCTTGGCACCCTGAACAAGCTGGGAACCGATCTTCCACGCCTTACCGGCAAGACCGCCAGTCACACCATCAATGATAGCCCAACCGATCTCTAGACCGACCTGTCGGAACTGCGCCGAGTACTTAGTGATCGCGTCTCGAACTCCTCGAAGAAGCTGAAGGATAGTCCAGAGGCCCTTGTCGATGATCTTCGGACCATTCCTAGCAATACCATCGAGGAAGTTGATGATCACGTTGGTAGCAGCATCAATGACCTTACCGATGTTGGCGGCAATACCGTTCAAGAAGTTCGCCAGAATCTCAGCACCCTTGGCACCGAACTCGTAAGCGTGGTTAGCAAGCTCGGTGAGCATTGCCTGGATCAGGATGAACAACGTTGCCACAATACCAGGAATATTGACATTGATGGCGTAGATGATCGCCCCGAGAAGCATACCCATCGCTACTGCAAGCTCAGGGGCCTTGGCTCCGAGGGTGATGATGAAGTTAGCAATGGCGTTTGCTAGATCGATCGCCAGCTGAGGAAGAATAGCCCCCAGCTGCTTAAGGCCCTCGGTTAGAACCAGGAATGCTGCTGCACCGGTAGTGGCACAGATACCTAGAACTGCGGCAAAGGCAGCCATTCCGATCGAGATCGGAAGTAGAGCTAGGCCGATAGCTAGCAGCGCTGCAGTTAGGATAATGAGACCCACCGCAACTGTCTGGGCGACTGCAGAAGCAATAAGCAGGACCGCAAATCCACCAGCAAGTGCGACTAGACCGATGGCAAGCTCGCCCCAGCTGATAGTAGAGAGTTGCTTAAGCGCACCGGCCAGCAATATGAAAGATACCGAAGCGATACCCAGAGCAACTGCTCCATTCTGGAAAGCACTAGCTGCAGCCATAGAAGCTGCCAGAATGCCTAGCCCGATAGCAAGGCTAATAAGACCCTTAGCCAGGGTCCCAATACTCATGCTACCGAGGAGATATACCGCTCCAACAAGTGCAGTCACAGCAGCAGCCATGGCAAACATAGATGCTGCGCCTCGAGCATTCGAGCGCCCGGCCACAACCAAGGCAGCAGATAGTGCTGCAATAATCACCCCAAGAGCAATCACACCCTGAAGCAGCTTCCCGGTATTCATGGTACCGAGCATCCAGATTGCAGATACTAGGATATTGCAGGAAACAGCAAGCGACAGGAGCAGTAGTGCGCCCTTACCCATATACGGATCCTTGCTGACGATCATCATAAACCCGGCAAGGATGGTCACTACCGCCGCAAGGGTAATAACACCTTGGACTGCCTTACCTGTATTCATCGACCCTAGGGTGTACACCGCTAGAGATAGAATAACACAGGAGGCAGCTAGTGCGAGGAGGATACCAGCACCCTTCTCAACACCGTCAGTCTCGGCCATCTTGGTCATGAATTCCTGCATAGTCATCATGAGGATTTTCATAGCCGCCATACCGATCACGGCACCCTTAAGGTCCATGCCAGCAAGGATTCTGACAGCGGTAGCCATCAGTACCATTGCGGCACCAAGGGCGATAAGCATGCCGACGATTCGAACTGAGTCGTTCTTGAATGCCACCATCTTGGTCATAGACTCAAGCATATCATCCATCATCTTGAATAGGAACTTCAAGACAGCAAGGGTGACAAGGAGCTTTGGTGCAGGGACCAGAGACATCAGGATCAGCGCACCAGCAAGAACACCCAGGGCGATGGCGATTGTCAGAAGGGCCTTAGCCTTAACCTTCTGCTCGAAAGCCTCAAGTACTCCGCCCAACTTATCGAAGACGTCTCCGAGCTTATCAGCAACGTTTCCGATCTTGTCGAAGTTCTTCTTGAAGGAGTTGATCCACCGAGTGAATGCGATAAGCACCCCACCGCCGATAGCCCCTACAAGAATCTTCCCCATGTCGTAAGACTTGAGGTTGTCGTTCGCGTTACCGAGGGCTTCGCCAACAGCACCGAATGCATTCTTAACCGCATCCTTGACCTTGGGAGCAAACGTCTCAGTAACGAAGTCCTTGAACTCCTGGAACTTCTGCTTGATGGTGTCAAACAGCTCGGGTAGGTGGACGGCTCGAGCGACCTGCTTGATATCCTCGAACCACTTCTTAAGGAAGTTCTCCTT
>ERZ773214.1590-NODE-1590-length-13072-cov-6.039410_pt1 | contig 13072 bp, 18 predicted proteins | sample MGYA00511238_ERZ773214 | MGnify/ENA primary metagenome ERZ773214 (study PRJEB29015, sample SAMEA2738157) | human oral metagenome | biome: human oral; feature: human-associated habitat; material: saliva | place: China | collected 2259 ...
TGCGCTCTGCTGTGCCGGAGGGTTGGAAGATTGATTTCAGCAAGAACAACCCTGTTGAGTTGAGTGAGGATGGTAAGACTGTTCTTGTTCATGTCGTGCAGGGTGAGGGCGATGCTGACGATTACGATCAGGATATTAGTCAGGCTCACCAGTTGGAGGCTGAGACGGGTAACCGTGATGGTAAGGATGGTTCTACGGGTGTTGCGCCTGGTGAGGTGACGGCGGCTGGTGTGCGCGGTGGTGTTGCTGGTGGCGGTTCTTTGCCGGTGACGGGTGCGAGCGTGTTGACGGGTGTTGGCGCGGGCGTGTTCCTGCTGGCTGGTGGCGTGGCTGCTGGCGCTGCGCGTCGCGCATCTCGTAGGCGCGCGTGACGTGGTTGACCGTTGGTAGGCGGCGCGTGGTCTTTCTGGTAGCTTGATGGCGTGCTTGGTGAGCGTTTGCTGGTAGCTGCCGTGTGGGGCGCGTGGACTGGGCGAGTGTTCCAGGTACCACGCGCCCCGCGTTTCTTTTTGTGCGTGTGGCGGTCTCGCCCGCGTAGCGGGGTGTTGATGATACGCGTGCGGGCGCGCAGATGCTGGTTCGCTCGAAGGCGAGGTACGGTGTACTCGGGTTGCGTAGATGTTGTTTATCGTGTATTATGGGAAGAGTACGGCGGAAAGTCTGTCGTAGTGAGTGTAAAGGAGCGGCGTGGACGTGAATCCAATCTTTGATGCCATGCGTCAGGCGCGTGAGGACGCCACGGTGGATGAAAGTCTGAACGATGAAATTGTTTCATGGGGTTTCTTCTATGCTTGGATGATTGCAGTCATCCTCCTGATTGTCGCCTCATGTTATGGCGGTTGGCTCCTGTGGGCTGTGACGGCTTTTTATTATGCCGCATTGTCTGCTGTCTCGTTTTATGTCCTTTATCTCTCCTTTAAGGGGTGAAGCGGTTTGAGGCCGTTTGCCTGCGCGCGGTTTCTATTTTGTCCTGTTTGGGCGTGCGCTGCTCACCGTCTGGGTGTATAATGGCGGCGTGCCTCGGGGAGATGGTCTCCCGTTGGTCTGGACTGCAAAGGAGTTAGTTGTGAGTATTATTCCTGCGCTTGTGTCGATGCAAGTGTTGAAGGATCAGGGTCGTTGGCCGGGTGCTGACGGCGTTTATGGGGGTTACCCTACTTCTTGTTACGAGGCTCCTGCCCGGCCCGTGGTCGGCGGCGCGCGTATTGCGCCCGTCTCTTATGCGCCGTCGGCGCGTGGGGGCAGCTCGGCGTCTGGGCGCGGCTATCGGCCGTTTGATGGGCTTTCACTGTTGGCGCTTCTTTTTGGTCTCCTGTCTCTTGTTGCGGGGGTTGGATTTCTCGCCGTGTGCGTTTACGCTCGCCTGTGGGCGCTGTGTGTTCTGCCTGGCGTTTTGTTTGCGAACGCGGTGTATTTGCTTTATTTTTCTTGTAGAAAGTAGCGCCTCGTATGAGGATGAGTCTTATCGGCGCGTGGCTAAGGAGGACTGTTCGGATGAGGAGGTGCGCCACCTGACGGTTCTCGCGGGCGTCACGGCTCTTATTCTGGGTGTGGGGATATTCGCGCTGTGTGCGCGCACTCGCCACTAGGAAATTATTTTCATGCCGTGCGTGTTGGTCGCCGCTGGTGTTGCCGTGTTTTACGTCGCTCGGAGGGGATAGGCGTTCCTGACCGCCCGGTGTTCGCCCTGAGTGTCGCTGTCTCGTAGGAGGCGAGCGCCGCGCGCATCTCGCCAGTTGGGTGTATGATGGTGCGTGTCAGGCTATTAACTATCTCGTCAGGTATGGGCTAGGGGTTTAGATATGGGTTTTCTTCCGGTTCTTATTGCTACTAATGTGTTGAGGAGCCGGGGGTTGTTGCCGAATGGGCGCACGGCTCCTGCTAAGGGCGGCAGCGCTACTAACGCCACGGCAATAATTCTGAGTATTGTTGTAGGGATTTTGGGAGTGGCAGCCATTGTCGCCGGTATCTGTTCTCGCAACTGGACGATGTGCGCAATAATCGGCGCTCTTTTGGCTGTTCAAGGCGCTCTTTTGTATTGGGGTTTTAAGAAGTAGGGGCACAAGGGATTCCCTTGTCGTCTATTTGTGGTTGAGAGAGGAGCCGTTGTGAACGTTGGTTCTGCGCTTGTGGTCTTGCGGATGTTGGGTTATCGTGGGCCGTGGCCGTATGGTCGCGGGTGGGATGCTGCCGAGGATGGTGAAGCCGACCCTGCTCTTGTGTATTTTATGGGCGTGGTTTCCTTGGTGTTGGAAGTGGTTGCCTTCGCTTTGGGTATTTACGTTCGCAGTTGGATTCTTTGCGCGTTTATTGGCGCGATCATGGTAGTGACGGTGTTCTTGTTGTTTCTTTTCGCTAAGATCGGGCACTCTTAGCGTCTGTGTCCGTAGCGCGTTGAGTGCAGCTCTCTACGATTCGCTGTACGGGCTTCTGACGCGTTTTCGCGAGCTTACCCTTACCCGTGTGCGTTTCGCCCCTGTTTGGCCGTCTATGGGCCGTACAGTGAGCGGGAGAGGGTTGCATGGCGGCGTTGATCGCGCGTCTAGCGGTGTCGCTTTTGCCTCGCGCGAACATATAGTGAGCGCCCCTGGCCGCATGTGGCCGGGGGCGCTTTCCTTTTCGCGCGTTATATCGGGCGCGTGAGCGAGAGAGGCTATCGTCGCTGACGCTGCGCGCGGGTGGATTTGACTCGTATTGTCGGTGCTGGCGCGCCGGTTTCGCCCGTGCGTTCGCGCGTGGCTTCCACGTCGCGTGTTCGTTTACTGTTGGCGGGGAAGCAGGCGAGCCATGAGACGATGAGCGTGATTGCGCTGACGGTGGTGAACAGCCACATGTGCGCGTATGCGCTGACACCGATGATGATGAGGTTGGCGGCGGTGAGGATGATGCCTGTGGCCGTGTAGTTGACGGGCGTAGTGTCGCGCTCGTGCTGGCGGCCGCCGCTCAGGTATCCCATCTGGTAGCGTCGTTGCATTATTATGTATGCTGCGACGTAAGCTCCGCTGGCGCTTCCGGGGTTCATCGTTTACTAATCTCTTTCTGTGAAACTTGTCGTTACTGGCTGCTTGCCGTTTAGTAACGGTACCAGCTACTATCCTCGTCTGGGTACAAGTATGCGTCGCTTGCAGCGATAGTGGTGTCGCCGTGTTTGAGTGTGAAGTCTGGGCTGTACGAGTCCCAGGTGTATGTTGTCTGGTTGCTCGTGAGTCGTGTGGGTCGCAGGTCGCCCTCGAACATAACCCATAGCGAGATTGTTTCGGTTGTCTTACCGTAATCGTCGCCGTACTGGTACGATGGTTCGCTGTTCGCGTAACTCTTTCCTCTCGCGGCATATCTTGCCTTGCCTGTCTCCGATTGTAGCACGTGTTCGCACGTGTGTGCTCGTCTTTGCGCGTCGCGTGCAGTGATGTAGCTGACGTTCGCGTTCCTGGGCTGCACGCGCGCCCTTGCGTGTCCGTGCGCCCCGCTGTAGGTTCGTAGAATCCTCGTGAGAGCGTCTGTATGCGCCTCTCGCGGACTTTCATGCTCTAAACGCACTCTCGCCCCTCCTGCGGCCCGTAAGGCCGCGAGAGGGGCGTTTGTGCGCTTTCCTGTGTCTGCCCGCGTTTGCGGGCGCGCGTTAGAGTCCGAGCTGTGCGAGGGTAGGCTTTCCCGGAGCGTTCAGTGCTTCTTCGGTGATGTCTGTGCGTTCTCCGGGCGCTTCGACGGGGAGAATCTGGATGCCATCTTCGATCTCTGGTAAGAGCTGCACCCACCAGATGCGCCCGCCCCATTCACGCCAGCACTCGATGATGTTTTCGCCGTATTCGCCGAGTTCGCTGCTGATCGCAGCGTAATCGCCGAGGGTGACGGCGGTCTTGGCGCTCAGGCCGGGAATGTTGACGAGCGCCTGGTTGATGGCGTCGAGGTCAAACCATTCTTCGCCGCGTCCAGTGACGGCGATTGCTGCGTTGATGTCCTGCTCGGTCGCGCTCATTGTTGTTCCCTTACGTTGTCTTGCTGGTTGGCTTGTTGACTTTACTATATCACGAGCGCGCCATGTTCGCGCGTCGAAAGTTTAGAGTCCGAGTTGGGCGAGGGTTGGTTCTTCGTCGCCGTCATCGTAGCGGCAGTCGTTCGCGTAGTGTTCCGCTTCTGTCATGTAGGGGCGTTCGTCGCTGCCGGGCGCGTCTACTTCGCGGATGAGGGGTTCGCTGCCTCCGGGAGCCTCGTCAAATGTGACGTGCCAGACACGGCCCTCCCATTCGCGCCAACATTCGGTGGTGACATACTGCTCAACATCGTCGTTGGTGTACCAGGATTCAGTGACAATAGTGCGCGGCACCGTGTAGTCATACAGGCGGATGGCGGTGGCGGCGCTCGCCTGCGGGTGGCGTGAGAGCCAGTTGCAGGCGGCATCCCAGTTAAACCATCGCGGGCTGCGTCCGGTCTTGTTGATGGCTTGCATGATGCGCTTTTCAATGCCTGGTGCGATAGGGAGCGCGTAGGTGGTGTGTTCGTCGGTGAGGTTGCGCATGGCGTGTCTCCTCCTGCTTTCTCTTTTGGTTGGCCGTGTTACGTTGCGTGTTTGCGTATTCTCATTGTAGCACATGGGCGGCGTGCGCGCCTATTGTTGTGAACGTGCGGCTACCGGCTGCTTGTTGTATGATAGTGGCATCTTTGGGGCATGAGCGCCCTGTGACGGGAAGGAGATAAGAAGTGAATCCGGCTATCGCAGTTCCAGCATATGTGGCTGCTCAGATGGCGCTCCGTCAGCGAGAACGCGAGAGCGCTCTTTACGACGTTGACGACGATACCAACGTGTCGGAGCGTGAGGTTGATGCTGTTTCTTCTCCTCACACCCGTGAGTCTGGTCGCGATGCGGTCGATGAGGGCGATAATTTTCTCGTCACGTTGGCTGCGTTTGTTGCCGCGTTTCTTGGTGTAGGAGTCATCGTTGCGTGCGTCTGCACTCGTGAGTGGGCACCCGTCGTCATGGCCGTTCCTCTTTTTGTGGCCGCTGTTGGTCTGTTTTGTGCCTCGCGCAAGAAGGGTGATTGAGGCGTTCATGTTGCGCGGCGACTGCGCGCTCGCGTATAATGGTTGGTGGTGGCGGGAGAGTCGCCGACCGTTGGAAGGGGTTGAGTAGCAATGCCAAGTATTATTCCTATCCTTATCAGTCAGAAGATGATCCGTGAGGCTTCGCGTAGTCAGGCGTTACTTGATGACGATGAATACTGCGAGGAGATGCAAGGCTCTGACGGCGATGAATCCGTGGATGCTCTTTTGGGTATGGCCCTGTTTGTCGGTCTCTTCGCGGTCGTGTTTGCGTGTATCGCTGTGAAGTGTGGGGGCTGGTTCCTTTGGGTTGGTGCTGCTGCTTGCGTCCTCGTGTCGGGGTTGATGTTTTTCGCCTCTTACCGCCTTTTTAAGGGGAGTGATGGAGACGACTCGGGGGATAGCGGTTCTGAGCGTTAATGCTCCCGTAGTGTGAGGAGTGAAAGCCCCGCGCCCCGGTTCCACGTGCGCGCTTCCCGTGCGCGTGTTCCCTCGCGTGGGTCGCGTTTTCTGGTGGCTATTGTGGTGGTGTCCGCGTTTGCGCGTGTCTTGTGGTGGGCTTTCTGCCACGCGCGCGGGGTTTGTCGTGTTTTCTTGTGGTGGTGTGGAGGTTTTCTGGTGGCTGTGAAGTGGCATGTGAATGGCGAGGGTAAGCCGGGTAAGTGTAGTGCGAAGAAGGGGCAGTGTCCGTTTGGTGCGGAAACCCCGCATTTTGGGACGAAGCGTGAGGCTGAGGCTGCGGCTGAGGAGTTGATTGCGCGTGAGTCGTCTGGTTTTAGTGGCGCTTTCAGTGGGAATAGCGAAGTTGATGGCGCGCATTTGGAGGAGTTGGCCGGGCGTAAAGCGAAAGTGCATTGCGTGTACGGCTCGTCATCGGCTGGCGGGGCAACCGAGCCGTCCAGTATTGGGGTGGTTTCAGACGGGGCAAGTATTGAGCATGTAGGCGCGGGCGGGCGTGTCGATAGGCTGGCTGGTGGCCGTATTGTCGGCGTTGAGGGTGGTCGCGTAGGCACCGTGTTGGATGGTGGCAGGATTAATCACGTGTTCAATAATGGCCGCGTTGTAGAAGTTTCCAGCGATGGCGTCGTTTTTGAGGTTGACGGCGCGGGCGCAACCGTTGGCATTGTCGGCGGCGACAATGCGCGTGGCAAGAGCGGCGGGCTTGTGCGCGTGGTATCTAACGGCGGGCGCGTGGAGTTCGTGACCGGTCACGGCACTGTTTCTGCTGTCGCGGAGGGCGGTGTTGTTGGCGAGGTGTCGAAGGCTGGCTGCGTGGAGCGCGTGAAGAGTGGCGGGCGCGTGGGGCGTGTAACTGGCCGTGGGGCGGCTGTTGATGTTGTGATGGATGGCGGAGTTGTGGGTGAGGTGTCGGGTGACGGCTGCGTGCAGATTGTGAAGAGTGGCGGGCGCGTGGGTGTGGTTGCTGGCGACGCCGCTGTTGGCGAGAATGATGGTGTGATTGGGTTCGTTGGTTCTCCGACGCGTGGGAGTGGCGGCGTTGGTGGCCCGTCGTTGACGTGGAATCACGAGGGCGGCCTCGTGGAGTGTGTGCGCACTGACGGTATTGTGTACGACAATTGGGGGATTATTAGTGTCGTTGATCCTGGTGGCGCTGTCGAGCATTTGCGTGATAGTGGCAAGGTTGGTTCCTTGTCGGGGCGTGTCGGGCGCGTGGATGGAACGCGGTCGCGCGTGGAGAATATGAGGGGGAGCGCTGGAGAGTGGGCTGAGATTGATATGGTTGGTAGTTCTGCTTCTACGCGTTTTAGGGCGGTTGAGCGTTCTCGCCCTGTGGTTGGGTTTGTTGGCCCGTATTCGCGTGTCAGTTTTGAGACCGATAATGCTGCGGAGGCGTTGGCGAACGTTGGGCGTGTTGATCGCGGCGCGCTGTCCGCCGGTTTGATTGATGTGACGTATGGTTCTGGTCGTGAGAGTTTGTTGCCACTACTGCTGGAGCGTGAGGGAGTGGGCGTGTAACGGGGTCTCGGGTTTTGGCGTGGCCGTGGGTGTGCGGACGTTTGTGTTCGCACCCTACGGCTTCGCCTTTTCTCCCCACTGTTTTTCGTGTGGCGTGTTTTGTTATCCTTTGCTCGCCGCGTGGTGCGGCTATTGACATGTTGTGGGTGAGGGTTTTCCTCCCCCCCTTTTTTGCTTGCCGCGTATTCCTCTGGGGTTGTGGAGTGAAAGGTGGCGGGCGGGGTGTCTGTTTCTTTCTTGCGAGAGGGTTTGGTGGTCGTTGTGACTGGTTTTCATATTGGCGCGAGAGGTAAGGCCGCTGGCCGCGTAGTGCGGTGTAGCGCGAAGAAGGGCGCGTGTAAGCTCATGGGTGCGGATGGTGAGCCGACGCCTCACTTTTCGTCTCTGGCGGAGGGTGAGGCTTTCCTCGCTGAGCAGGAGTCCGCGAAGCGTGGCGGGTTCACCGCTGGAACTGGCGGCGAGGAAGCGAAAACGCCTGTGCTCACCGAGTGTGTGGATGGTTCGGGTCTTGCGGTGGACGCTGCGGGTCGCTGGTATCGTGATGGTGTGCCAGTGGAGAACATGGTGGAGGCCATGCGTGAGGGCGACAAGCCGGTAATGTTCACTGACGGGAAGTTCCACGGGTCCATTGTGAGTGATGCGGAAACCGACGTGCGTATTTACAATGGTCGTATCGACAATCTCATTAACGTGGGCTGTTACAGTGAGGACATGAACACGTCTACAATTGGCGGCGACGCGCACGTTGAGCGTGCTTTCGGCGTGAACGTTGACAGTATTGAAGGGGATGCGCATGTTGGTCTGATGACGGAATACATGGAGCCGGGTGACGGAGAAGTGCTGTACACCACTTCGTCGCAGGTGGTCGATTTGCAGGGCAACGCGGCGATTGACACTGTATCGGGGGAGACCAAGATTGTCTCGATGATGGATGATACGCGTATCGGTGTGTTGACTGGTGAGTCGAGTATTGTTGATATGCGTGGTAGGGCGAAGATTGACGCGGTGGAGTCTAATTTTGGCGTGGAACACATGGCGGGGAGTTCTCACGTGGGGGAGGTTCGCTCTCACCAGATCAACGCCGTCTACAGTGAGTATGGTTGGATTAACGACATGTGTGACAAGGCAAGTGTGGAAGTGGTGCGTGATTATGGCTCCGTGGGTTTTGTGCGTGGTAGCACGCGCGTGGGACTCGTGTGTTCTAATGGTCGCGCGGTGGAAGTCTACGATAATGCGAGAGTGGATATGGTTGAGTCCGGTGGCATGGTAGGGTGTGTGAGCGGTAATGCGCGTGTGGGTGAAGTGTGGCGTGGAGGAAGTGTCGATAGGGTGGCCGGTAGGGGCGCTGCCGTGATGAGCGTGGGGTCCGGTGGCCGTGTGGGCGCGGTGGCTGGCGGCGGAGTGGTCGTTGACGTGGGTAGCTCTGACGTGACCGATGCGTGCGTGGTGGAGTCGGTGGACGCCTCTAGTAAGGTGAGCTTGCTTGACTGCGGCGCTGATGTGACGTATGAGTGTGGGGAGACGGATGTATCGCCGTCTCGTGCGCGTGAGTTCGTGGTGAAACGCCTGCACGATGACGCGACTGGTATCGGCTCTGCGTGTTTTGAGCGCGCGCATGACGGGTCACTGGGGCGCACACACGTGGCGCTACGCGTGAGGGACGCGGAGGGCCGTGTCGTTAATGTCCCTGACGTGGACGGCGTGTTGCGTGACTTGGTGGAAGTTGATGACGATGAGCGTGAGATGATGTGGGAGCGTATGATGGGTTCCCAGGGTAGCAAGTAAGCGGTGTTGAGCTACCAGGGCTTGTCGCCCCTCTCCTCTTGCGGTTTTCTCATGTCCACGCTTGGCTGTGGCGCGCTGTCGTGGGTAGAGTGATGCCCCGCACGTGTGAGTTGTTTGTGCTCTCGCGTGCGGGGCATCTTCATCCTGTGTTCACTGTGCGCTTGTGGATTACCACTCGTCCTCGTCGTAGGCGATGAGGTAGAGGGCATCCCAGTCCTCGTAGATTTCGTGAGTGAACGTGGCCTCAGCGAGGAGGCGTGGCTCGTAGTCGTTTTCGCATTGCACGTAGAGGCGCTGCGTGTACGTGTCGTTTGCGGTATCTTCTGTGTCTATCCATGCGCGCTCAATGACACCCGCACCCACGTAGCTATCCCTGTCCACGTGGTAGACTTTGTTTCGCTCACCGTCTGTGACTGCGACGGCTGTCCCGTCCGTGAACGTGACGTGGTGCCCCTTGGCGTATGGTTCGCGGGAGAGCCGCTTTCCGACGAAATGCTGCTTGAAGAACGCCTCGTGCGCCCAATCCCAGTTGGCGCTCAGCTCGTCAATGGGTTCATTGTGGTTCATAGCTAACGTTTCCCGTCTGTTCTTGTCCGTCTGTGTTAGTTGTTCACCATTGGGGTTCGAGGGCTGCGTCGGCTGCGCTGATGGTGGTGCCGTCGCTGCTTTCGAGGATGAGGGTGGGGCGCAGGTCCGAGTGTGCCGCGTATTCGCCGCTGATTTCTGCGATCTTTTCGGGTCGCAGGTTGCGCTCGGCGAGCGCCCACAGGGTGATCGTGCGGGTCACCTGGGGCACGTTCATGCCGTTTGTGTCGGTGAACTCGCTCGCGGTTTCGACCCACGCGCGCACGACGCGGCCGCTGTCGTGCTTCTTGTAGTGCTCGTCGTCGCTATTGGTGAAGTTGTCAGCATCAACGGCGAGCGCCTTGTTGTCGGCGGGAGCGGTGGCACCTCCTGGGAGGATGGTCGCAGCGTTGATGGTGACATGTGTGCCGTCGGTGAAGGCGACGGTGTTGCGGGGCGCGCCGGGGGTGTACGTGTCGGCGATCTGCTTGCCTGCGAACAGTGCGTTGAGGTTTCGGGCGCGTTCCTGGGTGGCGTCACTGTTAACGATGTCGAGCATGGGGTTTCTCCTGTTCACCATGTCGTATGGTTGTGTTTTCTTGTCTTGCCCCATTGTAGCATGTTGTGGGGTTGCGTGCATGGTGTTTCGTTGTTTTGCGAGGGCGCGTGTTGGGCGTGGTTTTGGTCATGTTGGTGGCGCGCGGGCGGGCGTGTGAGAGTGGTTGTATGTTGCTGGGGAGGCGAAATGGCGTAAGCGTGGGGGAAACAGGTGGAGGGGCGCAAGCTCACAAACGATCTGCTCCCCTCCCCTCGTGTTCGCCCGCGCGCGTGGGTGCGTTTATTTGTGCGGGAGGCGAATTGTGGTGTGGGTGGCTGCGGCTTCCCCGTTGATGGAGCGTCCGTCGCTGTGCTCGATGGTGAGTCCGTGGTGTGCGGTTCGCCCGCTGTAGACGCTCGTGTAGAGAGCAATGGGCGTGGGGTTGTCTGGTGTGGTGGCGTGGAGGGTGATGACGGTGGTTTCGCGTCGGTTTCGCCTGGTGGCGTTGGTGGCGGTCACGTTGTTGTTGTCGTCGCCTGTGATGGTGGTGTTTTCTGTCATGGGTTGTGCCTTGTCTGCGTTGGTGGGTTGTTCGCGGGCGTCTTGGACGCGGGTGCGGGTGACCCATGCGTGGGTGATGGGGCCGATTGTGTGGCCGTCTGGCAGGGTGACGGTGGTGGAGTGGCGGCTTCCTTTGTTGGCGCGTGGTTGGTTGTTGAGGGTTGCGTGTACGGTGATGGTGTTCGCGTCTCCCGTGTTGGTGGTGCCTGTCTCGCGCGTATTCTCGTTGTCGCTGTTACGGATGGTCTCGCTGTTGCGGTCATTGTTGTCGGCCTCGCGTGGCGAGAGGGTGAAGATGCCGTCTTGCGCGCCTGTGATGGTTTCTCCGACCAGCATGTCGGCGAGCGCTTGCTGTTCGCGCTTGACCCACGCGTCGATCTGCTTCTGGGCGAGTGCGACGCGGATGGTAGCGAGTGGCTTGCTCTTGTCGCGGACGGTGGCGAAAGTGCCGGTGGTGATGTCCGCATATGCTGTGCGGATGGTGGCGGGCATGGTTTCGCCCTGGTAGAAGAGGATGAGCGACACGCCCGTGATGGTGCCCGCGTGGTTGGTGCTGGCTTGGAGGTGAGCGCGCTCGATAATGCGGCGGTCTGCGTGCGCGCACATGACGCCCCGGTTGTATGCGACCGCGTTTTCGCTCATGTTGCCGTCTGCGAGGGCGATGGTGAGGCTGGTGCCGTCGCTCAGGGTGATGACGTGTCCGTTGTCGCTCTTCACGTAGCGGCCGTGGAAGAGCTTGTAGAGGTCGGCGGCGAGCTGGTCTACGTCGCTGGTTGTGTAGGCGGTGGCTCGCGCGGGTGCAAAGCCGTGTTCGATGTCGTTCCACGTGTTCATTGTTGCCTCGTTTTCCTTTCGGTTGTGCCCTGTTTGTTTGCGTTCGTGTATCTGTGGTTGCGCGTGTTTTTGCGCGCGTTTTCCTGCTTGCTATGGTATCATGGGTGTAGTGGCGGCGTGAAATTGTCGCAAATAGGGAAGAAAGCGCAAGACAAGGCGTGAACGTCACTTGCGCGCTCATGCGAAAAGGAGCTTGCTATGTCGTTGCTTGCTGTAACTGTAGGCGCTGACCCGTCCACTGTTGTTGACGCTGTGCGTGCGGTGGGCTGGTATGGCGTGGACGTGTGTCATCGTCTCGCGTGTTCTGGCGGCTGCTATGACGCGCTTTCCCCCGTTGACGCGTGCTGCGACACCTGCGGCTTGCGTCCCGTTGTAGAGGTGTCGCTGTACTCTCAACCCGGCATGATTGATAGCGACGTGTCGGCGTGCGTGGAGGAGGGCGACGTGCTGGTGTTTGAGAGTGACCCGCGTGCTGCTCCTGTTTTGTTTGCGGTGTCTCGCCCGATGTGGGAGGGCGTTGTGGTGAGCGCGCGTGGGTGGCGCGAGTTTGCGGTGGCGGCTGGCTCGTGCGGTTGCAAGCGTCGGCGTGTGGAGGTCGCCACTGTGGCGGCCCGCGAGTTGTTGCGTGGTGCCCGCGCGTGAGGGGCACCAACGCGCATATGGTAGGGCGTCGTGCGCTATGATGAGTATAAATACCACGCAACGGGGAAGAGAGGAAAAATGAGGACTATCTTTACTGCGAGGAATTATGAGACGTGGCTGTTTGAGCGTTTTGACTTTGCGGAGTTGTGTGCTGGCGCGGCTGTTCTTGTTGGGTTCGATGACGAATATTATCGGTGGATACGTTTCACTAAGACCGACGCGGGAGTATGGGTTCCTGCGTTTGGCGACATGGGCGATGATGACGAGGACACGTTTTCGTATGAGATGAGCGACGCTGAGTTGTTGCGGGGTATGACGGAATTGTCGCATGAGTATGAGGTTGAGACGATTATTGCGCCTCATGGTCTTGTTGGTGACCGGGTTGAGTCGTGAATTGTACGTCCACGCGTTCGCGTGAGCTTGTGAGGGGAGGTGTGAGGTTGTGACTATTGATGAGGTGAACGCGTCTATTGATGACGCTGACGTGGAGGCGTTTCATGGTATGCGGCCGTCGGTTGTTATTACGCTTGACGATGCGGAGCATGAGGAGTTCATGCGCATTATCGAGGCCGACGTGAGCGTGCCGGATGAGCGCCTTGCGCGTTTGTTTGAGCGCCCGTCGCCGTTTGGCAAGCATATCGACCTGTGAACGCTCGGCATCCGCTATCGGCGTCAATGCCGTTATTGCGGCTTGTTGTACCCCGCGCCGTCCCCGCTTTTGTGTGGAGGTGGCACGGGGTTTCTTTTTCGCGTGAGCGTGGTTGCGCGGTGGCTATTGGCGTGGCGTTAAGTTGTTTGTTGATCGCGTTGCAGTTGTTGTTGCGCGGGGTGGAGGTGTGTTGTGGCACGTCATCATGTGAGGCCGGATGGGTCTGTTGGCCGGTGTGACGCAAAGGAAGGCGGTCGGTGCAAGTTTGCGAGTAAGGGTGCGCTTCATTTTGAGTCGGCGGCTGAGGCGCGTGATTATGCTGCTGAGGTGTTGGCGCATCGTTCGAGTGGATTCGTGAAGGGCGGCGCTGAGTCTGGCTCTGGTGCGGGTGCGCCTGTGTCGGCTGGCGGTTCTTCGGATGTGGTGCTGGTTGCTGACCGTCAAGAGAAGATGTCGATGGACGAGTTGTTTGCGCATATGGCTCG
>ERZ773214.1593-NODE-1593-length-13056-cov-7.061380_pt1 | contig 13056 bp, 11 predicted proteins | sample MGYA00511238_ERZ773214 | MGnify/ENA primary metagenome ERZ773214 (study PRJEB29015, sample SAMEA2738157) | human oral metagenome | biome: human oral; feature: human-associated habitat; material: saliva | place: China | collected 2259 ...
TTATAACTATGGCTGATAATAATACATTTGTCCTCTTTGAGGAAATCAAAAACAAGCTGGAGACAATTTACAGGGAGCTAAAGGAGTTGAAAGAAAAGGAGAATAGTTCTGTTTCTCTCCCTGTTCAATCTACACCAGCACAAAGTGCTGAGCAGAAAGATCAGGAATTGCTCAATCAGTATGAACAGCGAACAAAAGACGTGATTAACAAGTATATTGGAGTACAAGTACGCATCAAGGACGAGGAGGCTAAATCCATAGACAAATTGGTGGCAAGTGTCTTGACTATGCTGCACGAATGGCAGGAGCAGAAAGAGCATCCACAACCGCAGGAGCTGCTTCACAGGCATGGTTTTGATATCAAGTCGTCGAAAGTCTTTACTTATATGGTAGCAGTATCTGTCCTTTGTTTTGTTTCTTTGGTCGGCAATTACTTCTTGTGGCAAAGTAAACAGCAATACAAGGATGATGCCTTGAAATTCCGTATCATCAGAGTATGGAGAGGATGTAGTCCAAAGGAAATCCTATGGCTCAATGATGTGTTTGACATTCATCGCAATGCTGCAATAATTAAAAGAATCAAAAAGCATACAGATGATTATAATGTGGGACTGAAAGCAAAAGCAGATAGTCTAATGCAGAATAATCTACAAAATAAGAAAGGCAAATAGAATTGTAGATATAAGACTTTTGAAGGAGGAGAAAATATCTCCTCTTTTTTATTCTTTATACAAGAATATTTACTATATTTGCAAACAATCAGATGATATTTATGGAAAGTCCAACTAATAGAATTAAAGAGGTGCTTATCGAGAAAGGGATTAAGCAAACATGGCTTGCAGAGAAACTCGGTAAGAGTTTCACTATTGTCAACTCGTACGTTTGCAATCGTCGACAGCCAAGCCTAGAATTGCTATTTCAGATAGCAGAGATTTTGCAGGTTAATCCAAAGGAGTTGATTAACACCCCAGATGAGTAATAAGAAGTTTTTCGATTTACATCAAGAATAGAGTTCAGACATAATAAAAAAGAATCATGGCAAAACAAAATACAGCTGATATTGGATTTGAAAAGGAAATATGGAAAGCAGCAGATTTGCTTCGTGGCAATCTGGATGCTTCCGAATATAAATCGGTAGTATTGGGATTGATTTTTCTAAAATACATCTCCGATAAGTTTGAGACTAAATATCAAGAATTAGTCAATAATGGTGAAGGATTCGAGGAAGACCGCGATGAATATATGGCGGATAATATTTTCTTTGTTCCACAAGAAGCACGGTGGAGTGTGGTAGCAAAAGCAGCCCATACACCAGAAATAGGTACGATAATCGACAATGCCATGCGTCTTATTGAAAAGGAGAATCTCCGTTTGAAAGGCATTCTACCCAAAAATTTCGCCCGACCAGAATTAGACAAAAGGCGTTTGGGCGATGTGGTAGATTTATTTACCAATATTCAAATGAAAGAACATGGAGATTCCAAAGATATATTGGGACGCACATACGAATATTGTCTTTCTAAATTTGCAGAAGCAGAAGGGAAATTAGCAGGAGAATTTTATACACCTGCTTGTATTGTTCAAACACTTGTCGAAGTTCTGAAACCTTATCACGGACGAGTATATGACCCTGCTTGCGGATCTGGTGGAATGTTCGTACAGTCTGCCAAATTCATAGAGAGGCATCAAGGCAATATCAAAGATATTTCTGTCTATGGTCAAGACAGCAATCCTACGACATGGAAGATGGCACAGATGAATCTTGCCATTCGAGGCATTGAGGCTGATCTGGGTAAGTTTAATGCAGATACATTCTTTGATGACCAACACCCCACATTAAAAGCTGATTTTATCATGGCTAATCCGCCATTCAATCTCAGTGATTGGGGAGCAGACAAGTTGCAAGATGATGTGCGTTGGAAATTTGGCATTCCACCATCGGGCAATGCCAACTTTGCATGGTTACAACACATGATTCATCATTTATCTCCCAAAGGGAAAATAGGTATGGTATTGGCAAATGGTTCTTTATCTTCACAGACAGGAGGGGAAGGAACGATTCGTGAGAATATCATCAAGGCAGATTTAATAGAAGGTATCGTTGCTCTACCCTCACAGCTGTTTTATACCACAGGTATTCCTGTTTCTCTATGGTTTCTCAATCGAGAGAAGAAACAGAAAGATAAAATTCTGTTTGTAGATGCAAGAAACATGGGAACAATGGTTACTCGCAAACTTCGTGAGCTCCAAGAAGCAGATATAAAAAAGATTGCAGACACTTTTGATAAATATAATGATGGTACACTTGAGAATGAAAAAGGTTTCTGTGCAGTTGTAGCCCTTGGCGATGTGGCAAAACAAGACTATATTCTTACCCCTGGACGTTATGTCGGTATTGCAGAACAGGAAGACGATGGTATTCCTTTTCAAGAGAAGATGGACAAACTCACAACCGAATTGTCTGATTTATTTGCCCAATCTCATGATTTGGAGGATGAGATACGAAAACAGTTGGCAAGCATAGGTTTCACTATCAAGTAAATGACTGCATGTTCTTCCATATTATCAATTCATTAATATAGAAGAACATGAAAGAAAATTTGATTTCAGAAATTAGCAATGCAATGGCAGGTATATTAAGTGTAGAACAAATGGCACAACTCAATGGAGTATTATTGCAAGTAATCAGTAACTATTCCATTACGACAGACGACGAGCTGATGCAAGAGAACAATGCATCTAACGAACGTCTACTAGAGATATTCTTGTCAGCTAAGCAAGTTGAAGGTTGCACCACACCTACTATAAAATATTATGGTTCGACTATCAATCAACTTTTCAAGAAAATGCCTAAAAAAGTTACGAACTATACAACAGAGGATATTCGTGCTTATTTGGCTGTATTTCAACGGAAACACAAATCGAGTAAAGTTACAATAGACAATATCCGTCGTATCTTTTCATCTTTCTTTTCATGGTTAGAGGATGAGGATTACATCATTAAAAGTCCTGTACGTAGAATACACAAGGTTAAGACAGGAACACAGATTAAGGAAGTCCTTACTGACGAGAACTTGGAACAACTACGTGATAATTGTACAAGGGTACGAGATTTAGCCATGATAGACCTATTGGCTTCTACTGGTATGCGTGTTGGAGAACTTGTAAAGCTCAATCGTGAGGATATAAACTTCAACGAGCGTGAGTGTATCGTTTTCGGTAAAGGCAACAAGGAACGTATCGTGTATTTCAATGCTCGTGCAAAGATTCATTTGCAGCAATATCTCGCAGAGCGAAAAGACAGAAACAAAGCATTGTTCGTGTCTCTTGCCAAACCACACAATCGATTACAAATATCAGGGGTTGAGACAAGATTAAGAAAGATTGGGAAGCTTTCAAAGATTGTCCGTGTCCATCCACACAAGTTCCGTCGAACACTTGCAACTATGGCTATAGATAAAGGTATGCCCGTGGAGCAAGTACAAAAACTCCTCGGGCATGTCAAAATTGATACCACCATGCACTATGCAATGGTCAATCAAACAAATGTGAAACTCTCTCACCGTAAATTCATCAGTTAAATCAAAATGCAAATAGCATATTATACATATAGGGCCTATCAAACGCCATTTTATAAAAATAGGCAGATAAATGATAATTTAGAGCAGCAGGCGATTACGATCTTCGATAACATGTTTCCTACTGTTGTTTCAGGCGAAGATGTGATTGGAGATATAATTACTCCGAAACGAGGGAAAGGTTTGCTTTCAAAAGATGCTGTTGAAGGAAATGTACCTGTTGTTGCTGGGGGATTGGAGCCTGCAACTTATCATAATGAGTCTAATACAATAGCCCCTGTTGTAACCATATCTGCCTCTGGCGCTAATGCTGGCTATGTAAACTTATGGCATATCCCTGTTTGGTCATCTGATTCTTCATTCATTGATTCCACTATGACCTCAAACATATATTTCTGGTATGTTATGCTTAAGAAAAGGCAGAAAGAGATATTTGATGCTCAAACGGGTTCTGCACAACCTCACATCTATCCAAAGCATATAGCTGAAATGCCATTGGGTAAATTCGATCTATCTGATGTTGAAAAATTCACAGAAATAGTTACTCCAATGTTTGAAATACGAGGGAAAAACCTTAAAGAGAGTAAACGATTGGCTGCTGTACGCGACTTATTGCTCCCAAAGCTAATGTCTGGTAAACTGAAAATTAATGATATGAACAACTAAATTCCCATTTATGGAAGAGTGGAAAGAATGCACAATAGGAGATGTCTGTAATACTATTTCAGACACATATAGAGGTAACGCTAAAGACGTTGTCCTTATAAACACATCCGATGTACTTGAAGGAAAATGTCTAAATCATCAAAAGACTCCAAATAAGAATTTGAAAGGACAGTTTAAGAAAACCTTCCAACAAGGAGATATTCTTTATAGCGAGATACGTCCTGCTAATAAACGATATGCCTATGTTAATTTTGCACCTAAAGACTACATAGCCTCTACAAAATTGATGGTCATAAGGCATAATGATAAGATCACACCTCAATATTTATTTTATATTCTTACGAACGATGTAATAATAAGAGAGTTGCAGATGATAGCGGAATCCCGCTCTGGCACATTTCCACAGGTAACCTTTTCAGAACTGGCAAATTTCTCTATATCTTTGCCTTCTATCTCACAACAAAAAGAAATAGTTGCGGTTCTCAAATCCTTCGACTCCAAAATAGACCTCAATCGACGGATAAATGATAATTTAGAGCAGCAGGCACAAGCGTTGTTCAAGTCGTGGTTTGTTAATTTCGAGCCGTTCAAGAATGGTCAATTTGTGGATTCGGAGCTTGGTAAAATACCTAAAGGGTGGAAAGTTGGCTATCTTAGTGAAATTGCAGATATTATTATGGGACAATCACCTAATGGATCCACATATAATGAAAATGGTGAAGGGATAATCTTTTATCAAGGTCGTGCTGAATTTGGAACTCGATTCCCTTCTATAAGATTATTCACGACAAATCCAACACGAATTGCACCTGCAAATAGTATTCTTATTAGTGTTCGTGCTCCTGTTGGTGATATAAATATCACACATAAGGAGTGTTGCATAGGACGTGGTCTTGCTTCTGCTGTGAGCAGAACAAATAAAAGTGCGTTTTTGTTATATACTCTTTTTTCATTGAAATCTGATTTAGATAGATTTAATGCAGAGGGTACTGTTTTTGGTTCAATTAATCGTAAGACACTTGAATCTCTGAAGATTTTGATTCCTACAAATGATATAATATCAAAATTTGAAGCTATTGTAGCTTCAATGGATCAACAGATTCTTACATTACATTTAGAATCAGAAAACTTGAAAATACTGCGTGATACCCTTCTCCCTAAACTAATGTCTGGAGAAAGAAGTGTTATTCATAAAGAAAATAATGATGACTGATTTTGAAGAATATATCCGACAGAGCGAACCGCATAAACGAGAGAAAGGTTATGCGTGGCAGACGGCTATTGGCTTGCAGGCTGTTGATGGCTTGAAAACTTCCAACTATCTGCGTGAGACGGCTCGACAGCATATTGAGGGCGACATCACGATTGAGGAGGTGAAGCAGCTCGTCAATAGCTACTATGAATCAAAGGTTGCCCGTAAGGATATAGAAGACAGAACAGAGGAAGCGGATAAAGTTTCGGCTCGTATCACCGAATTGCTGTCCGAGCAGAGTTTTACATTCTCGCCATTAGAATATATTTCTATTCATCGTCGATTGTTTGAAGGCATCTATGAACACGCTGGTAAGATAAGAGATTACAACATTACGAAAAAGGAATGGGTGCTGAATGGAGAAACTGTGCTATATGCAGGTGCGGATAGTATTCGTGAGACGCTGGATTATGACTTTGCCCGTGAAAAGGAATACAATTATAGACACCATGACACAATGGAAGCCGTGAATCATATTACTCAATTTATTTCAGATCTTTGGCAAATTCACCCTTTCGGTGAGGGTAATACTCGTACAACGGCAGTCTTCACTATCAAGTATCTGCGCACATTTGGTTTTGACATCAGCAACGAAACCTTTGCCCACTATTCGTGGTACTTCCGCAATGCACTGGTTCGTGCCAACTATAACAATATGCCTAAAGGGATTTTTGCGACAACACAATATCTTGAGGCGTTCTTTCGTAACCTGATATTAAATGAACAGAATGAATTGAAGAATAGATACCTGCACGTGTCGGCAGAAAGTCAAAGTGCAACAGGTAATGACCCAAAGTGCAATATTTGCACTTTGAATTGCACTTTAGAAGAATTAGCATTACTCAACTTTATTAAAGAGAAACCGAATGCAACGCAAAAAGAAATAGCTGTGCATATCGGAAAATCAGAACGAACGGTAAAGACGATGACCGTAAAATTATCTGTACAAGGCATTCTTGAACGCAAGAACGGTCGGCGCAATGGCTATTGGGATATAAAAAATAGTAAAACGAACAACTAAATTCCCATTTATGGAAGAGAAGAAAGAGCAACATAAGAAATCAATTCGCTTCTTCAACGACCGTGAAGTACGTGCCGTATGGGATGAAGAAAATAATTGTTGGTGGTTTTCTGCGACAGACATTGTACGTGCCATTAACGATGAGCCAGACTACACCAAAGCTGGTAACTATTGGCGTTGGTTAAAACGTAAGTTAAAACAAGAAGGCATTGAACCCGTGAGTACTACTCACAACTTTAAATTTGAAGCACCAGATGGCAAGATGCGTATTGCAGATGTCCTTGATAGTGAAGGAGTGACTTTATTAGCAAAGCACTATCCTAATAATCGAGCAAATGAGTTTCTTGATTGGTTTACATATAGTGATAATACATTAGATGGTCAAAGTCGAAAGAAAGCATATCAGTTATATGAAAGTGGTTTGCTGAAAAGTCTTGAGCCAGGCAGCATACAATGTTTACAACAGATTCATGCTTATCTCTTTGGAGGTTTGTATGACTTTGCTGGACAAATCCGCACGAAGAATATTTCAAAAGGAGGTTTTACTTTCGCTAATTGTATGCACTTCCCTGCTACGCTGCAAACAATTGAACGAATGCCCGAAACAACCTTTGATGAGATAATGGACAAATATGTTGAAATGAACGTCGCTCATCCATTTATGGAAGGCAACGGTCGCAGCATTCGTATTTGGCTTGACCTTATGCTGAAGCGTTCTCTCAAGCGGTGTGTCGATTGGAGTCAGATAGATAAGAACGAATATCTGACTGCTATGCGTGAGAGTGTATCTGACAGCTCGCACATCAAATCTTTGGTATTGTCAGCTCTCACTACCAAGATTGACGACAGAGAAATGTTTATGAAGGGCATTGATTATTCATATTATTACGAACAAAACGATTAACGCTCATTATGGAAGAATGGAAAGAATATAGATTAGGAGAAGTTGTTAATATCTTAGACTATAAAAGAATTCCTTTATCTTCAGTAGAAAGGAAAACACGAAAAGGGGGATTTCCTTATTATGGTGCACAAGGTATTATTGATTATATTGATGATTATATCTTCGATGGAACATATTTACTTATAGCAGAAGATGGAGAAAATCTCAAATCCAAAAAGCAAGATATAGCTCAATTAGCTCATGGAAAATATTGGGTTAATAATCATGCTCATATAGTAGAGAGTAATGGAATATGTGACATTAGATACTTGTGTTATATTCTTAATAATATAGATTTGTCAGGTTACATAACAGGTTCGGCACAACCCAAACTCAATCAAGCTAATTTAAGTGCAATATCAATCATCCTACCTTCATTAAACTTACAAGAACAAATTGCTGATTTTATCTCTATGTTTGATAACAAAATAGAACTCAATCGACGGATAAATGATAATTTAAATTAAGATTAATTATGCAGTGGACAAGAGAATATATTGCAAAAGAACCAAGTCTTAGGACTTTTGAAACGCATATTTCAACAATAGAAAACAATGTTGAGATTAATCCTTCTTTGTGCGTTGAAGTAAGCAAAAGTCTGACTGAAGCACTTTGCAAAACAATTCTCACTAATCAAAATACAACGTACAAAGATAATATTTCATTTAATGGTTTAGTAAAACAGACCTTAGAACATCTTATAAAACAGACTGGAAAAGAAATAGTTGGTCTATCAGAACTATGCCGTAGAATTTCTGCTGTCGCTCAATCGATTGCAGAGATACGAAATAATACAGGATTTGCTTCACATGGTTTGGATGTTTTACATCCTCAGATAGACAAATCACTATCCCTACTGATATACAAAACAACAGATGTACTCTGTGGGTTCATTTTACATTTTTATTTCAGTTATGCCCACCACGCTAACCAAAGATTAATTTATCAAGATTGTGAGTGCTTTAATGATTGGTTTGATGAAGAAAATCCATTAGAAGTAGGAGGCGTACACTTATCAGCATCAGAGGCTCTTTACAACTTAGATTATCAAGCTTATAAAGCTAACTATATAGATTATTTAGAATTTCTTTTAGAAATGAATAAACAATAAAAATAAAATACAATGCCCTTCACAGAAGATAATTACGAAAAAGCACTGATATCCCTTTTTGAGGGAATGGGCTATCAATATCTGTACGGTCCTGATATTGAAAGAGATTACTTTGTGCCATATTATGAAGCACAATTAGAAGAAAGTCTGCAAACTGTTAATCCAAAGAAGCCACATGCAGCTATTCACGAGGCGATTATCAAACTACGCAATATTGATATGGGTAGTTTGGCGCAGCGTAATGAAACTTTTACAGACTATTTGCAGCATGGCATAGAAGTTTCTTATTTCAATGGCAAGGAAATGCGCAATGAAATGGTTTATTTGATAGACTTTGAGCATACGGACAAAAACACTTTTCAAGTTATCAATCAATGGACATTCATTGAAAATGCAGAGAAACGTGCCGATATCATTGTATTTGTGAATGGTTTACCATTGGTGGTTGTAGAATTAAAATCACCTTCCCGCGAAGAGACGGACGCTTCAGAAGCATATCTTCAACTCCGCAATTATATGAAGGATATACCATCGTTGTTCGCTTTCAATATGTTCTGTGTAATGAGCGATATGGCTCTTTCCAAAGCAGGAACAATTACCAGCAAGGAAGATCGCTACATGGAATGGAAAACAAAAGATGGCAATTATGAAAGTACAGAATTTGTCGATTATGATACATTCTTTGAAGGAATATTTCAAAGGGATCGACTCTTAGACATAATCAAGAACTTTATCTGTTTTTCCAAAGAAGAAAAAGGGAGTGCCAAGATATTAGCAGGGTATCATCAGTATTTTGCAGTGAAGAAAGCCATCGAACGTACCAAACATGCTACAGTAAGTAATGGTAAAATCGGTGTATTCTGGCATACGCAAGGCAGCGGAAAATCATTGTCAATGGTTTTCTACGCCCACTTGCTTCAACAAGAGTTATCTCAGCCCACAATAGTTGTGATTACCGACCGCAATGATTTGGACGATCAACTTTATACCCAATTCTCTAAATGTAAGGAGTTCTTGCGCCAAACTCCAGTGCAAGCCAATAGTCGTGAGAATCTAAAAGAGCTATTGAGTGGACGAGAAGCTAATGGCATTATCTTCACAACCATGCAAAAGTTTGAGGAGTCTGACGAACCTTTGTCAGAGCGAAGAAATATTATCGTGATGACTGATGAGGCACATAGAGGACAATATGGTTTTGAGGAAAAAGTCGACACCACTACAGGTAAGGTCTCTATCGGCACGGCAAGAATTATTCACAATTCACTACCCAATGCTTCATATATTGGCTTTACTGGTACACCTATTTCTACCAAAGACCGAGATACCGTAGAGGTTTTTGGCGATTACATTGATATTTACGACATGACGCAGGCGGTTAATGACGGTGCTACTTGTCCTGTATATTATGAATCTAGAGTTATCAATCTAAATCTTGACGATACAACCTTGCAAGCTCTTGATGACGAATACGAGCTGTTGGCTGAAGAAGGTGCAACGACAGAACAGATAGAGAAAAGCAAGAAGGAGATGTCACACTTGGAAGAGATACTCGGTGCACCGGCTACCATCGATTCTCTTTGCCAAGACATTCTCAAACACTATGAGGAAAACCGTCAATATGAATTGACAGGTAAGGCAATGATAGTGGCATATTCGCGTCCCATAGCCATGAGCATTTATCATCGACTACTGGAGCTTCGCCCAAAATGGACGGATAAAGTAAAAGTTGTCATGACGGGCAGCAATCAAGACCCAGAGGAATGGCACGACATTATCGGAAACAAGCAGTATAAGAAAGAACTTGCCAAACGATTTAAGGATGACAACGACCCGATGAAGATTGCTATTGTAGTCGACATGTGGCTCACAGGTTTCGACGTTCCTTCATTGGCAACTATGTATGTTTACAAACCAATGAGCGGACATAACCTAATGCAAGCCATTGCGCGAGTGAACCGTGTATTCAATGGCAAAGTGGGTGGATTGGTTGTTGACTATATCGGTATTGCCAAAGCCTTGAAAGAAGCCATGCGTGATTATACGGGACGCGACAGAAAGAACTTTGGAAACCCAGACATCAAAGGCATAGCTTTTACAAAGTTCAAAGAGAAGTTGGAAGTGTGCCAAGATTTATTTCATGGTTATAATTATAGTAAGTTCCACACAGGAACAGATGCCGACCGTGCTAAATTGATCAAAGGTGGTGTAAACTTTATGTTGGCAACCGACAAACAAGAACAGTTACCGCTCTATATGAAAGAAGCAGCATTGCTGCACAATTCCATCACTCTTTGCCGAAGCCTGTTGAATGAAGAGCAACGCTTCTTAGCTGCATTCTTTGAAACTGTGCGCACTTTGCTCTCCCGAATGACAGGCAAAGGAAAAGTTACGAAGAAAGAAATTAATGCTCGTATCAGTGAATTGCTGAAACAAAGTGTAAAAAGTGAAGGTGTAATCAATCTTTTCTCTGATGTTAAAGCCGAATTTTCCCTCTTTGATACAGCCTTCTTAGATGAAATTTCTAAGATGAAAGAAAAGAATATAGCTGTAGAACTGCTCAAAAAACTATTGGCGGAGAAAGTGGCACTCTATCAAAAGACCAATATTGTGCAGTCAGAGAAATTCTCTGACCTGCTCAATCGCTCTTTATCCAACTATTTGAAAGGATTACTCACCAATGAAGAAGTTATCCAAGAACTTTTGCAGTTAGCAAAAGAGATTACTTCAGCCGATTCAGCAGCTAATGAACTTGGACTCACTCCTGAAGAAAAGTCATTCTATGATGCCTTGACCAAACCACAAGCAGTTCACGACTTCTATAGTAATGAAGAATTGGTAGCTATGACAAAAGAACTTACCGACTCTCTGCGTAAGAACCGCACTATCGACTGGCAAAAGAAAGAGTCTGCCCGTGCAGGTATGCGCAGAATGATTAAACATCTTCTGAAAAAATATCATTACCCACCAGAGGAAGCTGCCAATGCATTAGAAACTGTCATTAAGCAATGCGAGCAGTGGACGGATAATGAACAAGAGAATTATTCAACAAAATCAGCCAAGATGTATGAAATCCACGAGGATGACATACTAATGGCAGCAGAACCATAATATATGAAAAAATCAGTTTGGCTTAGTAAAATCTCTATAAGGGCTCGGCAAAAAAGAATTCTTCGTAAGAAGGCACAACGTAAGAAAGAAACCAAAAGGAATAGAACCTTAGCACAAGGTGTTTGCAAGGAGGAACTTAAATGGAGAAATATTTATAAACGAGAATTTTATGATTATATAAAAATTCCTGCTCCCAATAATTTATCTTTAATAGATAATACTGAATCAGTACTTCATTTTATATCAAGACTAAGAGAATGTTTTGAAAAAAAGAAAAAAGTATTTATTAATTTGACTCGTGTAAGTAATATTAGTGGGGATGGAATTTTAATATTACTATCCAACCTCGTTCTTTTCAAAACAAGAAAAATTAAATTTAATGGGAATTATCCAAAAGATAAAAAAACGAGGAATAAACTAGAGAAGACATGTTTTTATGATGCTATTTATAATTTTAACTACGCAGAAGAGAGTAAATATGATCTTACGAAAAATGACATATTTACACATGCACAGAAAAATGTAGATTCTCAACTTACAGCAGACTTAATAACAAAAAACTCTGCATATCTTTGGGGAGAAGAACGACGTTGCACAGGGTTACAAAGAGTATTCTTGGAACTAATGCAAAATACCAATAACCATGCTAGTAAAACTATAGGTGATAAATATTGGTGGCTGAATATGGAAAAGAAGAAAGACCCCAAGAGAATTTGCTTCTCTTTTATAGATTATGGCATGGGCATCTTTAAGAGTTTAGATAACAAACCCATTACTGATAAATTATATGATTGGGTAAAGAAAATTTCTCCGTGGTGTAATCCACAGAATCATGCAGAACTTTTAAAAAACATTTTTGAAGGCACCTTTCACAAGACCGTAACTGGCAAAGAATATAGAGGTAAAGGCATCCCTGGTATTTATAATCGCTTAAAAACTGGGTATATAAGCAATTTAGTATTAATCTCCAATGACTCGATGGGTAAACCCAACGAGGATAAATATGAAATACTTGACAATAAATTAAATGGAACTTTCGTTTATATAGAAATAGATGCTCAATGTAAGAATCTACCCTTAGCAGTATAAATTATGAAATATTCTATTGCAACACAATTTTCTAGAGTACCATCTGCTCGCAATGAAGGAGAGGGGAAGTACTCTGGTATCAGTCTAAGAAAGATAATATACCCTTTATTAAAAAAGTGTATTCGTAATCAAGAAAAGTTTATAATAGATTTAGATGGTACAGCTGGTTATGGGACATCTTTCCTTGAAGAAGTTTTTGGGGGGTTAATTAGAGAAGAAAAATTAGACTATAGTGCGGTGTGTAAAACTTTAGAGATAATCTCAGATGAAGAACCCGAATTGAAAGAA
>ERZ773214.1595-NODE-1595-length-13048-cov-7.648426_pt1 | contig 13048 bp, 9 predicted proteins | sample MGYA00511238_ERZ773214 | MGnify/ENA primary metagenome ERZ773214 (study PRJEB29015, sample SAMEA2738157) | human oral metagenome | biome: human oral; feature: human-associated habitat; material: saliva | place: China | collected 2259 ...
TGATCAGCGCGGACTCGGCCCGTTTGCGGCGCTTGAGCAGCCAGTCGGGGAAGTACGAGCCGGTACGCAGCCTGGGAACAGCCACGTCAATGGTCCCGACCCGGGTGTCCAGGTCCCGGTGGCGGTAGCCGTTGCGCTGGGCCCTGCGCTCGGGGCTGGCCTGACCGTACTCGGCGCCGCACACCGCGTCGGCATCGGCCGACAGCAGGGCGTTGACCATGGTCTGCAGCAGACTGCGCATCAGGTCCGGGGAGGCCTGTCCCAGAGCCTGGTCAAGGGCTCCAGCAGGATCGACAATGTGAGGAACGGTCATCGTGATGATGTCCTTTCGAGGATTCGGTGGAAGGTTGACTCGAAGGACCACACGGTGACCGCACCCACAACCAATACGAGAGCAAGCCACCGGCGGCTACACCACACTACGGGGCACTACCAACACCCAGCAGTCCAGCAACTCAGGAGGGCTTTTGCCAGGCAACAATAATTCGCCCACAGGAACGAGCCATCCCCCTGCGTAACACACCCACCCAAACCCCAGCACCCTCCCCCTGAACAACCTTCATACTGACCGGCCAGTCTCACCGCATCCATATTAAAAACTCAGATCAAGATGCCACATCTTCCTCTCGAGCATACAGCAATGCACTTTCAATCCAATCTTGAACTTCTGCTTCATACCGTTCATACTCGCTTCTGTCATACCTCTCATTAACCTTCGAAAGCGCCATCAACTCGGTGAGACGGAGTCGGTCAATCACCACCCCGTAGTCTTTCTCGCGAAGCCGAGCCTTCTCCGACGCGATGACACGAAAATCTCGATCCACCTCCTCAGACTGTTCGTGGTGCTGCGGAAACGGAACAAAAAGCATTTCGATATACTTGTGTGAAGGCACCTTAGCGAACCAGGAAAGAAAATGACCATCAATGAACGACTTAATGGGTTTAGCAGCCCAATTCCGGCCAGATGCAACCTGCCCGTACGCAACAATAGAACCGGACTGCCCGTCAAGAAACGGACGCCATACAACGATATCTACGGTTCCGTCTGCGGCATGAGGCGAAAGTCCCAAAGGTCGATCTGTCGGCGCCTCTGCGGTCCCCATTGAAGACGCCAGGTCTTGGATCGCTTTAAGCATTCCCGAGCCGTCAGGTCGCGGGAAGCCGAACCAGTATGCACAGCCCCCCATAACTTCGGCAGCTGTCAGGTACGATTCAATCTGCAGCGCCTGCGCACTGCCTTTGAAAACATCGTGATCAATCTGGGTCGGCAGCAAATCGGAATGAATCGCAGAGATCAAAAGACAGCAAACGTAGCAGTTGTGTGCAGCTTCCTCCGCATCGCCATTAGGTTTTCGCCGTTGCAGTGCCCACTTACCATACTTTGACACAACCTCGAACGGATACCGACAGCCTAACACTTGTTCACGGTAGGTAAGTTCCTCGTAGACACGTTCGGAAAGAGCATCGTTTTCAGACTCCAGAATCTCCTCATCCACCGGCTCAGCGTCAACGTCAGTCAGAACAATACCATGGTCAGTTTCCCGAATAATAGCCTGGCTTCGAATCAGGTTCTGCTCGTTGGCGACGGAAATATTCAATAAGGCGACCAACTCAACCCAGTCAGCAGCAACGCTCCTCGTCGAGCGTTCGAAAGGCACATTAACTCGCATCTGAAGATAACCCTTCGAAGTGAGCCTTTTTGATAGAATTAAACACGATCGTCACCGTACGAAGAACCGATTCTGCCTCGTCAAGTAAATCTGATTTAGGATCATAGCGCGCAATGATTCGAGAAACATCTTCAGAAGAACTGGCAAGTTGATAGAACGCTTTTTCAAACGCTCTTGCTTTGTCTTCCACGAGGTCGAAAGCGCGGTTCAGATCGCGAGACATTTCAAGTTGATGTGTCGCCCGCTCACTTTCCAACACTTTAGTAAGACGTCCAAGATCAGGATTTTGGCTTCTAATAACCGCAGGCTCATCTTCTTGGCCATAGAGCCATGACAAGAGGTTGTGCAGTTGCACCCGATGCGATGCAGGAACTGGTTGCGGAGGAAGTACCGAGTTATCATTCTCAGGCAGACCGAGATACTTTCGAACATTAGACGCAGAGAGTGCAGTGTAAAGATGAGAAAAATAGAAAGATTTCTTAGACCGGCGTTCACGATCAAAAAGTTTAGCCTTCTCCGCTTGCTCTAGTACGACGACACCATTTACAAGTCTACATACTGTGTTGTGCCCATCACCTAGCCTCCGGCTAACTTCATCTATATCATCTCCATCCTGAAGCCATGAGTGCGCAAATTTCGCTTTCGCATACGAGTCCCACTTAAATGCCCCATTAACGTGCTTAAACCCTATAAAGTCGCGCGCCTCATTTCGACTACCAACATAGTTAACTTGAATCTCATCTGGTTTTGCGTTCGGATGCAGGGGTTCCGGCAGCGTCACCTTGAATCGCTGTTGGAGTTGATGATTAGCAATAATTCGGAGGGCTGCCAGACGCCGATTTCCTTCTATAACGGTCCTTGTTGATTCCTCCACGATTAAAGGCTCGAAGTCAAGCCACCCCGAGTTCCCGATCGATTGGATCAGTTCACCCAGGTCTGCCTGTGAGTAGAGGTAGTCGATTGCTTCTTCTTCGTCGGCAAACCTTGCATCCGGGATACGCGGATTTTCGAGGTCGAGGGTGAGTTCATCTGGCGATGCTTGATTCAGCCGAGCCATCAGCGTCCTCCTTCTGTAGTGGTGGCTGTCATCCGCACAAGGTCGGTATGAGCGGACTCGATTTCCTCAGGAATGGACAACTCGGGCGAGAATACCATGATTTCACTAGCTTTCATTACGCGGTGAGCCGAGTAGTTCAGCGCAAAGAGGCGCCTACGATAGTTTGAGTAGAGTGTTGCCACTGTAGGAACGTTATCGTAGGTGAGAATCCACTTTGCTCGATGCACACTCGCAAGGCAGTCGGCGAGAGCCTGGTGGTCGGAGTTTTGGAATGCATTTAGATAAAGCGACCCCGCCTTCTCGAAGTATGGTGGATCGGCGTAAATGAAAGCATCATCACGATCTGAGTATCGCTCTATCACACGACGGCCATCCTCATTAGAAACGGAAATGCGGTCTGCATGTAATGCGATCAAACGGATACGCTCGGACAGGCCTTCACGGTTGAAACGAGCATCGATCTTATAACTGCCCTTTTGATTTTTCCCACCGATGGGACCACCATTCAGAATCCCTGACCGATTAGTTCGATTGAGATAGAAAGTCGCGAATCCAAGCCGAAGATGATCGTCACGATCGGCGGTTAGATAGATTTCATGCTGTCTTTCCCACTCATCCACGGAAAGCTCAACACTGTTGAGAAGAGCAGCGAAATCATTGGTCTGAGTAACGACTGCGTTCCAGAATGCGAACACAGCGGGGTCGAGATCATTGATGACGATTTGCTCGACCTGACCTGATATAAGTAAAGCAAGCGCTGCTCCGGCGCCTCCTGCGTAAGGCTCAATGTAAACACTTGAGGTGAGATGATTTACCCGGAGGATTGTACGAAGGCGCGAGTATAGTAAGCCTTTACCGCCCGGGTAGCGTAGCGGCGAAATGGTCAATCGTTTACGTCCAGATACCACTGTCTGGGTCATGGCTTGAGAACCGCTTTCAACACTGCTTCAATGGTCGCCCAACATTCACGAACGTCGTCAGGTGTAGCAAATATGTGATGGTTATGATTCGTTGCATCGAGGTGAGCCTTGGAGCCTACAAAACCATAGCGCCCATCTCGGATCTTCTGGACAGGCTGAATGAAGGCGGTCCGCCCAGAGGATTTGAATTGTTGCTCGAGCCAGATGAGGCAGTTAGATAGGTACACGAACCCCCGCTCGTTAGAACTTTTCTTAATCTCCTCTCCCAATTCCTCGGCGTAAGCCTTGATTGTTTTCTCCAGAAAAGTCCTCAACAGATCAAGTGTTGCATTGGGAAAACGCTGGATATTGATCGCCGATAGTTCCTTCAAGATCTCATGTATTGACACTGGAAACGAAGCAGGGACCGACAGATTGTTTGTGTTGAGGTAGTTGTTCTTTTTTTGGGAATACGGCTTTTGCTTGCTCTGTACAATACCACCTGATCCACACGCCCCATCTACTGAAGCTCCTCGTTCTGGTGATCCCTGATCTTGCTCACCGGAAGCAGGGCACTTATGATTCTTCGCTGAGGCATCCAGTACTTCGGAGTCTGAATTGTCCGATTCTCTGATTGCCACTCTATCATCTCTATTCTCGTCAATAAGTTCACGCAGGTCGTCCATATAATCGACATAACGCTTGCTTGACGCCTTGTTGAGGATTCGCGTGTTGATCACGCCGTCGCGAATGTCGCTCACGATTTTCGTCGCGACTCGTTTAAATAAGTCAGCATTTGCAACAAGGATGGCCTCTCCTGTGTCGTTCTGAATGTTGACCCCAACGAGGTTAAGGAACCTTTCGTTTTCGTAGAGGCGCGCTAAAGTTGACACTGGGAAACGGCGTCTGCGTACATAGTCCCCGAGACTCGGGTCTTCATAATCGACGTTGCGGAATAGTTCAAGAATTTTGCTTCGTGTAATGAATTTTCGGACGTCTATTGTTGGATACTGCGCAACTAACTCCTCTGGCGTTTTGCCGGCGTCTAGTTGCGCTTGGAAAAATGCAGCCTGCCTAGCGGGCCCCCATGCCACACGTTGATTACCAGTGTGAAGCGCTGCGACGAGCTGGTCGGCATCATTTTGCGAAGGCGCTTTCTTCACAGTGATGTGGCGGATCGCGTCACGATCGGGTACAGACTGCGCGAACTTTCCAATCCGTGCCTGATGGTCGGGTGCAAGGAATGGATTCTGGATTGCTTTTAGGGCAGCGACACGTCGGTTGCCTTCGATCACGATAAGTTGGCCGTTGCGCTCGAGGACAATAGGGACTTCGTGTGTCAGCAATCCTACTTTGGCTATACCTTCGACAAGACTCAGCGCCTTTTCGTTGGTGAACAAGTCCTGGACAATGTCGGACTCCGGCACTCCCTCGGGAATGTCAAGCCGAACGTTGTGCGGGTCAAGTCTGAGGTCGTTTACCACGTCAACGACCATTTCCTCCCACGTAGACATGTCAATCATTACACTCTCCACTCAGCATGAGCGCCCTGACCTGTAGGCACACTATTGATGTAGTCATTTGTTAACACAATTCGGCTTTCCATGTTCTTCTCAGCACATTTACTGTCTCGGATTATTTCGATGACATCGCTTCAGAGGAGGCATCAGGATCGTCCATCTATACCTGTCGTCGACAAACCATCACCGACTAGTGTCGGTACGGCATCAATGTTCGCTACACAGAAGTGTAGCAGTCTCCTCCATGGCGAGGACTTCGTCTTGTTTCATCATCTTCTCCCATTCCCTTCTTTCGGGGTGTGGCATCAGGCTATCAGCGAATGTCTTCAGTGATGTCGATCCACGCAGAGAAACGCTGCTCACCACGATGTGGTTCTGTCTGATCGGCAGGAAGTCGGCAAAGTCGGTGGGTGAGGGTGTCTGAGCTTGTTTCACGGGGTGGTGTGTTGCTAGGACGGGGGCGCGGGCCCCGCAGGGACGATGAGTGGTGTCTAATCAATCCCTTCGTCCTGGGAGCCCGCGCTGATGTCATCTTCCACCACGACCGTCCTGTCGCGCCAGCCTCTGGTCCAGGTTCTCAGGAGCGTCACCGACCCCCGGGACAGGCGGGGTGTGCGTCATGACCTGCTTACGGTGTTGTCTCTGGCCGTGACCGGAGTGCTGGCCGGCTGTCGCAGCCTGACTGCGATATGGGAGTACGCCACCGACCTGACCGCCGCCGACCTGGAGGCTCTGGGACTGGAGGCGGGGCAGGATCTTCCGTCGGAGTCGACCATCCGCCGGGTTCTGCAGGACCTGGACCCCGCTGACGTTGATGCCCACCTGAGGTCCTGGTTGTGCACACGCGCCGGCACCATCAACGGTCGCAGGGTGATCGCGGTGGACGGCAAGACCATGCGTGGGGCCCGCACCAGCAAGGACCCGGCGCCTCATCTCCTGGCCGCTTTGGACCAGGCCACCGGAGCCGTGCTGACCCAGCAGCGAGTGGCCGGCAAGTCCAACGAGATCCCGGCCCTCAGGGACTTGCTTGAGCCCCTCGACCTGGACGGGGTGGTGGTGACCGCCGATGCGATGCACACCCAGACAGGCACAGCCCAGTGGATCACCCGGCGTGGTGGTCACTACCTTCTCACCGTCAAGGGCAACCAGAAGACCCTTCGCAAGACGCTCAAGGCGCTGCCCTGGAAGAGTGTCCCGTCCGTCTCAAGCGTCGACACCTCTCACGGTCGGCGGGTGCGGCGTACTGCCAAGGCGATTGAGGCTCCCGCCTGGGTGGACTTCCCCGGGGCTGCGCAGGTGGTCCAGCTCCGACGCACCAGGACCATCAAGAGCAGGAAGCATGTTGAGGTGGTCTACCTGATTTGTTCCCTCCCTATGACCGATGCCCAGCCCGAGGTCGTCGCGGCCTGGCTCCAAGGGCACTGGGGAATCGAGAACCGACTTCACTGGGTCAGGGACGTGGTCTTCGATGAGGACCGCCACCAGCTGAGCACCCGCAACGGACCCGAGATCATGGCCGCCCTAAGGAACCTGGCCATCAGCCTCATCCGCCTCTTCCTCGGGCCCGGCGTCTCCATCGCCTCAACCGCCAGATCCCTGTCCAGACACCCCAAACGAGCCATCAGCCTACTGACCCAACCAACCCCCAAAAAACCGACTTTGCCGACCCCCTGGGGATCGCCCCAGCATCGTGCTGGGACAAGCACAGCATCGCACCGGTGACTACGCCTGGGGGCACAGCCTCAAGCGGAAGGTGACGATCACGAGCCTGGCTGCGTAGGTCCCAGCTCGTCTTAGACCGCCAGGTCCTCCATCTCCTCGAGCTCCTTGCCCTTGGTCTCGGGTACCCGCAAGAAGACGAAGATGAGGGACAGTAGCGCAAAGACGGCGTAGAAGCCGTAGGCGAAGGTCAGGCTGATGCTGGCGAAGGTCGGGAAGGTGGTGGAGATGAAGAAGTTCGCCACCCACTGGGCCGCAGCCGCCACCGCCAGCGCCCCAGCACGGATCCGGTTGGGGAACATCTCGCCCAGCAGCACCCACACGAGCGGCCCCCAGGTCGCCCCGAAAGCCACGACGAACAGGTTCGCCGCCACCAGCGCGATCGGCGACCATGGCGCCTCCAGGGTCACCTCATCACCACTGACGTTGGCGAAGGAGAAGGCCAGCGCCATGAGCCCCAGCGAGATCGTCATGAAGAACGAGCCGGCCAGCAGCATGGGCCGGCGTCCCACCTTGTCCACCAGGAGGATCGCCAGGATCGTCACCGCGATGTTGGTGACCGACGTGATGACCGTGATGGTCAGGGCGTCGGACTCCTGGAAGCCCACAGTGCGCCACAGCGTCGTCGAGTAGTAGAAGATGACGTTGATGCCCACGAACTGCTGGAAGACGGACAGCAGGATACCCACCCACACGATCGGCTTGAGCCCCAGCGCCGACCCGCGCAGGTCGGACAGGGACTCGCGCTTCTCGGAGTCGATGGTGGAGCGGATCTCCTCGATCTTGAGGTTGACGTTGATGATTCCGGTGAAGTCGTAGAGCACCTGGGAGGCCTTGTCGTAGTCGCCGCGCGCCACCAGGAAGCGCGGGGACTCCGGCAGCCGGAAGGCGAAGAGCCCGTAGACGAGGGCCGGCACCCCCTCGGCGATGAACATCCACCGCCAGGCCTCCATCCCCAACCACAGCTCCTTGGCGGCCCCGCCGGCCTGACCGGAGAACCAGGCGTCGGCCAGCAGGGAGGAGAAGATGCCGACGACGATCGCCAGCTGCTGGAGGGAGCCCAGACGGCCGCGCACACTCGCCGGGGAGACCTCGGCGATGTAGGCCGGTGCGATGACCGAGGCCGCCCCCACGCCCAGGCCACCCACCACGCGCCACACGATGAAGTCGATGACGCCGAAGGCCAGCCCCGAGCCGAGTGCGGAAACCAGGAACATAACGGCGGCGATGAGCATGACGGGCACGCGCCCCATCCGGTTGGAGACCGGCCCGGCGAACCAGGCACCCAGCGTGCAGCCGATGAGCGCCGAGGAGACGGAGAAGCCCTTGAGGGCATCGCTGAGGTCGAACTGGTCGGAGAGGGCGTCGACGGCGCCGTTGATGACGGCGGTGTCGAAGCCGAAGAGGAACCCGCCCAGGGCAGCGGCCACGCAGATGCCGATGATACGAGCGTTGATGCGGCTGACGGTCGAGCCGGCCTCCTCCGAGGTCGAGGCGGGTGAGGAGGTGGCCGGCGGCAGGGAGGAAGAGGACGGTGACGACTGAGAGGACTCTGCCATGGTGTGTTTCCTGACGTCGGACGAGTCGCGTACGGCACCCACTTCGTGCCGCGCGGCATAGCGGACTCCCTCAGACTACGACCGTGCCCGCCATCACAATAGCCGTTTCGTCCCAGCCCTGTCCCTAGCCGTGACCGGAGTGCTGGCGGGCTGTCGCAGCCCGACGGCGATATGGGAGCACATCACCGACCTGACCGCCGCCAACCTACGGTCCCTAGGACTAGCGGCGGGCCAGGCCCTGCCGTCGGAAACGACCATCCGCCGAGTCCTGCAGGACCTGGACCCCGCAGACGTTGATGCCCACCTGAGGTCCCGGCCTTGCCCCCAGCTGGCTTCAACTCCCGTCAACTTCCGCCGTCGACATCGTCAGGAGAGGGGTGCTGCTGTCTTTTTCCTGAGAGAGCCCGATCCCGTGAAGACGAGGAACGGCAAAGCATCACAATGGATACAGATACCGCCTCCAGGCCTCAGCCACTTAGTTGACTGAGATAATAGATTCATGAGTCCCGCGGTTCGGGTGGGAGATACCTCCACCCTTGTCAGCAACCTCGTCGACCAGCTCACGCGGCGGTTGGCGGCCGACGACGCGCCTGAACGCCTCGTCGTCGGGCTCGTGGGGGCTCCTGGTTCGGGAAAATCAACGATCGCCGAGCAGCTGGAGACCGGTCTGAAGGCGGCTGGCATCTTCGCCGGACTGGTTGCCATGGACGGCTTCCACCTGTCCAACGCCGTCCTGGAGGAGCTGGGGCGCAGCAACCGCAAGGGCGCACCGGACACCTTCGACGTCGAGGGCTATCTGACGACCCTGGACCGGGTGCGGGCCGAAGGCGCCCCTGAGGTCCTTGTCCCGGTGTACCGGCGCGATCTGCACGAGCCCGTGGCGGCCGGTGGCCTCGTGAGCGGAACCGGCGTCGTCGTTACCGAGGGCAACTACCTCGCGCTGGAGACGCGCGGTTGGGGTGCGGCGTGTGAGCGGATTGACCTGCTCATCCATATTGACGTGCCCGAGGAGGTGCTCGTGCTGCGGCTCATCAACCGACGCGAGGACTTCGGTATGAACCCGCTGACGGCCGGTCACTGGGTGCGCACCGTGGATCTGCCCAATGCTCGCCTCATCGCCACAAGCGTCCACCGCTGCGACGAGGTGTGGCGCGAGCCTGAGGATGAACCCGAGTCCGGCGTCGTCAACCGTGCCGACGACGCCGACGACGACCTCAAGTAGAGCCCCGGTCTGCACTGGCCTCACCAAGCCCGCGGGGCCACAGACGCGGGTCACGGTCGGCGGCCCGCTCCGGGCCCTCAGTACTCGAGGCCCAGACGCGTCCGCACGATGGACTGAGACGGCATCGTTTCACTCCTCGGACTATCGTCCCCGCACGTATCCCCGCTGACGCTCCATCGATGATCCGAGGCATCCCATGACACCCCCTCCTGACACAGGCGCTGACACCGACGCGGCCTCCGAGAGGAGGCAGGACCGCAGCGCCCGCATTGCGGTGACGGTCTTCCCGCTCATCATGTTCGGCGCCTTCCTCGCCGCCTTCTTCTCGCCCTCCACCTTCGTGCCGCTGGCCGGCTACATGACGCCGTTGCTGGCCGTCACGATGCTGGGGATGGGAATGACCCTGTCCATCCCGGACTTCACGATGATCGCTCGTCACCCGAAGCCGGTCATTCTGGGTGTGCTCAGCCAGTACGCGGTCATGCCGCTGGTGGGTTGGAGCGTGGCGAACCTGCTGCCGCTGTCCCCCGAGCTCAAGGTGGGCATCATCCTCATCGGCTGCGTGCCCGGAGGGACGACGTCGAACGTGGTCAGCTACCTGGCCAAGGGCAACACGGCCCTTTCGGTGTCGATGACCGCCTTCTCCACGATGCTCGCCCCGATCGTCACCCCGCTGCTGACCCTGTGGCTGGCCGGGACCTACATGCAGGTGCCAGCCGGGTCGATGGCACTGTCGATCGTGCAGATCGTGCTGCTGCCGGTGGGTGCGGGCCTGGCCTGCAATGTCTTCTTCCACCGGCAGGTGGCGCGGATCCAGCCGGCGATGCCGTGGGTCTCGGTCGTGGCGATCGCCGCGGTGGTGGCGGCGGTGGCCTCCAAGAGTCAGCCACTCATCGCCACCGCGGGGCCGCTTATGTTCGCCGCAATCGCCTTGGAGAATGCAACCGGCTACGCCCTGGGCTACGCCGTGGCGCGAGCCTTCGGCGTCTCGCGGGCCGACCGACGCACGATCGGTATCGAGGTGGGCCTGCAGAACGCGGGGCTCGGTTCGACGCTTGCCCTGCAGTACCTGAGCGCGGCGGTGGCCGCGCCCTGCGCGGTGGCGACCTTCTGGCACACGATCACCGGTTCCCTGCTGGCCATGTACTGGCGCCTGCGCGGGTTCCCGGCCGGAGAGGATCCGCATGCCACCGTGCGCGAACTGCGCCGTCGTGCCAAGGAGTCGTCACCTGCAGAACGTTGACGACGCCAAGTGAACCAGCATTTCAGCGCATCCTGAGCAGGAAGCTCATGTGAGCGGCCGATCAACACCATCCCCACTGAAGCGCTGGCACTTCTCCATCCGATGACCTATCCTTGAACTGCTCAGGGCAGTAGCCCTGTGAAGTAGACCCGGCAGCCTTCCGGACGGTGGGCGAGCCGGGTTTTGCGCATCATCTAGCCAACGGCACAATCTTGAGATCCATCTCAGAGAGCCTGGCTCGCCAGTTCCCTCCCTTATTCCAGCACCAGCTGATGGCATCCGGTAGCCACAGGAGAGCCTCCTCATGATCGTGGAAGTGGTCGTACGTACCGCTCCAGCCAGGGCCAAGGGCACTGCGTAGGACTCTCCGGTCAGACTGACAAACCGAGTCATTCTGGTCGAGAACCAGTTGTTGGCACTTCCCGTCCCGCAGAGTCTCAGCCAACGCTTGCAGGCATATTGAACGAGCTTCCCGATGTTTCTCCGCGACTTTGTAAAGTTCAGCCTTGATCGGCATCTTAGCTATGTCTGCTATCACGGCCTTACGTACTTCCGGCCGCTCTTTGGTGAAGTGGATGGAGCGCTGTCCCGAACGCAGATGCTTACGAAGCACAGTCCTGATCTTGTGAACATCTTGCGGTCGCACACAGACAGCCGTTATGGAGTATCCACTGACCTCAGATTCGTCAACAAACACCCGGTAGGGCTGACTCTCATCCCACTCGTTCACTCCGGAGACCCTCGACTCACAACCACGTCCCCTCACAGCATGCAGGAGACGCAGCCCTCGACCTCGGTTCCGGTCAGGGCGGCCTGACGCAGGCGGATGTAGTAGAGGGTCTTGATGCCCTTGCGCCAGGCGTAGATCTGGGCGCGGTTGACGTCGCGGGTGGTGGCCGTATCCGGGAAGAACAGCGTGAGGCTCAGCCCCTGGTCCACGTGCTGGGTGGCCACGGCGTAGGTGTCGATGATCTTCTCCGGGCCGATCTCGTAGGCGTCCCGGTAGTACTCGAGGTTGTCATTCGTCATGAAGGGCGCCGGGTAGTAGACGCGGCCGATCTTGCCCTCCTTGCGGATCTCCACCTTGGCCACGATCGGGTGAATCGAGGAGGTGGAGTTGTTGATGTAGGAGATCGAGCCGGTGGGCGGCACGGCCTGCAGGTTGCGGTTGTACAGGCCGCCCTTCTTGATCTTCTCCGCCAGCTCGGCCCAGTCCTCACGCGTGGGAACGTGCACGCTGGAGGCCGCGAAGATCTCCTTGACGCGCTCGGTGACCGGTACGAAGTCCTGGGTCACGTACTTCTCGAAGAACTCGCCGCTGGCGTAGGTCGAGTCCTCGAAGCCCACGAAGCTCTCCCCGCGCTCCACGGCCATCTCGTTCGACGCCGTCAGGGCGGCGAACAGGACGCTGGCGAAGTAGACGTTGGTGAAGTCCAGGCCCTCCTCGGAGCCGTAGTGGATGCGCTCACGCGCCAGGAATCCGTGGAGGTTCATCTGCCCCAGGCCAATGGCGTGCGACTCATGGTTGCCCCGGTCGATGGAGGGCACGCTGGGCAGGTGGGTCTGGTCGCTGACGGCGGTCAGGCCGCGCACAGCGGTGCGGATCGTGCGGGCGAAGTCCGGGGAGTCCATCGTCTTGGCGATGTTGAGGCTGCCCAGGTTGCAGGAGATGTCCTTGCCCACGTGGGCGTAGGTGAGGTCCTCGTTGAGCTCGCTGGGCTCGGAGACCTGCAGGATCTCGGAGCACAGGTTGGACATGACGACCTTGCCCTTGATGGGGTTGGCCTTGTTGACCGTGTCCTCGAACATGACGTACGGGTAGCCGGACTCGAACTGGATCTCGGCCAGAGTCTGGAAGAAGGTGCGGGCGTTGATCTTCTTCTTCTTGATGCGCCCGTCGTCCACCATCTCGCGGTACTTCTCGGTGACGTTGATGTCCGCGAAGGGCATGCCGTAGACGCGCTCGACGTCGTAGGGGCTGAAGAGGTACATGTCCTCGTTGTTGCGGGCCAGCTCGAAGGTGATGTCCGGGATGACGACGCCCAGCGAGAGGGTCTTGATGCGGATCTTCTCGTCGGCGTTCTCACGCTTGGTGTCCAGGAAGCGCATGATGTCGGGGTGGTGGGCGTGCAGGTACACGGCCCCCGCACCCTGGCGGG
>ERZ773214.1597-NODE-1597-length-13042-cov-12.305151_pt1 | contig 13042 bp, 4 predicted proteins | sample MGYA00511238_ERZ773214 | MGnify/ENA primary metagenome ERZ773214 (study PRJEB29015, sample SAMEA2738157) | human oral metagenome | biome: human oral; feature: human-associated habitat; material: saliva | place: China | collected 2259 ...
AACGCTGAAGCAGATAAGAAACGTAAAGAAGAAGTAGACCTTCGTAACGAAGTAGACCAAGCTATCTTTGCGACTGAAAAGACAATCAAAGAAACTGAAGGCAAAGGCTTCGATGCAGAACGTGATGCTGCACAAGCTGCCCTTGATGATCTTAAGAAAGCTCAAGAAGACAACAACTTGGACGAAATGAAAGCAAAACTTGAAGCATTGAACGAAAAAGCTCAAGGACTTGCTGTTAAACTCTACGAACAAGCCGCAGCAGCGCAACAAGCTCAAGCAGGAGCAGAAGGCGCACAAGCAACAGGAAACGCAGGCGATGACGTCGTAGATGGAGAGTTTACTGAGAAGTAACTCGTTAAGAATGACGAATCACTAAAGTGATTGTCATTCTACGGCAGTCGCTATGGCGACTTGCCTAAACGCCTTACTAGTTCAAAAACAAAGTATAATCGACTTTGTTTTTGAATGTCGTAAGTATAAGAAGAAATCCAGAGGTTGCAACCCAGCCTCTGTTTTTCGGTAAGAAAAGAGTTGGAACGTAATTTTTGGTTCTTCTTTAAACTAAGTTAGAAAGGAACTGAACCCGACTTAAATTCTAGGAAAAAAGAGAAATCAGTCTGGGAGCATCGCTCCGTCGCCTGATTTCCTATTTTTCAGTCGAATTTTACGGTCTTGGTATCTTAAATGAACAATACTGAATTTTATGATCGTTTAGGTGTCTCTAAGAATGCTTCTCAGGATGAGATTAAGAGAGCCTATCGGAAATTATCTAAAAAATACCACCCAGATATCAATAAGGAGCCTGGGGCGGAAGATAAATATAAGGAAGTCCAGGAGGCTTATGAAACCTTGAGCGATGAGCAAAAGCGGGCAGCCTATGACCAATATGGCGCAGCGGGTGCCAATGGTGGCTTTAGTGGTGCAGGCGGCTTCGGTGGCTTTGATGGCTCTGGTTTTGGTGGCTTCGAAGATATCTTTTCTAGCTTCTTTGGCGGTGGCGCGACTCGTAATCCAAACGCTCCGCGTCAAGGAGATGATCTCCAGTATCGGGTAAATCTCCGCTTTGAAGAGGCTATTTTCGGTACAGAAAAAGAAGTGAAATACAATCGTGAAGCTAGCTGTCGGACTTGTCATGGTTCCGGTGCTAAGCCAGGAACTAGCCCAGTAACTTGTGGTCGCTGTCACGGCTCTGGTGTTATTAACGTCGATACTCAGACACCACTAGGTATGATGCGTCGTCAAGTAACCTGTGACGTCTGTCATGGTCGCGGACAAGAAATCAAAAGTCCATGTGAAACCTGCCATGGAACGGGACATGAAAAGCAAGCGCATAGCGTTCATGTAAAAATTCCAGCTGGTGTGGAAACAGGTCAACGAGTTCGCTTGGCGGGTCAAGGTGAGGCAGGTTTTAATGGTGGTCCTTACGGTGACTTGTATGTAGTGGTGAACGTTGAGCCGAGCGATAAGTTTGAGCGAGACGGTTCTACCATTTACTACAAGCTCAACCTCAACTTTGTGCAAGCAGCACTGGGTGATAGCGTGGAAATCCCAACTGTCCATGGAAATGTTGAATTGACAATCCCAGAAGGAACTCAGACTGGTAAACGTTTCCGCCTGCGTGGTAAGGGAGCACCAAATCTACGCGATGGAAGTGTCGGTGACCAATATGTCACTGTCAATGTCGTGACACCAACTGGCCTCAACGACCGTCAAAAAGCGGCTCTTAAGGATTTTGCGGCGGCTGGAGACATCACAGTGAGCCCTAAAAAGAAAGGCTTCTTTGATAAGATGAAAGATGTCTTTGAAGGGGAATAATGAAGGAAAAGAGAGACTATCTCTCTTTTTTTGTACTATTTTTAGAGATTTAATCTCTATTTATAGGACAAGATAGAATGAATTGACAAGGCAAGCTCGTGCAAGGTAGAATGATTTTAAGTGAATCTTTCTTTTTTTATGCAAAAATGTAAGCGATTACCTTTTGAAAGGAGCGACTAGGGAGGAGGCAGCAAGTGCACGAAAAAAGAAAAGAAGAGAAGGAGTTAAGGTAAAAATGCAATTTGATAAGAAGCAAAGATTTAGTATCCGTAAGTTGAGTTTAGGCGTTTGCTCTGTTTTGGTCGGAATAGCGTTGTTTGGGGCTGGTCATGCTTTAGCAGAAGAAACTAGCCCAGCAGCCTCACAAGCTACTACTAGCGTCCTTGCCAAGGAGGAGGCTCAGACGGAAGCAGCAGCTGAAGAGACGAAAGTCAGTGAAGCACCTGTCGAGGCTGTCCAAGGTCTAGCGACAGAAACTGAAAAGCAGGCTCTTGCCTCTGAAACTCCAGTAGCTGAGAGCAAGGAAGTGACGGCTGGCAAGGAAAAAGAAGTCAAGGAAGAAGCGCCTGCCAGCAAAGAGGCAAAAGTCGTAGAGGACTTACCAAGCCAAGAAGATAAAAAGCTCAAACCAAAAGAAATCAAGTTTGATACTTGGCAAGAACTGTTTGACTGGAAGCCAGGAGCTCGTGAAGATGATGAAATCAACCGGGCTAGCGTGCCTTTGGCTGAGCGTTATCAGGGTCACCAAATCAACCAACAAGCCAATCCAGAGGCGAAAGTACAGGCCCTGTCCAATATGAACTCTAAAGCCAAGGATCATGCTTCCATTGGGGGCGAGGAATTCAAGGCCTATGCTTTCGATTACTGGCAATATTTGCATTCTATGGTGTACTGGGATGGTTTAGTTCCGACGCCAGATGTTATTGATGCGGCCCATAGAAATGGTGTGCCAATCTACGGGACCCTCTTCTTCAATTGGTCGTCAAGTGCTAAGGATCAAGAACGTTTTGCAGAAGCCTTAAAAGAAGATTCTGAAGGCTCAAAGACTTTCCCAATTGCTCGTAAATTAGTCGAATTGGCTAAATATTATGGCTATGATGGCTATTTTATTAACCAAGAAACGACAGGTAGCCAAGTAGAGCCACTTGGTCCAAAAATGCGTGACTTCTTGCTTTATACCAAAGAGTACGCACGTTCTTTGAATTACCCCGTTAAATATTCTTGGTATGATGCCATGACCTACGAATATGGTCGTTACCATGAAAATGCCCTTGGCGAATATAATTATCAATTTATGCAGCCTAAAGATGGAGAAAATCCAGTTGACACCTTCTTTGCCAACTTTAACTGGGGCAAGGCAGAGACAGACTATTCTATCAATACGGCAAAATGGATCAAACGGGATCCTTACGATGTTTTGGCGGGGATAGAGCTGCAAAAGGGTGGTTCTTACAAGACAAATGTGGACTGGGATGCGATTTTGGATGAAAATGGCAAACTTCGTCTGTCTCTAGGTCTATATGCGCCTGATACGATCACTGGTTTAGGTAAGACAGGTGAGGGCTACCATACTCATGAAAACTACTTCTGGACAGGCTTCCAAGGCGATCCTAGCAAGGGCAAACCAGCAGACCAATCTTGGTATGGAATGTCCAACTTGGTGGTTGATAAAACAGCTATCACCAAGCCTGATTTTAATACTTCCTTTAATACAGGACACGGAAAACGTTGGTTTGTAGATGGGAAAGTCTCAAAAGACGGCGAGTGGAACTATCGTTCTGTGTCTGGTTTCTTGCCGACTTGGCGTTGGTGGATCCGGCATGCGGAAGGCAGTGCACCGCTCAAAGGACGCTATGACTTTGACGAAGCGTACAACGGTGGAAATTCACTGGCTTTTGAGGGCGACTTGGCTGCAAATAGCAACCAGAATGTCATGCTCTACTCGACCAAGATTCCAGTTAGTGACAAGACCAAGCTGACCTTGACCCACAAGGGTGGCCAAGGAACAAGCACTTGGGTGGCTCTTGCGACGAAGCCAGACTATTCTGAGTACGAGTGGAAAGAGCTCAGTCCGAGCAAGGACTGGAAGACAGAGACCTTTGACTTATCTTCATTAGCTGGTAAAACTATTTACGGCGTGAAAATGTACTTCGACCATGACCAGGATGTCAAGGACTATAAGTTTAACCTAGGTCAATTGTCCATCTATTCTAATCAAGAGAAGCCAGCTGCACCAAAAGATGTGGTGGTCAAGGCTAAGCGTCTTCAAAATGCGCAGGAAGCAGAAGCCTTGTTGCAGTTTAAAGGTAGTGCAGATGCGGATTACTACGAAATCTACGAGAAAGACGGCGACCAATGGCGTCTAGTGACAGGAACCTCTAACACATCAGCTTATTTGGCTAAGGTGAGTCGTTCAGCTAATGCCAAGGGCAGCAAGCAAGAGTTGAAAGTCGTTGCAGTAGGAAAGAATGGTTTGCGTTCAGATGCTGGGACAGTTGACTTTGACTGGGGTATGCAGGTTTCTGATACAAGCTTGCCAAAACCTTTGGCAGAAAACGTGGTGTTGGGTGCAAAAGTAATTGGTACAACTTTCTCTGATGCGGATAGTAGCGAAGGTGTCGAAGGAATGCTGAATGGGACCATTACCAGTCTGTCAGACAAGTGGTCTTCTGCCCAACTCAGTGGTACAGTGGATATTCGCTTGACACAGCCTCGGACAGTGACTCGCTGGGTTATGGAGCATGCTGGGGCAGGCGGAGAGTCTGTCGATGATGGCAAGATGAATACCCGCGACTTTGACCTATATTATAAGGATGAAGCAGGCGAGTGGAAATTAGCCAAAGCTGTCCGTGGCAATAAAGACCATGTGTCAGATATCGTTTTGGATAAGCCAATTCGAGCACAAGACTGGCGTTTGGATGTCATTACAGCCGACAATGGAACTCCATGGCGGGCAATTCGGATCTACAACTGGAAGATGTATGAAAGCTTGGATACTGAAACAGCTAACGTACCGATGAAAGATGCTGCTGCGCGTGTTCTTGGAAATGGACATGTCCAAGTGGGCTTCAAAGATGTGCCAGCTAAGACGACAGTATCCCTCTATGACAGTAGCGATGCGACAAAACCGATTGCAACTATGACGGCGGATAAAGACGGCAATCTCATCTTCAAACCACTTACTTTTGCTAAACTGCCTAGTCTCTTGTATTACCGCTCACAAGTAGCTGGTAAGGATATTAGTAATATTCTAGCTATTGAAGTGCCTAAAGAAGACAAGGAAATTTCGAAGCTTGAGCTTGAAACAGCACCAGAAAGAAAAGTCTATCGTCAAGGTGATACTCTGTCTCTGAAAGGCGGTACAATTCGTGTCAGCTTTAAGGATGGCCAGCCAGACCAATTGGTTCAGCTTTCAAACAGTGGGGTGGAAGTGACGGGCTACGATCCATCTAAGCTAGGAGAGCAGCATTTGCAACTGTCCTATCTGGGACAAAAACTGGATCAAGTGCTGACGGTCTTTGTCGTTAGTCATAGCGAAGCAGGCGAAAAGACTCCTGTAGGCCTAGAAGTAATCGAAAAACCTAAGACAGACTATATCGTGGGAGAAAGCCTTGAGACTACAGGAGGACGTTTCCGTCTGGTCTTTGATGATGAAACGACCGAAGAGCATACTTTTGATGAAGCAGGTGTGCAAGTTTCAGGCTATGATAGTTACAAAGAAGGCCGTCAAACCATTTCGGTCAACTATCGTGGTGTGACGACAACGTATGATGTCTTTGTATCACCAAAACCAGCCTTGAACGATGAATATCTGAAACAAAAGCTAGCAGAAACAGCGGCTGTTCAAAACAAGGTCGACTTCAGCTTTGCGACTCCAGAAGTCAAAGAAGCCTTGCTCAAGGAAATTGCATCTGCTGAGCAGATTCTAAAAGATCACGATACAAGCACACAAGACCAAGTCGATGAAAGTCTAGCAAAACTGACACAGGCATTTAAGGCTTTGGACGGACGCAAGAATTTTGCGGACAAGACAGCTGAATTTGATACTTTGACCAAAGAAGCGCAAGCCTTGCTAGAACAAAAACAAAACCATCCGTCAGGCGATGCCCTCCTCGGATTGCTGAGCAAAAATAAAGACTTGTTGGCTTCAGCTGAAGTGACACCAGCCTTACTTGAAACTGCAAAAGCCTCTCTGCAAGAGCTCATTGCCCAGCTTCAGGAAGATAAACCAGCTGTATTTGTAGATGAATCTACGGGTGTGGAAGTTCAATTCTCAAACAAGGAATCAACTCCAATCAAAGGCTTGAAAGTAGCAGTTGTTGAGCCAAATGCTGCCGAAAAAGAAGCCTTGGGTGGTAGACTTGGTAAGGTTTATGATGTGGCAGGAGTGGACAAAGACGGGCACGACGTTGCTACTCAGCACACTAGTCTAGTTAAAATCCCTGTAGAAGCTGGCAAGGAAGTCGAGCAAGTTCTTTCCTTTGTAGACAATCAGCCAGGCCAGCCTCTTGACTTTGAGCGTGTCGGTGATACAATTGTCTTCACAGCGTCTCACCTTGCTCACTATGCTGTGATTTACAAGGCTGAAAAGAGTGATTTGCCAGGACAAGATAAACCAGCCGAAACTCCGAAACCAAGTCAACCACAAGGACCAGAAACTACTCAGCCAGCAGGGGAAAATAAACCAGCAACTGAAGGACAAGAACCAGAGCTAGGTCAGACAAAACCAAGTGATGAAGTCGAAAAACCAGAGCTAGGTCAAATAAAACCAAGTGCTGAGGCTGAAAAATCTGAAAGAGGTCAGAAAGTGCAAGAGCCACTGGCACATTCTAAGAAGTCAGGCTTAGCAACAGCTTCACCAGAGCAGGCAGAGGCTCCTAAGGCAGCTCAACTTCCGAAGACAGGTACATCTACTAGCCTTTTGGCTACTGTATCAGGACTTTTAGCCCTCGTTGCTAGCTGCCTTCTATTCACACGAAAAAAAGAAGACCGATAATTTAGCGCTTTTGTCCAGTTTAGAAAAGTAAGCTTGACAAATCGTTAATCTTAGATTAAGTTAAATGCTCTTGCTCTGAAAGGCAGCTAGAATTTCCTCTCAGCAGCAGTAGGACAATTTAATCAAAAACTTGGAGGAGACTATTTAGTCTTCTCTTTTTTTATTTTGGTAGCTTAACTGGCTTGCCTCAGGCTTTCAAACGAGATGAATAGAGCAAAATGGCTCGATTGTTTTGACATCTGCATTGTAACAATTCGCCTTATAAAAATATGGCTCTAGATTTAATCTATTTGTCATTTAACTATAGAATCTTGCGGAGACATTATTGATGAAAGGTAGGGGATAAACTATAATAGAAGAAAAAGAAACCGCTTGCATAAAGAAGCGGAACATGTTAAAAGGAGATTTTATGATGATCTTTAATAGAAAGCAACGTTTTTCTATTCGGAAACTTTCAATCGGGGCAGCATCTGTCCTAGTCGGTTTTTGTTTGGCAGGACAAGTCGTTTCAGCTGACGAGGTACAAGCAGCGCCTACAAGTATTGTAGCTACGACAGAACCGGCTGTAGCCAGTGTAGGAGAAGGGGTGCAGGAAGTTGCTCCTGTGGAAGCCCAGGCTAGCAGCGAGGCCTTGCCAGAAGCAGTTGTTAAAAATAGTGAGGAAGTCAAGCCTCAAGCTGTGGCAGCAGAGTCTTCAGCAGAAAAACCAGTAACAGAGGAGCCAAAACTAGATACAGTCGCTGAAAAATCAGTGACTGCAACAGAAAGTTCTTCTACAAATTCTGATGAGTCTAAGGCAACCCTGCCTAGTGAAACTCCTAAAACGGAGAAAGCTAGTCAGGTCGATGAAAAGCTGGCTATGCGTAAAATGGTTTCGATTGATGCAGGCCGTAAGTATTTTAGCCCTGAGCAACTGAAGGAAATCGTAGACAAGGCGAAACGCTTTGGCTTCACGGACATGCATTTGCTGGTGGGGAATGATGGTCTACGCTTCCAATTGGATGATATGTCCTTGACTGTTGGTGATAAGACTTATGCCAGCGAGGATGTCAAGAAAGCTATTGAAAAAGGAACCAATGCTTATTACAATGATCCAAATGGCAATCACTTGACGCAAGCTCAAATGACGGACTTGATTGACTATGCTAAAAAGCAAGGTATCGGTCTCGTTCCGACCATCAATAGCCCTGGCCACATGGATGCTATCTTGCATGCTATGAAGGAGTTGGGCATTCAAAATCCAAACTTTAACTACTTTGGCAAGGAATCTGCACGGACAGTTGACTTGAATAATCAGACAGCTATTGATTTCACCAAGGCTTTGATTGACAAATATGCAGGCTATTTTGCAGGGAAGACGGACATTTTCAATATTGGTTTGGATGAGTATGCCAATGATGCAACCAATGCTAAAGGTTGGCAGGTTCTGCAGGCAGACAAGTACTATCCAGGAGAAGGTTATCCAGAAAAGGGCTACGAAAAATTCATCGCTTATGCCAATGACCTAGCTAAAATTGTTAAGAGTCATGGCTTGAAGCCAATGGCCTTTAATGATGGTATTTACTATAATTCTGACCAAACTTTCGGCGAGTTTGACAAGGATATTATTGTTTCTTACTGGACTGGTGGCTGGGGTGGCTATGATGTAGCTTCTTCTAAGCTCTTGTCTGAAAAGGGGCACCAAATTTTGAATACCAATGATGCTTGGTATTATGTCTTGGGACGCAATGCGGATGGCCAAGGCTGGTACAATTTGGATCAAGGCTTGAAAGGAATTGCCTCAACTCCAATTACCAGCGTTCCTAAATCAGAAGGGGCAGATATTCCGATTATGGGAGGCATGGTAGCTGCTTGGGCTGATGAGCCTTCTGCTCGTTTTTCTGCATCTCGACTCTATAAATTGATGCGTCGCTTTGCGGATCGCAATGCAGAATATTTTGCGGCCAATTACCAAGATGCAGCTGCAGAATTAGAAGCTATTCCAAGTGACTTAGCAGCTAAATATACAGAGGAAAGTATTGCTCGACTCAAGGAAGCTGAAAAAACGGTCAGAGCCTTGGATGAAAACCTGAGTCGCGCGCAACAAGGTACCATCAATCAGCTTGTTGCCGAGCTAAAAGCAGCCCGTGAAAATCTAAAACCAACAGAAGCTTATCAAAAGATTTTGGACAAGCAAGCAGAACGTGAAAAAGTAGCTAAGAACAAGGTTATTTCCATTGATGCAGGCCGTAAATACTTCTCACTAGATCAGCTCAAGAGAATTGTCGACAAAGCTAGTGAGTTAGGCTACTCTGATTTGCACTTACTAGTCGGAAATGACGGAATGCGCTTCATGCTGGACGATATGACCATTGAGGCCAACGGGAAGACTTACCAGAGTGACCAAGTCAAAGAAGCTATCACTGAAGGTACTAAATCCTACTACGATGATCCAAATGGAAATGCTCTGAGCCAGAAAGAAATGGATGAGTTGATCAGCTATGCCAAACAAAAGGGTATCGGGGTGATTCCAGCGCTCAATAGTCCTGGTCACATGGACGCTCTTCTGGTGGCTATGGAAAAATTAGGCATTCAGAATCCGCAAGCTTATTTTGACAATCTTTCTAAGACCACTATGGACTTGGAAAATGAAGAAGCAAAAGCTTTCACCAAGGCCTTGATTGGCAAGTACATGGACTACTTTGCAGGAAAATCAAAGATTTTCAACTATGGTACAGATGAGTATGCCAACGATGCGACCAATGCTCAGGGTTGGTATTATCTGAAATACTACAACCTTTATGGTAAGTTTGCAGAATATGCCAACACGCTTGCTGCTATGGCTAAAGAGCGAGGCCTTCAGCCAATGGCCTTCAACGATGGCTTCTACTATGAAGACAAGGATGATGTTGAGTTTGACAAGGATGTCTTGATCTCTTACTGGTCTAAGGGATGGTGGGGTTACAACCTTGCCTCACCTCAGTATCTAGCAAGCAAGGGCTATAAATTCCTCAATACCAATGGGGATTGGTACTATATCTTAGGACAAAAACCGGAAGATGGTGGTGGTTTCTTACAGAAAGCACTTGAAAATACTGAAAAGACACCATTTAACCAACTAGCCTCTACCAAGTATCCAGAAGTATCTCTTCCAACAGTCGGTAGCATGCTTGCTATCTGGGCAGATAGACCACAGGCTGAGTACAAGGAAGAAGAAATTTTCAAATTGATGACAGCATTTGCTGATCACAATAAAGATTACTTCAAGGCCAACTACGAGTCTGTCCGAGACGAATTAGCCAAGGTTCCTAGCGATTTGAGCATCTACACGCCAGAGTCTGTCGCTAGTCTGAAGGCTGCCCAAGATGATATCGACTGGGAATTGAATCGGAATAAACAGGCTGAGGTAGATAAGCTGGTCGCTAAACTTCAAGCTGCGCGTGAAAATCTGAAGCCGCTTAGCCATAATGGTAGCACTGCTCAGGATGAGAAAGCTGCTTTAGTTGAAGATAAGCCATATCTGGATATCCAAACAGAAGAGCTTGATTTTGAGATAAAAGAAATATTGAATCCAGAGCTTGAGAAAGGTCAACGAAAAGTTGTTCAAACAGGAGGCAAGGGCGAAAAAATGAATCTAGTGGAAGTATCTGCGCTAGATGGCAGTCGAAAGGTTGTTGAGTCTTCCGTTTCTAAAGCACCAGTGGATGAGCTAGTAGAAGTAGGCACTAAAGAAACGAAACCTAGTCTTGGTCAAATAGAAGTGCCGATCGTTCAGCCTGCTCCATCAGTGACTCCTCTTATCAAAGATAAGCCAGCTGAGCGCCCAGTAACCCCAGCAACTCCAACTGATTCAGCGCCTTCAGCAGAACAGAAAGTAGCTGAGACAAAGGTTGCTAAATCTTCAGAGGCAGCTGTTTCTAAAGTCGCTAAACTTCCTCAAACTGGAACATCATCAGCTTGGGCGATGACTTTACTAGGCGCTGTCTTGGCCTTCCTTGGCTTAGCTGGAAGCAAGAAAAAGGAAGAATAAACTTTATGAGGGATTATCTATGATCTACCTCCTTTAGAGAAAGTAGATCTAGCACATTGATCTAGCATTCGGGCTTGGCGTGTTAAATAGCTGAGCCCGATTGTACTTGGTTTAGCAAGCAGGATTTTCCTATATCAGTCTATGAAAATACGATAAGGATTCTGAAAGGAGCAAGAAATGACAGAATTTCATGACTTTATCAAGCAAGTTTTCAAGGAGCAATATGAGGCTTCTTTTGGGCCAGCTAGGCTTGAAAAACTTGAGCCTCAGGATGATTATCTGACACGGGAGGAGGAAGGCCGCTTGATTGCCTTGCTCCATGCCCAGCAGGTGTTGGAAAACATCCATATCAAGGCTTTGGTGGTGGATAAAGAACATCAGAAAAAAGGTTTGGGAGCTAGTCTACTGGCAGAATTAGAAGAAAAGGCTGCTGAAGCAGGAGTAACTAGCATCACCTTGTCCACTAAATCTTATCAGGCTAAGGATTTTTACATCAAACAAGGCTATGAAATCTATGCCAGTCTGGAAGATGTGCCTCAAAAAGGTGCGACCAAATATCATTTCATCAAGTGGTTAAAGTGAGCTATTCTCAAATAGATAGAAGTCAATTGGCAATCACCATTAAAGTTTACAAAAAACAAGCTTTGCTAGACTAGCAAAGCTTGTTTTTTAGTTGTCTTCATCTGGTGTAAGCACCATCGGAATAATAATAGGTTCGCGCTCGGTACTTTCGTAGAGGAAAGGACGCAAGGCGTTGACGATAGCGCCGCTGACAGATTGGACGCTGGCATCTTTATTCTTAAGGGCAATGCGAATGGCATTGAAGAGGATGCGTTGGCTTTGGCGGATGAGCTCACCTGATTCGCGCATGTAGATAAAGCCGCGGCTGAGAATATCTGGACCGGCCAAAATCATCTGGGACTCAAAGTCAACGGTCGCAACAGCCAGGACAACACCGTCCTCAGATAGGTCTTTACGGTCGCGCAGGACAGCAGCACCGATTTCACCAATGCGGTTGCCATCGACATAGATATCCTGAGCGTTGAAACTACCGGCAATACGGGCTGAGTTAGCTGTCAGAGCCAGCACATCACCATTGCTCATGATGAAGATATTATCTTTTGGCACTCCAGTATCAACGGCCAGGCCTGCATGGATTTTCTGCATGCGGTATTCACCATGAACTGGCATGAAATATTTAGGCTTAATCAAGCGAAGCATGAGTTTTTGCTCTTGCTGGCCACCGTGTCCAGAGGTGTGGATGTTGTTAATCTTACCGTGAATGACTTCTACACCAGCTTCGGAAATGATATTAATCAGCTTGTTCACGCTGGTCGTATTGCCAGGGATAGGGCTAGAGGAGAAGATGACCGTATCTCCAGGTTGCAGCTGAACCTGACGGTGGGTGCCATTGGCAATCCGGGACAGGGCTGCCATGGGCTCACCCTGACTTCCAGTACACATAATCAGCACTTCACCAGCTGGATAGTCCTTGAGTTCATTTGGCTCGATGAAGGTATCTTTGGGAACCTTGATGTAGCCCAGCTCAATCCCGTTGACAATGGCCTTTTCCATAGAGCGGCCAAAGACCGCAATTTTACGTCCAGTCTTGACAGCAGCTTCTGCAGCCTGCTGGAGGCGGAAGATATTGGAGGCAAAGGAAGCGAAAATAATCCGTCCATGAATGCCTTCGATAATCTTCAAAATAGACTGGCCGACTACTTTTTCGGAATTGGTAAAGGTCGGAACTTCAGCATTGGTCGAGTCAGATAGGAGGCAGAGCACGCCTTCCTCACCTAGAGCGGCCATGCGGTGCAAGTCTGCTGGCTCACCGACTGGTGTAAAGTCAAACTTGAAGTCACCGGTACAGACAATCTTACCTTGCGGCGTATGAATGACAATCCCCAAGGGCTCTGGAATAGAGTGGGTTGTCCTGAAGAAAGTCGCCTTCAGATTTTTAAAGGTCAACTCTGTATTTTGATTGATTTCATAGAGCTTGGCATCCCGTAAAAGTCCATGCTCTTCTAGCTTGCCCCGAATGAGGGCTAGCGCCAAAGGGCCGGCATAGATAGGTACATTGGCTTGCTTGAGCAGGAAAGGAATGCCGCCGATATGGTCCTCGTGCCCGTGGGTGATGAGGACAGCTTTCACGCGGTCAATATTTTCTACGATATAAGAGTAGTCGGGGATAACATAGTCGATACCCAAGAGGTCGTCTTCTG
>ERZ773214.1599-NODE-1599-length-13031-cov-18.670237_pt1 | contig 13031 bp, 7 predicted proteins | sample MGYA00511238_ERZ773214 | MGnify/ENA primary metagenome ERZ773214 (study PRJEB29015, sample SAMEA2738157) | human oral metagenome | biome: human oral; feature: human-associated habitat; material: saliva | place: China | collected 2259 ...
GTAATCAACTTTTTTACGGCGTTTGAATCCGCCACGACGTTGTTGAGCCATGTTTATTTCTCCTTTATAGTTTTAATTCGTTAAACCCATTCTTAGAATGGTAGATCGTCATCCGAGATGTCCATTGGATTAGCACCGAATGGATTGTCATCACGTCCAAAGTTTGGTGTTGCGTTCGATGGTTCAGATCCTCCAAAGCTTGGAGCTGCATTTCCTGCAAATCCTCCAGCTGAAGCATAGCCTCCACCAGCTTGTCCTTCACGATTCGCGCGGCTTTCCAATAATTGGAAGCTGTCCGCTACGACTTCAGTGACATAAACACGTTGACCTTGCTGATTCTCATAATTACGAGTCTGGATACGACCTGTAATCCCAACTAAGGCACCCTTTTTAGCCCAATTTGCTAAATTTTCAGCTTGTTGACGCCAAATCACACAGTTGATAAAGTCCGCATCTCGTTCACCATTTTGGTTTTTGAAATTACGGTTAACCGCGAGTGAGAATGTCGCAACAGCCTGATTTTGAGGGGTATAACGAAGTTCAGCATCTCGAGTCATACGACCTACAAGTACAACATTGTTAATCATTAGTCACCTTCTTTATTCGCTAGGGCTTACGCGTCAACTTTTACGATCATGTGACGAAGAATGTCACCGTTGATTTTTGAAAGACGGTCGAACTCGTTAAGAGCTACATCGTCGTTCGCTTCAACGTTTACGATGTGGTAAAGTCCTTCACGGAAATCTTGGATTTCGTATGCAAGACGACGTTTTTCCCAATCTTTTGATTCAACAACAGTTGCACCGTTGTCAGTCAAGATAGAGTCAAAGCGTGCTACCAAAGCGTTTTTAGCTTCTTCTTCAATGTTTGGACGAATAATATAAAGAATTTCGTATTTAGCCATTGATATGTTCCTCCTTTTGGTCTAATGACCCCAAGTCATTGCAAGGGGTAAGTGAGGTTTGCTCACAAGAAACTATTATACCAGACTTTAGGATAGAAGGCAAGTAAAAACACGTTCTCTTCATTCTTTTTGAAAAGATTTCTTTTCCTACTATTACTCTCTATGATTTTTTACAGCAAGGGAATCTCTTCCTTTCCTTAAAGAAAACTGATATCAGTTAGCTTTAAGAAAGGGCCGTTATACTACCTTCATCACAAACAAGAAACGAGGAACACTTATGAATTATTTAGTCATCCCCGCTTATCAACCCGATCAAAAACTTCTCAAACTGGTTCAAAAACTGAGAGAAAAATGTGACTTCTCCATTATCGTTGTGGACGATGGTAGTTCCGAGGAGTGCCAAGCTATTTTTGAAAAATTAAACGGACTAGCTACCGTTCTTCACCACGAAGTGAACCTTGGAAAAGGAGGGGCTCTCAAAACGGCCTACACCTACATTCAAGAGCAAGGGCAATACGGGACAGTTATCACTGCCGATGCCGATGGCCAACACAAGGTTTGGGATATCTTTCGTGTGGCCAATCAATCGCAAGAAAATCCGAACCAATTGATTTTAGGGGCACGCGCCTTTTCAGGCAAGGTTCCTTTACGTTCTGCTTTTGGAAATAAGCTGACTCGCTTCTTGTTCAAGCAACAAACAGGGGTCCCTGTGACGGATACGCAGACTGGACTTCGAGCCTTTATAACTAATATGATCCCCTTTATGTTAGAAATCGAGGGGCAACGGTATGAGTACGAAATGAATGTTCTCCTCGCAGCGAGCAAGTCCTTCCCCATCTTGGAAGTTCCGATTGAAACAGTCTATATCAATGATAATGAAGGGTCCCACTTCCGCCCTGTTCGAGACGGCCTCATGATCTACAAGGACATGTTTAAGTTTGCCCTCTCTTCCCTGAGTAGCTTTATCGTGGACTACCTGGTCTACGCCTTCTTCTTTTTCGTGATGATGGCTGTGCCGATTAGTCTCCGGATCCTCCTTGCAAACGGGATCGCTCGTGTGACCAGCTCCATCTTTAACTACTCAACTAACAAACGGCTAGTCTTTAAGAACAAAGACAGCCTGGCCCGAACAGGAAGTGGTTACTTGGGACTTGCTATTGGACTCTTTATTCTCGATACCCTCTTGATTCGACTTTTCTATACAAGCTTCGTTCTCCATTTGCTCCTCAGCAAAGTGATCGTCGGACTCTTGCTCTTCGTCGTCTCATGGTTGATTCAGAAAAAAATCATTTTCAAGGAAAGGACTGCACCTACTCATGAAATTCTTTAAAAAATCTTATACCTATGCTGCTTGTTTTGGTATCCTGCTAACAAGCTCCTTCAGCTATTCTATGCTTAAGACCTTCGTCTTATCAGATGCCATCCAAACCGTTAGTGTGACCTCATCGGATACCACGGCGGCAAAAAAAGCAGCTGCTTCAGCTACAACGACCGATACTAGCTATACGGATGACAATATCCAGGTAAACTTGACAGAAAAAACAGTTGAAAACACCCAAGTTTACATTGCAGATATTACGGTTAGCTCTTCTGACTATCTAAAAACGGCTTTTGCTCAAAACACCTATGGGACAAACGTGACGGCTAAAACTTCTGTCACTGCAGCTGAAAACAATGCTATTCTAGCCGTCAATGGAGACTACTACGGAGCTAATAGCACCGGCTATGTCATCCGAAACGGAGTGGTCTACCGCGATACGGTTCGCGAAGACTCTAGCAATGGCGACCTGGCTATTTATAAAGATGGTTCCTTCAAGGTTATCTACGAAGATGAGATCTCAGCGGATCAATTGGTCAAAGACGGGGTTGTTAATCTCCTTGCCTTCGGACCTTCCTTGGTTGAAGATGGAGAAATTACAGTCGATACTAACTCAGAGGTAGGGCAATCCATGTCTTCTAACCCACGAACAGCCATCGGAATCATCGATGAAAACCACTACATTATCGTCGTCTCAGATGGACGAACTTCAGAGAGTGAAGGGCTCTCCCTCTACCAATTGGCTGAAGTGATGAAATCTTATGGCGTCAAAACAGCTTACAACCTGGATGGTGGTGGATCTTCTACACTTTACTTCAATGGCCAAGTTATGAACAAACCAACAACAAATGGTACTATCTCAGAAAGGGCGGTGAGTGACATTGTCTACATCGGTTACTAATCCCATTAAACAACGAGTGAAAAAGACCATCCTCTGCTACACTCTGATCTCAGCTTTCTTCTTTGTCGGAAGTCGCATCTACGAACACTTTAGTTTTGGTGAAACCTCTGCCTTCATGCACTACCTCTTCTTGATTCCTTTGATCGGTGGTGCCCTCCTAGTGGCTCTGCAATTAGTGGTAAAAGGCCTTTCTCGAATCACTCTCAATCTTTGGAACTCAGCAATTGCTACGGCAACTGCAGGAGCCCTCTACCGAGGAATTGTCAACCTGTCTGGTCGCTCAACAACTCTCGACCAGCCCTACTATTATGTCGCAGGGATCTTCCTAGCTCTCGCCCTCATCAGCCTCTTCTTTGTCCGCAGTGTTTGGGTGGAGGAAATGGGAGTGACCACTTAATCAACTATTGATAAAATGTCGTAGTCAATATAGGCTACGCTTTTTTATAGGTTTCTTCTTAAGAATAGTAAAAAAGGAAGTCCTCCTAAAGAGGAATCTTCCTTTTTTATTAGTTTTCTTCACGTTTTTTGCTGACAAGCATTCCTGCCAAGGCAAGTGAGGTCATACCAAGGAGGCTGAGGACTGTTGAAACCAAGTCTTCTTGACCTGTTTTTGGAAGACCGGTTACTGGTGTAGATGTAACTACAGCTTCTTGAGCACCTGTATGATAGGTAACAGCGACTGGTTTAACCTTGTCTGATTCTTTGCTTTCTGATTCAGTTGGTTGAACTGTTGGCTCGGTTGGCAGCACTGGAGCTACAGGAGCTACAGGAGTTGCTGGATTCACTGGGGCTACAATCGCTCCACTGTGCTCCTCTGGGTTTGTCTTGATAACGTCTTTAACGAAAGAAAGAAGGTGGAAATTGATCTGATTGGTCACTTCATAAAGGAAATCATTTTCCGATGCACGATAGCCTGCCGGGAGTTCCACATGGACACGATAAGATCCGTTCATCAGCATGGTCTCAAAGCGTTGCAAATCATAGATGCTTTGTGGAAGAAGGCGACTAATACCGTCTTTGCCTACCACTTTTACGACCGTGCCTATCGGAACTGGCTGATCAAATCCAATAGTGAGTTTATTTTCATCTAAATAGTGGAAGGCAAAGGTCACTTTCGGCTGTGGATTTTCAGGTGAAATGGTCACCTTCTTCACCAGTTCTGTTCCCCAATCATAATGGTAATCCGATAAGGTGATTTTGACTGTATAAGTACCGAAAGGCAAGTCTGGGAAGGTACCGCCATTGTAGGAAGCATTGAACTCTCCTTCCACAACCCGCCCTTGGTCATCCACTACCTGGTAACGAACGACAGATGGATAATAAGAAATCACTTCTCCACTGCTATCTTTAAAGACGACCTCTAAGGTCCCCTTTTCAGCCTTCGGTTTTTCAGTCTCTGTCTCGGTTGGTTGTTCATCTGAGCTGGCTTTATTCGTTGGGGGCGTTGCCTCTATTTTCTTCCCTTCAATGTCCATCTCAGTGGTATTGTAGACCTTATCCCAAATGCTATAACGGACAGTAGAGAGGTCCACCCCTTCTGGAAGCAGATAACTGCCGTCCTCTTGGGCTTCCAAGGCTACTGTTTCCCCGTCCTTGACGTAGGACAGATAAGTTCCTGCCAGGCCACTGCCGGTTTCAATCACCTTACCTGGACGGAAAATCCGGGTCCTTGGATCGTACTGAGCACTTCCAGTCTCTATGCTTGGAGCCGTATTGTCAATCTTAACCTTGAAGTTGAGTTCTTGTTGTTTGGCTCCTGAAGCAGTCGGACGATAGGTAATCACAAATTGGTATTCTCCATCTGGCAATTGCTTGCCATCTTTGTCCAAGCCTTCCCAAGAGATTTCATAAAACTCTTCACTGCGATTTCCAATCCGGTAACTCCAGTCGGTCTTTCGATGCACTTCATTTCCAACCTCGTAAATCGGATTGGTCCGTGCTGTATCTTCCTTCTTGTAGACAGTCAGGTGTACGTTTTCGACATTACGAAGCATGACGGCCTTTACCTTGACGCTATCAAAGCTGGAATCATTATTTGGAGAGAAGTAGAGTTGGTCCCCATCAAAGTTATCCCCATCCTGACCTAGAGTTTTGGCTACAGACTCCCCATTTTCATAGACATAACTGATCAAAGAAGTAAAGTGGTTGTCTGGGTGACGCTCTGGTGTTTCTGGGACCTTTTCATCTGGATAGTCTGTCTTGTCCTTGTAGTAGTAAAATGGCTTATCACTACCTGTATATTCGTAGATAGGCTTTTCGATCCCGCGAAGATTTTGGTATTCTCCATGGAAGCCAACATAAGGGAGACTAACCAGATGTTTGTTACTGCTGGCATCTTTGACAAGTACAAAACCTTCTAAGAAATAACCATTTGGCATTTGCTTGCTGAGCTCTTCCTTGTACTTGCTCGCGTCAACTGACACGTGGATCGTCCGCTGACCATTGGCTGGAATCGTGATGGTTTCCTTGCCATCTAGGGTTTCTAAGAGACGAGGATGAAGGGTGAATTTGCCATCCTGGACTTGGTCTGTCTGAAGGGTGGTTTCATAGTGGATAGACTTATCTTGATTGGAAAGATTGTGGATGGTTACATCAAATTCAAAGGTATCGGTGACATTGCCAAGTGTTAGACTGCTTTTGGCATCTTTGGCTGTTACATAGAGATCCCCTAGAGCTGCAGCTGTAACATCCATAACCCCTGCTCCTTGCTGTCGAACAGAAGAGTAGGCCTGGGTCTCCTCATCCACATGTGGAACGGCCGTACTCATGGTCATTTGTTTGACAAGAACTTGCAACTGTTCTGGACTGAGATGAGGGAAGCGCTCCTTCAAGGCTTGTTTCACCAGCACAGTGGCTCCTGCCGCATGTGGAGAAGCCATACTGGTCCCCCTATCCATATAGTACTCTCCATTATTAACAGATGAATAGATCATACCTCCTGGGAGGGTGACATCTGGTTTGAGGTCGCCATCAGCTGATAGGCCCCAAGAGGAGAAGTCGGATAGTTGATTAGCCGCATCGTAAGGCACACGTTTGAATTTGTTGGCAATATGGAGCTGGTAGTCATTGGCATGTTGAGCTAGGACACTTCCGGCATCATGCCCAATGACCCCAACTGGGAATCGTTCTCCGAGACCTTCTAAGTCAAATCCTACGGGATTATTGCCCTGCTCCTCGGTCTGGTAAAAGATTACACCTGTTGCTCCAGCTCTTTTAAGTTCTTTGATCTTATCCACATCAGAAACTTCGCCGCCTCGTTCAGTAAGGACTAAGTGCCCATTGATACTATCAGCTTGGTAGTGGTCGATCCCTCCCTTTTCTACATGGAGATAGCTTTGAGGGATCGTCGTACGAAAGGCGTCGCGTTCTACAAAGGAGTGCATCGGAATTTTGCCATCTGGGAAGTCTTTCGAACCTTTTAACGCTTCTACTGTCAAGCTTGCTTCTGTCGACTCATGCTTGGTCAGACTATTAATCGAAGCGATCGAAAGGACATTGGGATTGACGGATGGGGTCCCTGTCATTCCATAATCTGGTGTGCTTGCAAGTGGCTTGCTGTGCCAGAAGCCATTGGTGGCCATATTGGTAGAAGCAACTGTAATGGTTACTCCCGCCTTTCTTGCTGCATCAAAGGCCTGGCGCGTGATTTCTCCAACATCATAAATAGAGCCTGATGCGGTTCCTAAACTCATATTGATGGAATCAGCCCCTAATTTGATGGCATCTTCTACCGCCTTGGTATAGATGAAATTTTGAACCTGCCCGCCCTTAGTATCTGAGAAAACACGTAAAAACATGAGCTGGGCTTCTGGAGCGACACCTCGGATAATTTCACCATTTGGGGATGGTTGAGAGGCATTCCCCACAGCCGTTCCTGCCACGTGGGCTCCGTGAGAGATTGGATCGTCTTCTTTAACATTATCATTCATATCACTATAGTTGTGAACGTAGACGACTTTATTGTTGTACCATTTTCCGTAAGTGATGCCTGCTTTTTTCTTGGCTTCTTCAATTTCTGCTTCACTCTTGTACTTGGCCTTACTGATATCTGTCAGGCGGAAAATATCGTGTGCCGGATCTACCCCTGAATCGATAACTGCTACAACCTGTCCCTGACCCTTGATGCCTTTATCCCAGAGTGGCTGTAAATTGATGAGGCTATTTTCTTCACTGACCTTGGTCGTAGTCGAAGCTGGTGATGCAGGAGCAGGCTGGTCCTCCGCTACTCTGGTCCGACCGAGTGGAGCATAATCTACGGCATCTACACGTGCTAGTCCCCGGATCTTTTTAGCATCTCCATAGGTCGTCTCTAGAGCCAGTCCATTAAAGAGCAAATTAACGTCATACAATTTTTTGAACTGAATGGATTGTCTTTCAAGTTCTTTCAAAAATTGTTCATGATCTTGGTTGGTTTGCTGGATACGAGCTTCTTTTGAAGTCGGAGATCCTGCTCCACTTCCATCCGAAACCTTTTCTTTCAGGCGAACTAGGACCTCGACTGGACTTGCATCTTCTAGAGTTTCTTTAGCTACTTCCTTGGGAGTGTCCGTCGCAACAACTTCAGGATTGTCTTTTGGCCTTGCAATAACAGAAGGGGACAAGGACTTTTCTTCTTTTAAGTGCTCATTTGAAGGAATGCTAGCAACTGAAGAAGTGTTCTGGGGTTGCTTTGCCTGGTCCTTCCCCTCTGTCTCTGCTGGAGCAGGGACAACGGAAGCCGATTCTTCTACTGGTACAGCAGGGATATCTTCCTTAGCAGCAACGATTGGCGGCTCTGTTGCCTTTTCATCTGTCGTTGTGCTGTCGGATACTAGTACCGAAGAATCTACTGCTGTTGGAGTCGGTGTTACAGTATCGGCTGAAGCCACCGATCCCATAAAGACCATACCAATCAAGACTGAAGCAACTCCAACCGCATATTTACGGATGGAAAAACGTTGTTGTCGATGAAATTCCATAAAAACTCCTTTTTATATACTTGGTTAAGTCAGCTCTTACACCACCTTAACCCAACTCGATTCTCTCTACTAAGAGATAGTTATACTTGATCTGGATGATTTTTCTTCATTCGGATCACACCGAAAGTGAGAAGAAGAACCATAAAGCCTAAAATCCCTAGCTGCTCATTTTCCTGTCCTGTTTGTGGTAGAGAAGTTACTGGTCGATGAGTGACTTGCTGAGCCTCCTGATCCATTTCGGTTTCACCTTTTTGTGTCATAGGTAACGGTTGAGGAGTGACTTGTTGAGCCTCCTGATTCAATCCTGTTTTACCTTTTTGTGTCATAGGTGACGGTTGAGGAGTGGATGGGACAGTTGAATCTTCCACCTGAGCTTCTGAGACTTCTACAAAACTGGTCAAGTAGCGATTGATGCGATTAGTTACTGTATAGACGAAATCATTTTCTACTGCCCGATAACCTTTTGGCAGATCAATATGGATTTGATACTCTCCATTGATTAGGATGCTTTCAAATGTCTTTGGTTCATATAGGGTTTGATCTAACTCCACTTTTTGCCCAGTTTTCTGATCGATAGCGAAGACGCGAGTTCCATCTGGAAGTTCTTTGTCAAAGACGAGGTCAAAGCGATTTTTATCGATATAGTGGTAGACAAATTTGACCACTCCTTCAGGGTGCTCCTTGCTCAGTTCGACTGTCACAGTGGTTGGAGATACCCAAGAGTAATTTTGATCTTGGCTGACAACTTTTACAGTGTAGGTTCCAAATGGAAGACTTGGTAGTGGGTCTTCGTAATAGCTGTTAAATTCCTGGTCAACCCGATTTCCCTTGCTATCAAAGACTTGGTAACGCATCATTTCTGGGTATTGATTAGTTGCTTCGCCTTTTTCATCTACAATTTGTACCTCTAGGCGACCGACCGTTGCTTGGCTAGTCGCAGCGATCTGGCTTGCTTCCTCCGTCCCTGATTTTTCTGTCGTTTTTTCTTCTGAAACAGTCTTACCATCCAAGGTTAAGGTGTTGGTATTATTGACCTGATCCCAAATATAGAAGCGCACAGTTTTTAGATCTACTCCTTCTGGAATAGAGTAGGTTCCATCTTCATTTGGACTAATTTCCACTTCCTGACCATCTTTTTGGTAAGAGAGGTATTTTCCATCTAGCCCACTACCCGTTTCAATAATCTCACCCGGCTTAAAGATACGAGTTGCTGGATCAAAAAGATCCTTGGTATTAGCCAATTGTGGCACTTGCTTATCGACTCGGACCTTTAGAACAATCTCTTGAGGTTTGGCACCTGGTGTGCTTGGACGATAAGTGACTACATATTGATAGTCCCCATCTGGCACTAGCTGATTGTTATTGTCCTTGCCTGCCCACTGAGTTGCATAAAGAATCTTACTACGGTCATTAATTCGCCAACCATAGTCGGATTTCTTCTGACTTTCATTGCCTTGTTCAAAAATAGGGTGCTCGCGTTTGAGGTCATCTGCACGATAGACCGACAAATGAATATTGTCTACATTTCTCAAAACTACTGCATTGAGCTTGACACTATCATAGGAACCATCATCATTTGGCGAGAAGACTAGTTGGTTTCCATCATAATGCCCGTCTTTTTCTCCTAGAACAACCTGTACTTCTTTACCCCCACGCCAAATAGTGCTGACCAAGGCTGTAAAGTGATCTCCTGAGTCTTTTTCAGGTTTATCTGCTTTTTCATTTGCATAATAATAGAATGGTTTTTCATCCCCAGTGAAGGCATAGATAGGCTTTTCGATACCTGGTAAGTCCTGATACTGCCCTTTGAAGCCGATATATGGAAGACTGACGAGGTCTTTCTTGGTTTTGGTATCTTTAAAGAAGACAAATCCTTCTAAAAAGTAACCATTCTTCATTTGATTGGTGAGTTCACTTGTAAAGGCACTGGTATCTACAGAAATTGGAACTGTCACACTTCCCATAGCTGGAACATGAATGGTTTTTTCTCCCACTTGATCCAATAGCTGACGCATCTTCAAGCTAATGCGACCATTTCCCACCTGATCAGTATTGACGACCGTATGATAAGCGAGGTCTTTTGCTTCTGAGCTTAGGTTGTGCACCGTAACCTCGAACGTAAAGGTATCCTTGACATTGCCAAGCGTCAAACTGCTGTTTGTTCCTTTTCCACCTGTTACAAAGACATCCCCAAAAGCTGCAGCTGCAGCATCCATGAGACCAGATCCTTGTTGACGGACGGATGAGTAACTCTTGCTTTCCTGATCAAAATGAGGTTTGGCTGTACTCATGACTAATTGGCGCAAAAGCGTATGGATTTGCTCTGGACTGTAAGTTGGGAACCGCTGTTCTAGAGCTTGCTTGATCAAGGCTGTTGCCCCTGCTGCATGGGGCGTCGCCATACTAGTCCCTTCATCCATATCATACAAACCATCTGGAATCGCTGAATAGACCATTCCACCAGGTAAAGTAACGTCTGGCTTAAGTTTTCCTTCTGCAGAAAGCCCCCAACCCGTAAAGAAGAGCATCTTGTTTGCTTCACTATAAGGTACTTTCTTGACTTCTTGGTGGAAGATGAGCTCGTATTCTCCAGCATGAGCAGCTAGCTCTTTTCCGATAGCATGGTTCAAGACGCTGACCGGATAGAAGGAACCCCAATAGCCCATCGGAAGTTTTTGGAGGCTATCTCCTTGCTCTTCATTCTGATAAACCAAAACACCTTTTGCACCCGCTTGTCTGAGGGCATTGACCTTCTCTTCATCCGTCACATCCCCGCCGCTCTCAACCAGAGCAATTTTTCCTTTCACCGCAGCATTTCGGTAAGTATCTACTCCACCTTTTTGAACTGAAACATAGGACTGAGGACCTTCTGCTGGGAAAATCAGCCGATAGACAGGGAGATCTACGAGGCCATTTTGGAATTCTTTCTTATCCTTTAGAGCCGGGATTTCAAGACGCATGGTCGTTTCGTGATTAATCTGATTATTGAAGGCACCAATAGCTAGAACCCCATCTTCAATGGCGGGTTCATCAATCGTTCCAGTATCCGGTGCATCTGCTTTTGGCTTAGCCTGCCAGTATCCACTCACGGCGTAATTCCCTGCTGCAGCATTGATGACAACACCAGCTTTACGAGCGAATTCGAAGGCTTGACGGGTTAAGGGATTGGTATCTGCTTCAGATCCATTAACCCCACCAAAACTCATATTGATGGTATCTGCACCTAGCTTGACTGCATCTTCAACGGCCTTGGCTACGATAAATCCTTGTTCTGTCATACCCTTCTTATCAGAGAAAACACGCATAAAGATAAGCTGAGCTTCTGGTGCGACACCCTTTAGATATTCACCAGTTGGCACAGGTTTTGTCGCATTCCCAACAGCCGACCCTGCCACGTGGGTCCCATGCGAACGTGGATCGTCTTCTCGAATCTCATCGTTCATATCTGAATAATTATAGGCATAAACCACCTTATCGTTGTACCACTTTCCATAAGTGATACCTGCCTTTTTCATAGCAGCTTCCATCTGCTCTTTATTCTGGTATTTGGCTTTGCTTTTATCCGTTAAACTAAAGAAATTATGGTGGACATCAAGGCCCGTATCTAAAACGGCTACCACCCGACCTTGGCCCTTGATTCCTTTGTCCCAGAGAGGCTGTAAATTGATCAACTCATTTTCATCACTAACTTTTGTAGGAAGTAGGGTATTCTGCTTCATTGCGCTAGGCTGTGCATCCGCCTGAGCCGTTAAGGGAGTAATTTCTACCTTTTCCACACGAGCTAACTGACGAATCTTCAAGGCATCCTTGTACTTGGTTTCTAGAACGAAACCATTAAAGACCAGATCAAAATCGGCTAATTTCGTATATTCAATGCCTTTTTCCTTTAGTTCATTTAATACTGCTTCCTTGATTGGTGCATTATCCTTGATCTGCTCTGCAATACTGAGAGGAGCCGTTGCATCTTGTTTCTTGGTCTCCAAACGCACTACGGCCTGAACACGGGTTTCATCTACTACGGTTGCTGAGGTAGCTTCTTTATTGGCTACTACCTGAGGTGCTGAAATAGTGCGATCTTCTTGCTCCTTCTTTTCAATGCCATCTTTTTCAGGAATAGGGTTCGAAGCTGGATTTGTTTGGGTAGGGGAAGGGGCTATCTCAACAGTTTTCTCAGCCTTCGGTTGCTCTTGTGGAGAAGATTCCTCCCTCCCTTTATCCATCGATAAATCTTCGTTTGAGCCTTTATCCTGTCCTGCTGACAGATTCACCTCTTGGCTTTCTTCTTTTGCTACAATAGCAGGTACATCTACCTGTCCTTCCTGCTCCTGGGCTAAAACAGTCGCCCCACAAAAAAAGCATCCGACAAGCACTGATACTAAGCCGACTGCATATTTTCGTAAAGAAAAACGTTGTTGTCTGTCGCTCACCATAACCAGACCTCCTTTTAAATTTGTAAGCGGTTTCCGCACCTATATTTTAGTCCTAATCTTATGCAAAGTCAATGCAATCTAAAAAAATATACTATTTTATTGAATTTTGACAGATTTCTCTATCCAGTGTTCGAGAATCTGTTTTTGCCCAGTAATATTCCCTGTACAAAGATATCTGCTTTAAAATTATAAAAAAAAAGAAATCAGAATAATTTCTGATTTCTTTTGAAATAAACTTATTTATTTACATTTTCCCATTTCCAGTTGTGTACTTCTGGGATATCATCACCGTGTTCACGAATGTAGGCATTATGGAAGGCAATTGTCTCATCCATTTGAGCTGCAAATTCACTTGCTGCTTCTCCAAGAGCTGCATTGGCTGCATCTTGTGCCAAGTGGAAACGATCCAATTCAGACATGACCCGCATGTCGAATGGTGTTGTGATGTCTCCGTTTTCACGGTATCCATGCACACGCAAGTTGTGGTTGTGACGGTTGAAGAAGATGTCACGGATCATGC
>ERZ773214.1610-NODE-1610-length-12966-cov-18.699791_pt1 | contig 12966 bp, 9 predicted proteins | sample MGYA00511238_ERZ773214 | MGnify/ENA primary metagenome ERZ773214 (study PRJEB29015, sample SAMEA2738157) | human oral metagenome | biome: human oral; feature: human-associated habitat; material: saliva | place: China | collected 2259 ...
TTCAAGTAGATTCTTGTCTTAATGCACCTTTTGGCGCTCGGTGCTTTCTGACTAAAGTCCAACTAGGTACTGATGTTCAAGTAGATTCTTGTCTTAATGCACCTTTTGGCGCTCGGTGCTTTCTGACTAAAGTCCAACTAGGTACTGATGTTCAAGTAGATTCTTGTCTTAATGCACCTTTTGGCGCTCGGTGCTTTCTGACTAAGGCGGATAACTCCACCATGGTCAAGGCTGCTATTGTCTTAATGCACCTTTTGGCGCTCGGTGCTTTCTGACGTTGTTCCCCATCTGCCGAAGGATCTCGGACCCTGGCAGTCTTAATGCACCTTTTGGCGCTCGGTGCTTTCTGACACACGTACGTTCGCATGAACTGGACCGTTTGCGAGAAGCGAGTCTTAATGCACCTTATGGCGCTCGGTGCTTTCTGACGAAAGAGCCCTTTGGTCTTGAGTGCCAAGAAAAAAGGAGGTCTTAATGCACCTTATGGCGCTCGGTGCTTTCTGACGCGAGTATGAACGCTGGACGTGGATGGAAGCGCTCGAAGTCTTAATGCACCTTATGGCGCTCGGTGCTTTCTGACTCGCATGGCGAGCCGGACGCACCTTCGAGGACGTCGAGTAGTCTTAATGCACCTTATGGCGCTCGGTGCTTTCTGACCCAACCGTAGACATTGTCCACACTGCCAGTAACGGGTCTTAATGCACCTTTTGGCGCTCGGTGCTTTCTGACAGCGGATCGACGACTACAGCTACACGCTGGATGCCGCGTCTTAATGCACCTTTTGGCGCTCGGTGCTTTCTGACTGACGGCAAGTACGTTATGAAGGGATATGTTCAGGCGTCTTAATTCACCGTTTGGTGCGGGCCGCGGATGGTTTCGCAAAAATGTTGCACGTAATTCCCGGCCTGTTGTTTTGATGTTCGAAGTCGGATCGTTGAAATTCTGCGATTTCTGAGAGTTGGTGCAGAGTTGAAAGAAGGGAATTACGTGCGAAATTTGAGGCGCTCGGTGCTTTCTGACATCGACACCGGAAGACACCCTTGTGGGTGCCAATGCTGGTCTTAATGCACCTTTTGGCGCTCGGTGCTTTCTGACAACATCTACAGGTCACGCGCCGTCGGCAACTACTTCCGTCTTAATGCACCGTTTGGCGCTCGGTGCTTTCTGACGACCGCAGCAGAATACACCGATAATCCTGACTCGATCGAGTCTTAATGCACCTTTTTGCGCTCGGTGCTTTCTGACACGCGACCACAATCACCGTGGCATCGTGGGTCCGATGGGTCTTAATGCACCGTTTGGCGCTCGGTGCTTTCTGACGACAGCTCCATGAGCTCGAAGAGTGCCTGCTGCTCTCGTCTTAATGCACCTTTTGGCGCTCGGTGCTTTCTGACAACACGGTCTCTGATAGCCCCGAGGCGATCTCGTTCTCCGTCTTAATGCACCTTTTGGCGCTCGGTGCTTTCTGACCACCAGCACCACGCTCACGCAGGTAGGCGAAATGGTCTTAATGCACCTTTTGGCGCTCGGTGCTTTCTGACTCTGCGTGATGAGTCCGGCAAGCTGCGCTTCTCTAGGTCTTAATGCACCTTTTGGCGCTCGGTGCTTTCTGACCCATGACCCCGTCTCTCAGTGGGCGACGCAGCAGTTCGCGTGTCTTAATGCACCGTTTGGCGCTCGGTGCTTTCTGACCGTTGATGGATCGGAACAGCGCGTCACCTTGGTTCTGCCGTCTTAATGCACCGTTTGGCGCTCGGTGCTTTCTGACATGGTCACCAATTACCAGCACCGCGAGTACTTCGACAGGTCTTAATGCACCTTTTGGCGCTCGGTGCTTTCTGACTGACGGAAAGTACGTTATGAAGGGATATGTTCAGGCGTCTTAATTCACCGTTTGGTGCGGGCCGCGGATGGTTTCGCAAAAATGTTGCACGTAATTCCCGGCCTGTTGTTTTGATGTTCGAAGTCGGATCGTTGAAATTCTGCGATTTCTGAGAGTTGGTGCAGAGTTGAAAGAAGGGAATTACGTGCGAAATTTGAGGCGTTCGGTGTTTTCTGACACCCGACGTTATCTGTGACGGTTTTGTTTCAGTCAAGTCTTAATGCACCTTTTGGCGCTCGGTGCTTTCTGACTCTCAAACCCTAGGCCCTTGCGCGTGTCCTTGGGGGTCTTAATGCACCTTTTGGCGCTCGGTGCTTTCTGACGCCTTGCCTCTAAGCTCGCGCACGCGTCTCTCCTGGAAGGTCTTAATGCACCTTTTGGCGCTCGGTGCTTTCTGACGGGTGGCCTGCGTGGCTGTCGCGTCATCGTGCGGGGCGTCGTCTTAATGCACCTTTTGGCGCTCGGTGCTTTCTGACCTGCGAAAAGAAGTTCAATGATCTTCTTCTGAGCATCTGTCTTAATGCACCGTTTGGCGCTCGGTGCTTTCTGACACATCAATAGCATCGCTTCCTCCGATCACCGCATCAAGTCTTAATGCACCGTTTGGCGCTCGGTGCTTTCTGACTTGTCAATGCTGAGGTTGAACTATCTGAAAGGGCGCGCAGGTCTTAATGCACCTTTTGGCGCTCGGTGCTTTCTGACCGGTAATCGCCGACCACCGGTCAACGCCCGCGAAGGCGTCGTCTTAATGCACCGTTTGGCGCTCGGTGCTTTCTGACCCATAGCGCCGTAAATGATGTGAAGGAGCTCGCCGTGTCTTAATGCACCTTTTGGCGCTCGGTGCTTTCTGACCACCCACCTCGTCGGATACGTCTACGAACAGGGAACTCGTCTTAATGCACGGCGGTGTCAATGGGTGGTAGCAATGAGTTCGTTGAATGCTTCTGTTGGGGTGCGGTAGCCGAGGGTGGCTCTGGGGCAGTTGTTCAGTTCGTAGGCGATGGCGTCGAGGTAGGGTTGGTGGCTGGTGATGGCGCTCCCCTCGCACGCGAAACGATGTTTTCAGTCGTTGCATGGGGACTTGCTCGCGGTGAGGCGTGTTCGGCTCTTTGCGTTAGTGTTTATCGTTGTTTAATTTCGCTGATGTTGTCGTTCGTCAACCAGTGGTGCTCGTCGTCATGATCTGCGCCGGTCAGCGTGTTGTTGTGGAAATTGGCGCGCGCCTTTTGGTGGATTTTTCCATCGCTTCTAATGCTGACTACCTCCTCGTAGGGGCGCGCGCGAACTTCATTGCGGACGACCGATATGCACACCTCATTCCAGGCGGTGTGCGGCTCATTTCTAGGGTTGCTGTACTGGATCGACGTTGTACCCTCGATGATGTTTTCTTCGATGGTGATCTCGGATTTCGACGGTTTGAGGCTCAGGTTAAGTGAACTGATCTGGCAGTGTGAGACTGTGATCGCGGATGCGCCCGCCGGGCGACTGGTATTCGCGGACGATGCGTCGTTCTCGTCGGGGAGAAGGTAGCGGATGTCGAGGCTAATGGCCTCGTGAGTGTTCTCATCCGCAGGTGTAAACGCCCCAGATTGGAGCCTGCAGTGGTGGAATCGGATGACTGTGTCCTCTGCGCCTGGAGGTGCGTAGTGAATACTGAAAAAACAGTCCGCAGAGGTGAACATGACGTTCTTAAATGTCCCGTCGCTTATCGTCTCGGGTAGCCGCGAGGTCCCAATGATCGTCTTATTGTCGTCGCCGCCTTCAACAAGGATTTTCTTAAAAGTTGCCTTTCTCCAATGTATTCTGTTGATTGTCGAATTGTGAATTGTAAATGACTCATCAAAGGTAGACCCGTCTAAGTCTAAGGTTGCATTCGTGGAGAGGTCACTGATTCTGATCTCGCTGAGGAAGGTGATGTCCTTCAGGTTAATTCTTTTGTTGGACCAGTCGGCGCGCTCCGGTTCGGGATCGTCGGGACTGACCTCCCGTGGATTCTGAATCCGTTCGAGGATCGTCTGAATGATTGCTCGTTGAAGGTCGGCGTGCTCCCGCCTGCTCGTCTGTGATGGTCCGTTCAGTCCTTCGCGGCGTGCCTGGGTGCATAGAATGCTGATGATGTGGTCCTGCAGTTGGTGCTTTTCTCCTGTGGGTATGTGCTGATTGTGCTCTGCTCTGTCCGCTAGTTCTGCCAATAGTGTGATCGCGCCCAGCCGTTGTCCAGGGTTGTCCGACTCGAGGAGCTGATAGGCGTGCTCCCTACGCTTCCAGTACTCTTCTCGTTCCTCTGTCGCGTGTGCCTGTTGGGCCTGGGCGGCGTTGTCGTGACTGCGCTGCTGCCAGGCGGCCAGGCCGAAGCCAACGCCGGCGGCGGTGGCGCACAGCTGCATCGCTTGAACGGACGGCCAATGAAAGTGCCATTCCCACCAGAAAGCACACAAGGTCGTGCCGACGAAAAGGAATCCGGCGATGAGGATGGGGGTCCACCAGTGCATGAGGCATTGCGGCATGGTTGTCAGGCGTGCGTCGTTGGGGGTTTTGTCCGTGGCGGCTTTGTTACCTGATTCGGGGGCGCCCCTGTACTCATCGATGGCGCGGACCATGGTGGCTCCTGTGTTCTTGGGTTTACTGCCTCGCATCGTAGCACCTTGTCCGCGTTGGAAAATCCAGCGAATTAAGGCAGAGGTTCAGCGTTGTTCGACAACTGGACCCGTGTGGAGTGAAGTTGAGAAGCGGGGCGTGAGTGAGTGTTGCACGCCGCGTCTTTGGTCGTTGGCTTGCCAAACCGGACCGGTGTGACGCCTGTAGGCCCGGTGAATGCGGGCGAATGCGCGAAGAGCAGAGCCGCGGACCAGTAGCTGCGTGGAGGCTGTCCCTCAGTGATCAACGAGGCCAGTGCCCTAAACTCCGTTGGCCATCCGGTCGTCCTCCGCCCGTGGCGTCTCCCGCAAACGGCGCCCCTGCCTCGTTGAAGGGTATGAACGTGGCTAGACTGGCCTCTATGACTGAAAACGCGCAGCTTGTTGTGACCTTGTCCTGCCCGGACCGCCCCGGGATCGTTCATGCCGTGACCGGTGTGATCGGCGAGGCCGGCGGCAATGTCATCCAGTCCCAGCAGTTCGGTGACCCCGACACGGGCACCTTCTTCATGCGTGTCGAGGTGGACTCCCCGAAGGGGCGCGAGCCTATCGATGAAGGGCTAACCAACGTTGCCGACGAGTTTAACGCCACCTACTGCGTTGACGACCTGGGTCGCAAGCTGCGCACCGTCATCATGGTGTCGCGTGAGGGGCACTGCCTGACCGACCTCCTGTACCGCGCCCAGACGCAGGGCCTGCCCATTGACGTGATCGCGGTCGTTGGTAATCATCCGGACCTGGCGCCCGTCGCCCAGTTCTACGGCGTCCCCTTCCTGAATGTCCCCGTCACGAAGGACACGAAGGCGCAGGCGGAGCGTCAGCTCTTGGACCTCATTGCGTCGGAGAACGTTGAGCTTGTCGTCCTGGCACGCTACATGCAGATCCTCTCTGATGAGGTCTGCCGCGTCATGCAGGGGCGTGTCATCAACATCCATCACTCGTTCCTGCCCTCCTTCAAGGGTGCGCGCCCCTACGCGCAGGCTCACGAGCGTGGTGTGAAGCTGATCGGTGCGACCGCCCACTATGTGACCGCTGACCTGGACGAGGGGCCGATCATCGAGCAGGACGTTACCCGCGTTTCGCACGCTGACTCCACGCCGGACATGGTGGCCCTCGGCCAGGACGTGGAGCGCCGCGTGCTCGCGCAGGCCGTCCGCTTCCACGTGGAGCACCGCGTTTTGATGAATGGCGCTCGCACGGTCGTCTTCTCTCGCTGAGGCCCCGCGTGGGCTGCTTGCGGGTGGTGTGCGCTGAGGCGACGTGTGTCGGCTCATCGACGAGGCAGTGGCTGTCTTGCGTCGGCGGGCGTGTCTTCGTCGGTGGGGGAGGTCGTTGGCTGGAGAGTGGGGTTGGCTGTGTGCGGCTCGCGTCATGATGGGAGCTGTAACAAGAAGACATGCGGCCACGTGGTCATATTTGCCTGTCATTGCGCGTTTCCGCGAATGAGTTTGTCACTTGGCAAGCAACGCTGAGACGTGATCTTTCGGTCATTTAGCCGGTAAGCGTCGCATTGACCGTCTGATAAATGGCACACTTGATACGTGGATGAAAAGACTCAGCAACACGCACCTGTCACCGGCTATGTGCCCGGTGGTTTTGACATGTTCCATCAGGGCCACCTCAACATCCTGCGCGCCGCCCGCGAGCGCTGCGATCGTCTGGTCGTCGGCGTGACCTCCGATGAGGCTCTTATCCGCATGAAGGGGCGCGCTCCGGTCATCCCGCTCAAGGAACGTTGCGATCTTGTGTCGTCGTTGCGTTTCGTGGACGCGGTGGTTGTGGACCTGGATCAGGATAAGCGTCTGGCGTGGCGACTCCAGCCTTTCGACGTGCTCTTTAAGGGGGATGACTGGAAGGGCACCCCGAAGGGGGCTCAGCTTGAAGCGGAGATGGCGGAGGTCGGAGCGCGCGTCGTCTATCTGCCCTACACGCCGTCGACCTCGTCGACGAAGCTGCGTCGCTTCATCGCGCCCGAAGACTTCGCGGACGAGGACTCGGCGCGTAAGTCGGATCATTTGGCGGAAGGGGACGGCCAGTGAGTCTTCCTGTGGTGCTTGAACCTGGCTCGTCGTGGGGGACTCGTTTTACGACGTACCGTCGTGCCCTTGCCGCGGCTCAGAAGCCGGGGGCGGGCGTTCCCGCCTATATGCGTTGGGTGAACCGTGGTGCTGCGCGCGTTGTGGCTGCCGCCTGCGCGGCTTTTGGTTGGACGCCGAACTTCGTCAGTTTCATTTCCGTGTGCTTCTCGACGCTTGGTCTCATCGTTCTCCTCGCGCTCGAACCTGTGTGGTGGACGGGACTCATCGTGGGTAGCGCGCTGGCGGTTGGTTTCATGTTTGACTCAGCTGATGGTCAGGTCTCGCGCGTGACCGGCGCGTCGTCGAAGACGGGGGAGTGGGTGGACCACGTGGCGGATGCGTTCCGTTCGCCAGCGATCCACTTCTGCACGGCGGCCGCCGTCATGGTGTATCGCCCGGAGTCCTGGTGGCTTGCCGTTGTCGCTCTCGTTTACGGTTGGGTGACGTCGGGCCAGTTTATGAGCCAGATCCTGGCCGAGCAGTTTGTGCGTGCTGCGGGACGCAAACAGACGCGAGGCGGTAACCTGCGATCTTTTGTTCTGTTGCCCACTGACCCGGGTGTGCTGTGCTGGTCCTTTGTGCTGTGGGGCTTGGGTGCACCTTTCATGGTGTTCTACACGTTCCTGGCTGCGGTTGCCGTGGCACACTCGTCGATGTCGCTGCGTCGGCGCTACCGCGACCTGCGCGCCCTCGACGCTGCTGCGGAGCAGGGGGAGTCCCGTGCCTGAGCTGTCCGTCATCTTACCCGCGCGCAATGCCGCGGGGACGATTGCGCGAGCTGTGGCCTCGACTCTTGCGGCCATGCCACGCGACTCCGAGCTGGTCGTCGGTAATGATTCTTCCTCTGATTCGACGGTCGGCGAGGCCATTCGCGGCGCGTCGCGGCGCGGGAGCGTCGATCCTCGCCTGCGCATTGAGGACATCACTCCGGGTGAGGGCGGTGTTTCGCGTGTCCTGACGCAGCTGATGGAGCGCACCGACTCGCGCCTCGTGGGGCGTATGGATGCTGATGACGTGTCCCTTCGGGGCCGTTTCAAGCGCACGCTGCGCGCGATTGAGCGCGGCGACGACATGGTGTTCACGCAAATGATTGAGCTGCGTGGCTCACGCCCGGTGCCCCGAATGCCCTACGAAATTGGGCCCGAGGACATGGGTTGGCATCTGCTGCTCACCAACCCGGTTTGTCATCCGACCATGCTGGCTACGCGCGAGATCATCGATCGCGTGGGCGGGTACAGGAGCGTTCCCGCCGAAGATTACGACCTGTGGATGCGTGTTGCCTCGGCTGGTGGTCGTATTCGCCGCCTGGCCCCATGGGGTCTGCTGTACCGGATTCATCCCGGCCAGGTCACGGGAAGCAAGGCATGGCGTTCGGATTCGTGGAAGAATCCCGAGCAGGCCCGCGCTTTCGCTGAGCTTTCGAACCACTTGACTGGCCAGGAGCTGGTGCGCCTGGTCTCACTCGTGTCACTTCCTCGTGAGGAGGCCGAGCGCGAGCTCGACCGCTTCGTTGAGGTTTATACCCGGGGGATCGCCTCTCGACCCCCATCGTCGCGCCGCGTCCTTGAACGTCGGCTGAATGCGCGCGCCGCGTGGGTGCGCCGAACCCTGCAAGGAGAACAGTCATGATCCTTACCCCTCCGCCCACGGGCGGCCAGCAGATCCTGCGTCACGCGCTGTCTCGCCGCTGGAGGTCGATCGCTGCGGGGACCGTGGCTGGCTTGGTTGTCGGTGTCGTTGCGGCGTTCGGTGTTCCCTCCACTCATTCGGCGACGGTGTCGATGACCGTCACTTCGCCGTCGCCCACGCCCGCTCCCGCTGTGCGCGCCTCGCTGTCGAACACGACGGATATGGTGACCGAACAGGGCATAGCGAAGTCCGCGGCCGTGCTGGATGCCGCTGCCGAAAAAATCGGTGGCGGGATCACTGCCGCCGATTTGCGCGCCAACATGGAGGTGTCGGGCGATACGAATGGCACTATCGTGAAAATTGAGTACTCGGCGCCCACGCGAGACGAGGCCGTGACGGCGGCCGACGCGATCGCCGAGTTCTACCTGCAGGAGCGCACGGCACTTGTGGAGCAGCGCGCAGACGAGATGGCAGCGGATATTGACGGCCAGGTTTCCGCCCTGGAAGCCGAGCTTGCATCCCTGGGCACCGAGGAGGACGAGGACGGTAAGACCGTCAAGAATCCGCGTGCGGACGCGCTGACGACACAGATCAACAAGCTGAAGGATCAGTCCGCCCAGCTGAGTCCCTATCACGCCAGCGCCGGCCTCGTCGTTACGGCTGCTGGCGCGTCAACTGACACGGTTGAGCCTTCTAAGGCGCGCCTGGTGCTGATTTTCACTGTTGTTGGTGTCTTCGCCGGTTTGGTGCTGGTTCTCGTGCGTGAGACGCGTGCTCGCTCTCTTGCGTCCCCGACGCAGCTGGCCGACCTGACTGCCCTGCCCGTGTGGAGTGCGGAGGAAGGCGCACCCGAGCCGTGGCTTGCTCCCACCCGAATGCTTGCGATGGCGATCGATCGCGACCACTGGGTTGACCTGATCGTGGATGCTTCCGACCCGGAGGCGCGGGAGCTTCACCGTGTTTTGTCGCGTTCTCTGGCCGAGACGCGCGTGCCCACCCCGCGCCTTATTGACATCTACCAGCCGCTTGCGTCTCTTCTCGACGAGGTTCGCCCGTCGCGTCACGTGCTGATCGCTGTGCGTAAGGGACATGATCTGGCGAATCTTCACGCCCTGCTTGATGAGCTTGCGATCATCAACCGCGAAGTGAACGGCATGCTGTATCTGAGCGGTCAGGCGTCCGCCGGGTCTTTCACGGATCCCGGCCCTGTTGTGGAGGCAGTCGAGGCTCACGCTGCTTCTGGCGATGAGGCTGATGGAGCGTCGGCCCGCTACGATCGCGTGTCCGACAAGGCCATCGAGAATACGGCTGACAAGAAAGGCTCGTCGAAGAAGGATTCAACCAACGCGAAGGGACTAAAGTGAGCGCCGAGGACATCACCACGCTCGACGACAAGGCTGCGTCGATTTGGCACGTTGACCGTACCGCCCGCCTCACTCAGCTGATTTCGGGCGAACCCCAGGCCTCCCGCGCACTGGTCCTTGTGCGTGATAACGGGCGCAACTCCGATTTCATTGAGATTGCGGGCACGGCACACCCTGAGTCTGATCCTGCCGTTGCAGCGGTGCCGGTGGCGCCGGCCCGCGGTTGGGAAGAAGGTGCGGGCGCCGATATTGACGCCACCGTCATCATGTGTACGGTCGGCTCGTGCGACATGCTCGAGGCGGCGGTGCGCGCCGTCTTGGCTCAGGACCACCAGCGTTTCTCGCTCGTCGTCGTGGACAACGCGCCCAGCACCGGCCAGACTCGCGAGAAACTCGCCGGCATCACCGACACTCGCATGAGTATCGTCTCCGCTTCGCGCCCTGGCCTGTCGCGTGCCCGCAACCGTGGCGTGCTCGCCGCGCGCGGAGAGGTCATCGTTTTTACGGATGACGACGCGATCGTCGATCCGCACTGGCTCACCGCCATGATCGACCCTTTCACTGCATCCCCCTACGTGGCTGCAACGACAGGAATCGCGCTGCCGCTGGAAGAACGTTTCAAGCCCCAACGTTGGTTTGAGTCGCGCGGCGGTTTCCCCAAGGATATGAAGCCACGCGTCTGGGCGGCGGGTGAGATTCCCGCCGGGTTGGAGGCCCTGGGTGAGCCGGGTGAAGGTGGGCCGCTCTATCCGATTACGACTGCGCGTGTCGGGGCCGGCGTGTGTATGGCCATGCGCCGCGACGTCCTCATGGAGGTCGGTCCTTTCGATCCGGCGCTCGGTGCCGGTACAAGCACCAGGGGAGGGGAGGACCTTGACATGTTCGCGCGCATCCTGGCCACGGGTGACGTTATCGTCCACACGCCCGACGCTCTCGTACATCACCGCCATCGCGTCGACGAGGTCGGCCTGGATAAGCAGATTCGGGGCAACGGATCCGGTATGGCTGCCCTGCTGACAAAGGCAATCATCACGCGACCCTCCGTCGTGGGGACTCTCCTAGCGCGCGTGCCGGGCGTCCTCAAGCGCATTAGGCCCGGCGGCGCTCGGGTGGCTGGCAGTGACGACGATGTGCCAGGCTCACTGACTACGTCCGAAATCAAGGGTTTCCTCGAAGGCCCATTCCTGTACCTGTCCTCGCGCAGGCACAACAAGCTCGTCCCACCGCGCCGCGAGGCCCGGGGAGGCGAGGAGAGCGTGCAGGCGAGCGGCACCGGTGCCCAGGCATCCACCGAGGAACGTCGTGCGCCGGAAGGGAGTCCGGACGCGTGAGTCCACGCCGAGGAATTTGGGGCAAGCCAGCCCCCGCCCGCATCGGGCCGCTGCGGGAGGACGCACAGGACCTGCCGGCGTGGCCCTTCGTTGTGGCCTATTCGGCCTACCTGCTGTGGTGGGTCCTCGGCTCCGGCGATTTGATGTGGCCGCTGTTCGCGATCATCATGCTTGTGCTCATGATCGGTCGACACGGTGTGCGTTTCCCGCCTGGTACGATCATCTGGACGTTCTTCTTGGCGTGGGTGCTGGCCTCCATGTCGATGCTCGACTCGGGCGGACGCGTCATCGGAGCGTTGTACCGTTTCGCGCTTGAACTCTCCCCCGGCATTTTCGCCGTCTATGCGTTCAACGCGCGTCAGTCTCTGAGTGTGCGCACGATCGTGGGCACTATGTGGGCCTTCCTGACTTCCACCACGATCGGCGGCTTCATCGCGATGGCGGCCCCGCAGCTGCGTTTCAAGACGCTCATGTATTACGTGATCCCACGCGCCCTGCATTCCAACGACTTCGTTAAAGAGTTCACGAAGCGTGCGACCACCCAGTGGAATCCGTCGTCGTGGATTTTGTCCGACCCGCGTCCCTCCGCGCCCTTCATCTATTCCAACACCTACGGCAATGTTTTTTCGTTGATTTTCCCGCTTGCTTTGGTGTTCGCGTACGTGCTGTGGCGCGAGCGTTCGAAGTGGCGTTTCCTCGTCGCTGCGGTGTGTGCCCTGTCGGTCATTCCTGCGGCTGCCACCCTGAACCGCGGTATGTACATCGGTCTGATTGTGATCGTTGTATGGGTTGGTTTTCAGCGCCTGCGCGCTGGCGCCTGGCGTACGGTTGTGGGGATCCTCGCAGCAGTGGTCGTTGGCGTGGGAGCATGGCTGGCGACGCCCGCCTCCCAGTCGCTCCTCGATCGTGTCGCCGCGTCCTCCTCTACGGAGGATCGTGCTTCGAATTACCTGGAGACGATCAACGAGTTGGCGCAGTCTCCGTTCTTAGGCTTTGGGGCGCCGCGTCCTTCGACCTCTCCGTGGCTGCCGTCGCTGGGCACCCAGGGCCAGTTCTGGACGGTGCTCTTCTCCTATGGCCTTGTTGGTACTTTTCTGTTCCTTGCTTTCTTTTGCCGCATGTTGACGCGTATCTGGCGGGCGAAGGACGTGTATGGCTCGATCTTGGGCGGCATTATTTTGGCGACCTTGGTGGAGCAGTTTTACTACGGTATGAATACGGGTTTGATGCTTTCTGTCGTTGCCGTTGCCTTGTTGTCGCGTCACCTGGAGGAGGAGGGCGATCCGCTGCGTGTGGCTGCCTCTCACGTTGGTCGGCCAACTCCGGGCAGTGTTGCTGGCACGGTGCGTGCCGCGCGTCCGGTTCGCATGGGCGAATGGGGAAGCCCCGCCGCGAACGACGGGGCTTTCTCCACTCAGATGTTGGACCGACTCAACAGGTCGGGTCGTCGGGGAACGATAGATCGGCGAGCTTCCAGTTCTCGCCGTCCTTCACAAACTGAAAGTAAGTGAGGGCGCGGGTCATGCTGGTATCGTCCGTCAGCGCGGTCCCGGCGTCGTTGAGGATGCGAACGGATGAGGAGTCCACGCAGGCCGATACGGTGATGTTTCCGGCGCCGTCATCGGAGATGATCTGCGGGTTATCCAGGGTGGGTGTTCCTTCGGCGTGCGTTCCTTCCCTGGTCCATTCGAGGGCTTTCGCGTCGAATTCTTCGAGTGCGGATTCGGTTAGGACGGAGGACAGGTCGGTGGCCTGGGCCTGTTCGGGGTCGGCGTATGCGCCCCACAGGGTGGTCACCACGTACGAGGCCTGTGCGCCGGCCTGCTCGTCGGTGTCCATCGATCCGTTGGTGTTCGCGGGACCCGCAGACTGCGGGGTGATGGTCTTGGCGATGGATTGGGGAGCTGCGGATTGGTCGTCTGCGTTGCTTTGTACTCCGGAGGCCGCTGAGGTCTGTGAGGTGGAGGAACCTGTCAGGCGGACGATGCCCACGATGACGAGGGCGATGATCAGGAGAATCGCGGCCGCCAGGAGAATTTTCTTGCG
>ERZ773214.1616-NODE-1616-length-12934-cov-46.071978_pt1 | contig 12934 bp, 13 predicted proteins | sample MGYA00511238_ERZ773214 | MGnify/ENA primary metagenome ERZ773214 (study PRJEB29015, sample SAMEA2738157) | human oral metagenome | biome: human oral; feature: human-associated habitat; material: saliva | place: China | collected 2259 ...
GTTTAGATACAAGTGGAATTTGTTTTGATCCCCACCAAGAGGTGGCATACCGTAAATTACTCAGTGTCACTAGTCTCGTCATCCTAGATATTAAAGAAATCGATCCTGATAAACATCTGTGGTTAACAGGCAAACCGTTAGAGCCCATTCTCGGTTTTGCTAGATTGACTGCAGACGTGGGTGTTCCCATTTGGGTTCGTCACGTTGTGGTACCTGCGATTACAGATAATTCAGATCATCACTATCGTCTAGGCTTTTTCCTAGGATCTCTGAAAAATTTACAAGCCGTTGATTGCTTACCATATCACGTTATGGGTACTGCTAAATATAAGGAGTTAGGTCTCACCTATCGCCTCGAGGGCATACCAGCCGCATCAAAAGATATAGCGGCTAAAGCGACAAGAACCGTGGTGGAAGGCATCAAGGCCTATCGACGCCATTGGTGGAGTCCCATCAAAACACAACATCAATCATAATCAAGTTTGAGGATAACTACCTCCCTTGATATATATACATATATATACCAAGACTTGATCTATGATAGCCCTAAACAATAGAGCCGCCCCCACACAACCGGGGACGGCTCTTATTGTATTTATTTAGATACTACATTAATAGGTTCACCTTTAAAGAAGGCTTGTACATTGTCACGAATGATACCTACCAAGCGTTGACGTGTTTCTAGACCTTTCCAACCCATATGAGGTGTGATAATAACATTATCTAATGTATACAGAGGGCTATCCTCTACTGGAGGTTCTACCTCTTGTACATCAAGACCTGCGCCTGCAATACGTTTAGCCGCTAATGCTTCACAAAGGTCGGCTTCATTAATAAGAGGACCACGACCTGTATTGACGATAACAGCATTTGGCTTCATCTTAGCGATGGTTTCTTTATTAATCATGTACTTAGTTTGGTCATTCAATGGGCAATGCAATGTAATATAATCACTATTTGCTAGTAATTCATCAAGGCTTACATAACGAATACCGTCACCATCAGCCTTTGGTGTACGCGTATGGATTAAGATATTCATACCAAGTGCTTTAGCTACTTTGATCACTTCCATACCAATGTGGCCAGCACCAACAACACCTAATGTTTTACCATTCACTTCTGTGTGGCTCACTTGCAAATATTTTGTAAAGTTGCTGCGATCACCTTTAGCGAGCATACCGATTTGTTGTTGCATTGTAGATGCAAAATTGAGGATCATCATGATTACCGTATGCGCTACACGCTCTGTGCTATACGCTGGAATGTTGCACACAGTAATCCCTCGTTCCTTTGCTGCATTAAGATCAATATTGTTATAGCCTGTACCTGCTTCAACGATGAGCTTTACTGTATCTGGGAATTGTGAAAGTAACTCAGCATTAACAGGAAGCTCTTTTGTTACTACTACACGAGCCCCTTGGATACGCTCAATAAGCTCTTCATTTGTACTGTCGTCATAAACCTGTACATCATTAGATAATATGGAGAAATCTAATGCATGGTCATAATTCATTTTACCTGCGTTTACTACTACTACACGTTCGCTCATGGGAACCTCCTACATAGATGCTATATTATATATTTATTAATTCCAAACCTACAAGTAATCTGGCTATGTTCACGATGTTAGATGACTACAATTTTGTCTAAATCATTCATAACCAATCTATTAGCTAGAAAAAGCATATATCATACCCTACTATAAATTATACTATTATTTATATAAATTTATACTATTAATATCACAGCTAACTATATTAATTAGTATACTTTCACAATTATTGTATATAATATATGCAGAAAAGCTATAAAATTCAAAATAATACCAATATTTCTGTATAAAACTTTCATAAAAGTATTGTTTAATTCCCCAAAAGTTATAAAATAAAAGTAATGTTATATAGAATTGAGGAATACCATGAGACCCACCTATTTGACCATAAATACAAGTCTCGTTCGCGAGAACTTGCGCAAAATTAAAGATAGTTTACCGGAATGGAGCACATCTACAGCTGTTATCAAGGCCAATGGCTATGGTCACGGCAGCGTTATGATGGGCCGTATAGCCGTTGAGGAAGGTTATGAATCCTTAGCCGTTGCCATTCCTGAAGAATCTGTGCCACTTCGCAATGCAGGTATTATGGTACCAATCTACCTACTAGGTCTCACACGCCCACAATCATTTGAGCTTGTAGCAGACACCAATTCCATTCCTGCCGTATGTGAATCTACAGATTTGGAGGCGCTCGATAAAGTAGCAGAAAATCACGATATGATTATTCGCGTTGCTGTTGCTGTTGATACAGGCATGCATCGTATTGGTATTAAACCAGAGGATGCTGTGGAGTTTATAAAACGTGTTGAGTCCTATGAAAACCTTGAAGTAGACGGTTTCTTCTCTCATATGAGCAACGCTGATGCGGCCGATCAAAGCCACGCTCATGGGCAGGCACAAAAATTCCATAAAATGGTCGATGAAATTCGTGCATTTAGACCGGATGCGGACTATCGATTCTCCCTTGCCAATAGTGCTGGGTTATTATCTGTAAAAGATAGCTTATTTACCGATGCACGTCCTGGCATTATTCAATACGGTATTATGCCATCCCTTGATGTACCAAATCGATTAGGTTTGAAGCCAGTTCTCTCCTTCCATAGCGAAGTAGTACATGTACAGCATTTGGAAGCTGGCGAAGGCATTGGCTATGGATCTACCTATGTAACACCTGAACCAATGACGATTGCTACCATCCCTGTGGGATATGCAGATGGCTATCCTCGCAGCTTATCTAACCGAGGTACGGTCCTTATTCATGGTACACGTTGCCCTGTAGTGGGCCGCATCTGTATGGACCAATTCATGGTGGCCGTTCCAGATACGATTACTGTACAACCAGGTGACAAGGTTGTGCTCCTAGGTTCTCAAGGTCATGAAAGCATCTCTGCACTCGAGATTGCCGCCCTTGCCTCTACAATTCCTTATGAAATCTTCTGTGGATTCTCAGAACGCGTACCTCGACAATACATATAAAAAGCTAACTATTGTTACTAATAGTAAATGCTCCATATACCAAAAGCGCAGATATACATTGTATCTGCGCTTTTCCAATTTTTACTATGTATTTTCCTTATATGGTACATCATTTATATTGAATGGACATAGAAAAAACCCGTAATACATGCAGCGGTCTACATGTATTACGGGCTTTCCTGCTCCCCTATACCTAGCGTACTGTAAAGCAGTTACGTTCTTATTGTGAGAGAGAGTATTATATACCAAGTATATAATCTTATGATTGGGAGGGAACCACAATGCATAAGGGGCCCTCTGAACGACAGACGGCATAGGAGAGAGTCAATGTTTGTCTATCCAATCCAGAGGGCTGCGTGTGTATAATTGTTTATTGTGTGTGTAAGTGTATTGTGTATGTGTGTAAGTATGTGTGTATAGTTTTGTGTGTTTAGTGTTCGTGTATTAAAGGGGTTGCTTTACAGTAGGATAGGCTTAGGATTAGCTTATTTTACGGCCATACCTGTTTTAGCATCCAATGCGATGGATACAGGTTTATTTTGTGCATCATGGAACTCTACAGTATAAATAGGTTTACCATTTTGGTTCACTACAGACCAAGAGTTAATACCAGTTGCTACATTGCCAGTTTGTGCGAAGGCTGCATTGATCGCCACATGTGGAGGTAACACAGTACCAGCATCAATAGCACTAGCTTCCATAGATGCATCATATGCTTTAGGAGTACCTTCAGTTACATTACCAGATGCCACATCTAGAGTCATGGAATGGGCACCACTAGTATTGAAACCGTCTACTTCATAGATAGCAGTTTTATCGGCAGCTTTGAAGGATACATTAGTAATCTTAGAGTCACCATATTTATTTTCAAATTGGTCGATTAAATAATTAGCACCAATTACGAAAATACTATTTTGATCGACTACGCCTGCTTGCTTACTTGTTGTGCTAGGTTGTGATTTTCCACTTTTAGAGTTTTTTTTTCCTCTTTAGTAGTTTCTTTTTTGTCAGCTTTTACTTTAGGCGCTTTGTGTGCTTGCGCTTTTTTAGTATTTTTTTCTTCTTTATTAGCTTCTACTTTTTTATCTGCTGCACGCACTAATTTAGCTTCGCTAGGAGCTTTTGCCACAGCTGCAGTTTCAATTGTAGGAGTTGCTGCTGCAGGGTTAGCTACCGCAGGAACTACAGTGTCTTGAGCTACTGGAGCTTTTACATCTTGAGTTGCTGTTGGAACTGGAGTAGTATCTTGAGCTGCTGGAGTTACTTGAATTGTAGGAACCGCTTGATGAGTAGCAGGTTGTGCTACAGGAGCTGTAGTAGCTGCTACCTCTTGAGTTACAGGAACTGGTGTTGCTTGTTCAGCTGCTGTTACTGCTACAGTAGCACCAAATACGCCAGCTACTGCTAAAGCAATACTACTTTTCAAAATAGATTTTTTCATAATATCCTCCTTGATAATCCATATATATGCAAAACTACGCATATATATTTTTAACCAACTCGGTGTTATCGTTATAGTTCCAAAACATATATCTAGCGTGGACTGTAGATATATAGTCTGGAAATTCCCGATATATTTGAGTTCTGTCCTTTGACTGGACACATATTATCCATAATCTATGAAATAAAAATGTAGAACCCATCGGTCCAGCTTATTTTGGCGTGAGTCTAAAATGAATTTATATGTAATTTAAATGAAATTCTATAGTATTCGATTTACAATTAAGTATTATATGAACCAAATCTAAAAAGCTATATATCCCATGTATAAAGGAACCACGGCCTCTCATTGTACTTCTCATAATCTAAACATCCCATTTCATGAGCAAACTTTCACAAAAAAACTCCTTAAAACTATCATTTACTACAAAAAAGACAGTTTTAAGGAGTTTAATTGTTATATTTAAAATAATAAGCCCTTAACTATTAAGTTGTATTTACTAATTATAGAAAGGTTTAATCATCAAATTTAACAGATAATAAAGTACCATTCATAGCATCAATTCGTACATCTACCTCTTTGTCACCTTCTGTACCGAAGCTAACTTTGTATACTATTTTACCTTTATCATACTGTACAGACCACCCATTAAGGCTTGTCGCTTTGCCTTGCGTTTGAGCATATGCAAAATTAACTACTGCTGCTGGCGGTAAGATTTCACGAGGATCAAAGGATTTTTTCTTTAAAGATTTATGGAAGTCACCTTCACGTTTTTCAAAGATTTGATTTGTGGCATAGATATACGTAAGTTCATATTTGCCACTTTCATCAAAACCATCTACATCATATCTAATTTGACCACCATCCGCATCAAAGGCGATTTCTGTGATAGCTGCATTTGGATGATTCTGAATAAATGCATTTAATAAACCATTGGCACCTACAATCGCTGCATGGTTTCCATCAACAACGGCAACAGTTGGTTCTACCGCTACTAAATGGGCTGCACTTGCATTTGGCATACCAAACACTGCTGCCAAGGCTACTACAAGGCTACCTTTTACAAATAAGGATTTCATAGGCTCCTCCATCTCTCAAACAGGACCATAGTGTGTATATATACAATTATACACTAAATCGATACGATTTATTAATCTTTATTTATAATATTAATGCATAGACAACTCCCCTATGATACAATGCACGTAGAATATTTTTTACTACAAGTGAGACGATTATGATTTCATTATATCCTACCATATATCACACATTTCAATGCAAAGCAGATCGATGTGAAAATACATGTTGTCAACTTTGGACCATCGATATCGACGAGACTATTGCTGAACGCTATCACACCATGACAGGCCCTCTTGGTGAAAGCTTACGCCAAGCTATCACTGTCGATGATGAGGGCAGCCATTTCGTATTTTCTAAGGAACAACCAATGTGTCCATTGCTCAACGAACAAGGACTATGTAAGGTTGTGCTCGAACTCGGAGAAGAAGGCTTATGCGATACGTGCCATATGCACCCGCGTTTTTATAAATATATTGAAGATCTCGAACTATGTGGGGTTGGTCTATCCTGCGAAGCATCGGTTGAACTACTCGCAGAGGATACTCAATCTGATCAGGTAATCTTTACCATTGAAGACGATGATAGCGAGTTTAGTCCTGACGAGCGTTTAACTATTCAGAATATATTTGAACTATTAGCCCTTGATATAGATTCATCATACTTTCAATACAGCCCAAATCCTGATGTACAGTATTATGCGAAACTGTTAGATTTATACGGTACAACAGAGCCTATCGATGAAGAATGGACTGTACAAATTAATACATTATCTCATGACATAGAAAAACTTATTACCGCTGTACAAAGCTATATAGCAAATCACGATATGGGGCTATTCAACAAGGTGTTCCAATACATCTTATATCGTCAAATCGATATGCTAGCAGACTATTCTTTGGAATCTATCCTCTCCTACGCAAGAGATGGTGTAGAATACATACTAATCACAAGTGCTATAGAGGGTTCACCGCTTAAACAAGTCGCAAGATGGTCCCAACAAATCGAATACGATGAAGACAATGTAGAACTACTATTACAACATTATGATTCTCTTCAATAATGATAAACTACTTTTACTAAAATTTCATTCAAAGCAATAAAAACCTCCTAGTATAAAACTAGGAGGTTTTATGTATTTACGCAAAGAGTATGCGCATAATCCAGTTATATAAAAGGTTAATAATATATAGAACTATATATACAGCGCCTACAGTGATAGGCTCTACTTTCATAATCCGAGATAAAAGCATGACGGCTACGTAGATAACGGCACCAACATAGGCTAATGCTAAGGGAACTAATAGAATCATTAAAAATGGCGTAATATAAATGCAAATAATAGATACCAAAATTAATGATAGCCCAAGTGCGCCTGTATAGCCCTCCACATAGGCAGTACCCATTAATACTTGCTTAAAATCAAACTCACGTTCTAAAAGAACGCTCAGTAATTTCCAAAGTATGAAGCTACCTACAAACCAATAGATTCCAAGGCCTAAAATCTCTCTCAATATAGAAAATATGCCATATACAGCCGGTATAAAGCCAAATAAAAAACCTCCAAAGGTCATGGCTAGCGGTAATAATACAATACCTAAGGCAAAGCCTAAAATATGAGTGGCACACCAACCGGCAAGGCCAGCTTTAATACCCTTTTCAAGGGTACCAAACCAGAAGATTTCATCGATTCCCTTCTTCGGTGAACGCACCAGCAGGGATATTTCTCGTAAAAATGTCGTATCCATAACTAACTCCGCTCTCAACTATACTATAAAATTAATTATATCATAAATTTCCAAATTTAAATTATGTATAATTAATTTTAATATAAATTAAAACAAAGAAATACCGCAAGACTTTCATCTTGCGGTTATACTACATTACAGTCTTATATTATTTAACTAGGGTATGTACAAATCGGATCCATTGAGGCAATACTGATACGGATAGCAACGCCACAATAAACATAATAATATATGTTTTTACGATACCTAGTTCCACATAGCGGCGCATGAGCTGGGCCCCAATAAAGACAGCATAATACTGACTAAACATGGTTACAAGATAGGCCATATCCCCTACATGTTTCGGCATAGATAGATAAAATAATATGAGCCCCACTATATGGATCAACACTAATACTACGGTACGCAGTGCATTCGTATAAGCTAAGCCATAGATATAGTTACGCATTACGCCTCTATAGGTACCAGTGCCACCTAGTAACACTAGTAATCGCCATATAACAAAGCCACCTATGATAATTTGAAAAATTAAAAAGGATACATTTGCCAAAGCACTAACTAGATCAAAATGTGTGAGCCCAGTCATGCGTTTTATGCCTAATGCGGGAGACACAGCTTTCACTATGAACGGCAAAGCATAGGTCGTTACATATAATACAATTGTAGATATTATAAGATTTAGTATAGCTCGAGTATAGGTTCCATTTCTAATAATATTTTGAAAGGATCTGTCACTCAATTTTGTAAATAAATGTAATATGTCCTTATACCAAGTCATAATACTCCTTATATATTATCGAGTTAATGTATATAGCACTTCACATAATAGTGATGCTAAAATAGCAATTAACATAATGCTTAGTCCTTCATAAAAACTGCCATTAATACATGCTCCGGCTATACGCCCCATGGTCTGTAGTAGCAATACAGTACTAAGAATGCATAAAACAATCATGCAAAACCCAATAACGGCTTGCAATAAAATTGGTATGGACGTAAGGATTAACATAATCCCCGCCGTCAGAGTAATCATAGCTACTACTAGTTGAGCAAAGGCCATCATGTGTAAAACACCAGTTACTACGCCACGAATGTAGAACTTACGTTTTTGCAACATAGCGTAACCTAACAAGATACCGGACATAAGCGCCGCTTTTAAAATTACCCACGTAAAGCGACCTACATTCCAAAACTCACGAGGCTTACTTAGCTGCTCAAAAAAGACTTGTATTTCATGCTGCCCTACGGGAAGTGAAAACAATTGCCACTTTACCAAAAGTGATGAATTACGTATAAATGCGCGTATAGCGTCTAAATAGACGCTTTCACCAACGATGGTAAATTGATAACATATGAGGGACAATACCAGCATCCATACAAGCTGACCATAGGTAACATCATAGTGGTACATGCGCGGATGTTTTTCTTCAATGGGGTTTAATAAGCGATAAACGAACTCTAATAAACCTCCCATCATGCCTCTCACCACCTTTTACACAACAAGAATAGCACCATTCTATATAGAATGATGCATCACACAACACAACGATTACGAATTTATAACAATTATTTTATTTTTAATTCATACTCTGTTCATCATTATAGCACAAAAGCAAGGTATATTCATACCTTGCTTTCATATTTTTCATACTATGTAATTATCTAGATGTAGCAAGCATAACCATGCCTACCAAAATACCAATAAAGACTACAGGAATTAAACTCGTAATAATAGAGATGCCAAAAGTTGCTAAACGAGATTTATTAATTTGGTGACTCAACAATGTCAACCACACCCAGAATATAAAGACTGAAAAAGCAATTAATGTAAATATAACAATAGTTAACCATACGATACTATTTACTGTAGAATTAAGATTAAAACCTAGTATCACAAAGAATGGCACTGATACTAATATTAGTCCAATAAAATATACTAATCCCATAATCTGGTTATAAGCTTGTTCATACCACATAATCTTTAACACAGACTCATATGTAGTATTGGCATCAAATTTATTAGCAACCCAAGAGAAAATAGCAGAATAAATAGCAATGCCAATAAAAGTAAATAGCAAACCTAATGCTAGATTCAATATACCGCCCCCAAAAAGAGCTGCCACAATAGTAAGTGCACCATCAAGTTTATCTGCAAATATCGTACTCACAATAATAGGCAAGATATCTGAGAATACCAAGGATACCAATGCCATAGCCACAGTAGCATAAAACCCCTTTCGACAAGATCCATGCTCTACAATCTGTGGAATACCACGTTTAAATGGAGCTACAATAAGCTGCCAAATATCTGAATACCATTTTGTTTCCATATGTTCCCCTCCAAATACATTAAAAGCACATATATTTCTATCATTGTATCACAATGTAGTTTTAAATTAAATATAAATTCATTATAAATTATACAAACAAATATAGTAATAAAAAAGTTGATAGACACCTAATAGCATCTATCAACATTTCCATTACATATGTATTTAAAGAGACATAGATAACATAATGCCACCTATGCCAAAGATAAAGGATACGATATAAAATGCAATACCTGTTATCCAAGGACTCAATCCAAATTGCTTAGACATCAACTGTGCCATGATAATGACATTAAATAGTTCTATTGTGCTTAATCCACCGGATCCGCCTTTAGCATGTAAATCCAAGAAAAGATAAATAGGCGCAGCAAAAAGTACAAAGATTAAATGAATCCAACTAGTAATACAACTATTTAAAAGCATGTCTGCCACAAGTTGCTTATATGTAACCTGCCCCTTAAAGACCTTAAAAATACCATATAAAATACCAGAAGATACAAGAACAAACGCTACAATTCCAAGTATATATCCTATAAGAGGAACTGCTTCAAGTTCTATAGGGCCTATAACCTCCCAAATAAATGTTTTAAAAAATGGGCTTTTGGAGAAAATTAGCGATAATATATGTAACCCAAAGTCAGTTATGATTGCTGATATAACAGCTAATAATAACATATTCTTAATAGTGATCAAATGCATCCATTTTTCTATATATGGGCCAAATAAACCATTCATAATTCTGTACCTTATAAATCTTCACTTTTAAATAATTGATATCCTTCAAAATAATAACTATGGTCAAGGCCTTTCATAAATAGTTCTCGATTATTGATATCACTCGTAAGTGCCTTAGCTAGAACAGTTTTTATTTCTAGGTCATTTACTGGACTTCGTTCCATAGCAGACAAATATTGCTCTTTATCCACCTGACTCCAATCGATGGTCTTTTGTAATTCTGTACACAACATATGATCAAGCCATAATCGCATACTACGACCATTACCTTCTCTAAAAGGATGAGCGACATTCATTTCAACATACTTTTCTACAATTTCATCAAAAGTAGATTGCGGCATATCTTCAATGGTTCTAACTGCTTCAGCAAGATACATGACAGGAACAAAGCGAAAATTACCTTTAGCAATATTCACACTTCGTAATGCACCAGCAAAATCATATATATCTTGGAATAATATAGTATGGATTCTTTGCAAGGTAGTCCACGTACCACTAGGCATATCATTAAGTAAGTTTTCTTCAAACAGTGTTGTTGCTGCTTTTTTACTAATTCGTTCTTCTTCTCTAGCCAATGTTGGGGAATCGGTAATCCCCAATCTATTAGTGATAACCATGTTGGACCTCCTTTTAATTTATTTTCATTATATATATTATACTATAGGCCCCAAAATTATAGATATTACAACTTTAAATCTTACGCACAATGCGTAGAACTAAAAAAAAGCAGCCCTATAAGGGCTACTTTTTCGTTCATCTTATTGTAAAGATGCTGCAATTTTTGTAAGGTTTTCATCCATACGTTCTAGGTATGTTTTATTATCTTCGTTGCTTTCGATTGTGTAAATAGTTTCTACCTTAGCACCAACTTCGCTTGCCAACGTTTTAGAAACTTCTGGGCTAGCCATTTCTTCTGCAAAGATAGTAGTAATATTGTTTTCTTTACAATATTTGATGAGTTCAGCCAATTGAGCCGCATTTGGTTCACCTTCGGCAAATACATCTTCTACACTATTTTGTTCTAACCCAAAGTCACGGCATAAGTACGCAAATGCTGCATGACCAGTAACGAAGTTTTTATGAGGAGCTTTAGCGAATTGATCTTCATATTTTTTGATCATCGCATCTAATTTAGCAACATATTCATTATAGTTCTTTTCATAGTAATCTTTGTTTGCTGGGTCAGCTTTTACAAAAGCATCCTTGATGTTTTTCACTTCAATTTTCGCATTTTTCAAAGATAACCATGCGTGAGGATCTTCTGCACCATGTTCTTTAATTTCTTCAGGATCAGTATTTTTGATAGCTTCTACGCCATCTGTAGCAACAACAGTGATGAGTTTGCTATTTTTAGCCGCATCAATCGCTTGTTGTGCCCAAGGTTCCATACCAAAACCGTTGTACACGAATACTTGAGCTGTTGCCAATTGTTTCATATTTTCAGGTTTCAACTCGAAATCATGTGGCTCTACGCCATCTGGAATAATGGTAGATACCTCTACCTTGTCACCACCAATAGCTTTTGCGAATTCAGCCATGGCATTAAAACTTGTTACCACTTGGATCTTCTTACCTGCTTGTTCCTTTGGTGCATCATTGCCACAGCCTGCAAATAAGGCAGCCATCATGATCCCTATCATTAACAAAACCAGCTTCTTGACCATCGTAGTCCTCCTTTGTGAAATCCTGATCGCTATGCTTTCATAGAATAGTAACCATTCTTTAGTTGCAGTTGCGACTCAGTTGCATTTGTAATATAGTTATAGTATAAACTTACTCAAGATTTTGTCAATTAGAAAAGTGGTTTTTATATGTTATCCATAGAACATCTTTATTTTTCCTACCAAGGTCAGCCACCTTATGTGTTGAATGACCTTAACTTACATATTCACAGTGGTGATTATATATCCATTGTTGGGGATAATGGGTGTGGTAAAAGCACCTTGCTACGCCTCATTTTAGGATTCCTTACACCTGTAAAAGGCTCTATCAAACGAGATACGAACAACATTCGCTACGTGTCTCAGAAGAATGATTTTTCTCATGCAGGCTTCCCTATTACGGTAAAAGAAATCCTCGATTCCTACCGTAAATTACTAAAGATTAAAGATAAGCATGAAGTAGATCGCGTATTAGAGCTTACCAATATGACGGCGTTCAAAGACCGTTTAATCAGTAAACTGTCAGGTGGTCAAGCGCAACGCGTATCTATCGCGCGTGCCCTCATCGGCAGCCCTGACCTCATCATACTCGATGAACCATCTACTGGTATCGACCGGAAAAGCCAAGAAGGCATCTACGCCCTTTTGCGCGAGTTAAACCAAGTACACCACATTACAATTATCTCCGTAGAACATAACCTTGAAATGGCCCTAGCCAATTCAACTAATATCTACCACATCGCAAATGGCCAAGGTCACCTTTGCTCTCCTGAACAATACGCTAGTGAAATCATGCACAGCACAGGACGCAACCCTATGGATCACGAAAGCTGTGCTTGCTTTACAGATGTAACACCTCAGGCTCAGGCTCAGGCTCAGGCTCAGGCTCAGGCTCAGGCTCAGGCTCAGGC
>ERZ773214.1617-NODE-1617-length-12933-cov-13.462106_pt1 | contig 12933 bp, 8 predicted proteins | sample MGYA00511238_ERZ773214 | MGnify/ENA primary metagenome ERZ773214 (study PRJEB29015, sample SAMEA2738157) | human oral metagenome | biome: human oral; feature: human-associated habitat; material: saliva | place: China | collected 2259 ...
AAGGTGTGCGAACTGTGCAAGTCCCTACTTGGTCGGATAAGGACGGCCAAGACGACATCCGCTGGTATGAAGCAACTCGCCAATCAAATGGAGACTACAAGGTCTCAGTCAAAGCGAGCGACCACAAAAACTCTACTGGTAAGTACCATATTCACCTTTATTATATCCAAAATGATGGTTCTCGTGTGGGTGTTGGAACAACGACTACAGAAGTTGAATTCCGTAATGCAAAGACTAAGACACAAACAGGGATCAAGAATGTCAATTCTGGTGCTGGAACTTATACGGTAACGGTGGATCAAGCGCCTCAGGGACGTCGGATTAAGAACATCCGTGTCGCAGCCTGGTCTCAAGCTCATCAAGAAAATCTCTACTGGTATTCAACAGCACCTTCTGGAATGCATACAGAAGTGCAGGTTTCTGCAGCAAATCACCAGTACCAATCAGGCAACTATACCACTCACGTCTATGTGGATTATGTCGATGGTGGCGTTGAAGGCTTTAACCTTGGTCAAACAGCCCTTCATCCCCGTGCGACAGTAGATCAAACTGCTTTTAGTCCTCGTGTAACAAATGGACAACGGGATCGTATCTTGCGGGCAGCAGCTAGTCTAGTGGGCGTTCGTGGAGGAACTGCAGCTCACCATCAATTGGTCAATGATTACAACAGTGTCAAACCACTTCCGGTTGGTTATGCAGTGAAGACGACCGATGACTGGTGTGATATCTTTGTCACAACCGTCTTCCAGCGGGAAGGTTTGAGCGGTTTGATTGGTCGTGAATGTGGAGTCGAACGTCACATCCAGATCTTCAAACGCTTGGGTATTTGGAATGAAAATGGTGCCTCTACACCAAAAGCAGGGGATATCATCACCTTTAACTGGGATCAAAATAGCCAGCCAAATAACGGCTTTGCGGATCATATCGGAATTGTTGAAAGCGTCTCAAATGGGATCATTCACACCATTGAAGGAAACTCCAACAACCAAGTCCGTCGCAATACCTACCGAATCGGACATGGCAATATCCGTGGATTTGCAACCCCTCGCTATCAATAATAAAAAAAGAAGCCTGAGGCTTCTTTTTTAGTCTTTCAACCCTTCTTCGAAACTCTTGGAAGGGGCCTCGACTTGGATGGTTTCAAGGGTTAATGGATTGGTGAAGGTCAAGCGGTGAGCATGGAGCATGAGTCGCTCTCCGCGTGCAGGGTTATAGAGAGGATCCCCGACAATCGGGTGGCCATGATGGGAGAGATGAACCCGGATCTGATGGGTACGCCCCGTTTTGAGCTGGCATTTGACCAGGCTGTTTCGTCCGATTTTTTTCAGTTGCGTCACCTGAGTTTCTGCGTACTGCCCCTTGCGTGGATCGACCAGGCGCTTGCGCCGATCGTGGCGATCGCGTCCGATTTTATCCTTGTAGACGATGGTTTTTTGTGCTAAGCCACCTTGGATCAAGGCCCAGTACTCGCGTTGGATGTTTTTATCTTCCAAAATGCGGTTGAGAATGGGCAGGATAAAAGGATTTTTAGCAAATAAAATCGCTCCGCTGGTTTCCTTATCTAGGCGGTGCACGACGTAGCAGGTAGATCCAACATAGCTGGAAACATGGTTGAGAAGAGCAATTTCTGTCGGCTCATTGGCATGGGTTTTCATACCTTCAGGCTTATTGACGATGATGACATGCTCATTCTGATAGAGCTCTTCGACCAGACTCGGGTCTCCGGCTGGGAGCTCTTTTTCAGGGTAATCGTCCGCGTCAAAGATCAGCTGGATCTGGTCTCCTTTTTGAACGGGGCTCTGCCAGTTGATGGTCTCGCCATTGACCAAGACGTGCTTCTTGGTTCGTAAAAAATGCCGGATCTTACGGGGAATGAGGAAGTAGTCCTCAAGCAGCTCTTTCACAGTCATCTGGGGAAAGGATTGTGGAATGGTAAATTGATAGTTCATGACCCTATTGTAGCAAAATCTAAGCTTAAAGAAAACTAAATGGGAGAAGGGGATGAGCTATCTTTTCTTGCTAGGACAAGGATAAGGTGTTACAATAACAGGTATGAATAGAATAAAAGAATTATTTGAAAACCTGATCACTTTTTTTAGAAAGGATCATCCGCCCAAAGCGGTGGCAGAAGAAGTGCCAGACACGGAACTACCGGAAGAGACAGTAGAGCCGACCTATAGTCGCTCAGGCAAGCACAGAAGCAAGCCTCTCTCTCAACATCCCTTCCGTCGTTTTTGGCGCAGATTCCATTTGACCAAGATTCTCCTGATCATTGGGCTAGGCTTTAGCCTCTTGACAGGGGGCTATCTTTTCTACCTTGCTAAGACGACCAACGTCAAGGATTTGCAGAATGCACTGAAGGCGACTACCATTATCTATGATAAGAATGGGGACCAGGCGGGAAGTTTGACCGGGCAAAAAGGAACCTATGTCGAACTCGATGCCATTAGTGAGAATCTGCAAAATGCCGTGGTCGCAACAGAGGACCGGAGCTTTTACAAGAATAGCGGGATCAACTATGGTCGCTTCTTCTTAGCGATTTTGACCCTGGGTCGCTCAGGTGGTGGGTCGACCATCACCCAGCAGCTAGCCAAGAATGCTTACCTGTCTCAGGACCAGACGGTGGAGCGTAAGGCTAAAGAATTCTTCCTGGCGCTTGAAATCAATAAGAAATACAGTAAAAAAGAAATCCTCACCATGTACCTCAACAATGCCTATTTTGGAAATGGGGTTTGGGGAATTGAGGATGCTTCCAAGAAGTATTTTGGGGTTTCAGCCAGTCAATTAAGCCTGGATCAGTCTGCGGTACTCGCCGGTATGCTCAAGGGACCTGAGATCTATAACCCGCTCTATTCAGTAGAGAATGCGACCAATCGCCGCAATACTGTCCTCCAAAATATGGTGGCGGCTGGCTATATTGACCAGAAAACAGCTGATCAGTCTGCTGCTGTCGATATCCATGGCCAGCTGGTCGATGCCTATGAAGGCAAGTCGGAGGACTACCGCTACCCATCCTATTTTGATGCGGTCATCAATGAAGCGGTCAATGAATATGGCCTGACCGAAGAAGACATTGTCAAAAATGGCTACCGGATCTATACCGAGCTGGATCAAAATTACCAAGCAAGCATGCAGGTGATCTATGACAATACGGCCCTCTTCCCAGTAGCGGAAGACGGCACGCGCGCGGAATCTGGTAGTGTGGCGCTTGATCCTAAGACCGGAGGGGTTCGGGCTCTCGTAGGGCGTGTCGGAAGCGATCAAAATCCAGGTTTCCGTACCTACAACTACGCTACCCAGGCTGCTCGTAGTCCAGGATCAACCATCAAACCTTTAGTCGTCTATAGCCCAGCTGTTGCTGAAGGTTGGTCGACCAATAAGGAGTTGGACAATAGTACCACCCAATATGGAAGCTATGAGGTTAATAACTATGCGGGAATCCAGTCTAGCCCAACGGTACCGATGTACCAGGCCTTGGCAGAGTCCCTTAACCTTCCAGCCGTAGCGACCGCTAATGATTTGGGTCTCGATACGGTCTTTGAATACGGGAAAAAATTCGGGCTCAACATGGACAAGGTGGAAAAATCGCTTGCAGTTGCCTTGGGAGCTGGTGTGACGACCAATCCGATGCAGATGGCACAAGCTTATGGAACCTTTGCCAATGGAGGGGTCATGAATGATGCCCACCTCATTACCAAGATCGAAAATGCTAGTGGCCAAGTGGTCAAGAGCCACAGCCAGAAATCAACCCGAGTGCTTAGTGGTTCAACGACAGATAAGATGACCAATATGATGCTTGGTACCTTTAGTAATGGTACAGGGGTGAACGCTGCGCCTTATGGCTATACCATGGCAGGGAAAACCGGTACGACAGAGACCAGCTTTAACAAGGACCTCTCTGGAGACCAATGGGTGATCGGCTACACGCCAGATGTGGTCATCAGTCAATGGCTTGGTTTCCCAACGACCGATGAAAATCACTACCTGACGGACAGTAGTGCTGGAACGGCGTCCGAGATCTTCCGCAATGTTGCCAACAGTGTCCTGCCTTATACAGACGGTACCCAGTTTGACTCGGTGAAGAACTCTTATGCTGAAAACGGCATTGCACCAGTCGGAGAAGAAACGACAGAAACAGATAGCAAAGAAGACAAAGGTTTCTTTGAGGATGTCAAAGAAAAGGCGTCGAATATGGTCGATGATGCGAAAAAAGCAATCGACGAGGCCGATATCCCAGGAAAAGCGAAAAACGCTTGGGATACCTTCAAAGGCTGGCTTGGTTTCTAATCAAAAAAACGATTCAGAAATTCTTCTGAATCGTTTTTTGTTTAAAGTTCACTATCTGACAAGCTAAAGGTATCGCCGTGTTGAAGATCCCCGTACTGGTAGCCTCGTTTGAACCAGCGCATGCGTTGCTCTGAAGTTCCGTGGGTAAAGCTATCTGGTACCGAGTATCCGTAGGCTTGCTCCTGGAGTGTGTCGTCGCCGACGGCATGGGCTGCATTCATGGCTTCTTCGATATCGCCGATATCTAGAAGATTTCGGTCTTGAATGGAGCGGGCCCAGACACCGGCTAGATAATCGGCTTGTAGCTCAATGCGGACGCTGATGGCATTTCGTTCCTTTTCAGAAAGACCTTGTTGCATTCGATGGTATTTGCCAAGGATTCCCAGCTCGTTTTGTACGTGGTGGCCGACTTCGTGGGCAATCACGTAGGCCATGGCGAAGTCCCCGCTAGCCTTGTATTTGGTTGTTAATTCCTTGTAGAAGCTCATATCCAAATAAATCTTTTTGTCGGTCGGACAGTAGAAGGGACCAGCCGATGCTTGCCCAACCCCACAGCCTGTCTGTGTCCGTCCGGTATAGAAGACTAGTTTGGGCTCATGGTAAGTACGTCCTTCAGCTTGAAAGACCTTGTGCCAATGATCTTCTGTTGTTCCAAGGACCTTGCTGACGAACTCGGCATCTGCATCGTCGACATGGGTCTTGTTGGTGCGCGTGACTTGGGTGGACTGGTAAGGTTGGGAAGAAGTCCCATTTCCAAAGAGACCCCCAAGGCTAGCGCCACCACCTCCTAGAAGAACCAGAAGAAGGATGAGGACGATCTTACTTTTGAAGCTCCCCGGCGATAGTAAGATCTGTAAAATGCCTCCGCCAAGATTACTATTGCCTGAAGACTGGGAGTAGCTTTGCCCTCGACGGTCTTCGATATTTCTACTTTCTTTTAGGTTATCACTTTTCATATTCGTCTCCTTTTGTTTTATTTTACCAAAAATGAGGAAAAAACCAGAGTGATAACGCTTTAGATTTGCTTTTTTCTTGACAGGAGATTTTCTGTTCTTGTCAAAACGTGGAAAACTTGCTATAATGGGGTGAACGGAGGCGTTATGGCATTAAAAAAAGCAAGTCTAGCGTGTACGGTTTGTGGGTCACGCAATTACTCCATTAAGTTGAGTGGGACGCCAAAACCAACACGTCTAGAAGTCAATAAATTCTGCAAACATTGCAGCAAGTATACCATCCATAAAGAAACACGATAGGAGAGAGTTGTGAAATTCATTAAAGATATTTTCGTCTTACTAAAAGATACAACTTGGCCAAATCGCAAGGAAAGATGGAAAAACTTTATCTCAGTGATTGAGTACACCGCTTTCTTTGTTGCATTGATTTATTTGTTCGACAAAGTCATTGCACGTGGCCTATTGCACATGATCAATTTCTTTTAAGAAAAGAAGCCATGAGGCTGGGCAACAACTGTCCAGCCTTTGATTTTTGATAGGATTAACTGCAAGATGCAGTGGTTGATTGGCATCTTTGTTCGCTTTTTAAGCTTCAAAGATGGCCTATGTGGACGGAAACAATGTTTCCTTTATCTGCAACCTCCAACAGTCTCCTAGACTGTTGGAGCTATGCGGGGGTGGGAAGATTGAAAAGGTTCGGGGAACCTTTTCAACCTTTTTATATTGGAGTTCTTTCCCACTCCCATTTTTTATTGCCTTTTCTTAAAAATAAATCAGCAAACCTCTTTGCATTCCTGCAAAATGTGGTATAATGAAGCTAGGAAAAGGAAAGCCAAGAGGCTTTTTTTAGTATGTTCACAAAAGCTCGAGCAGGCTAAACAGAAAGAAAGGATGCCCAAATGGACAGTTTTGATAAAGGCTGGTTTGTACTACAAACCTACTCAGGATATGAAAACAAGGTAAAAGAGAATCTTTTGCAACGTGCGCAAACTTACAATATGTTAGAAAACATCTTGCGTGTAGAGATTCCAACTCAAACCGTACAAGTTGAGAAAAACGGTAAAACAAAAGAAATCGAAGAAAACCGCTTCCCAGGTTATGTCTTGGTAGAAATGGTCATGACAGATGAAGCTTGGTTTGTCGTTCGGAATACACCGAACGTTACTGGTTTCGTCGGATCCCACGGGAACCGTTCAAAACCAACTCCATTGTTGGAAGAAGAAATCCGCAGCATCTTGCTCTCTATGGGTCAAACTGTTCAAGAGTTTGATTTGGATGTCAAGGTGGGCGACACAGTTCGCATCATCGACGGTGCCTTCACAGACTATACTGGTAAGATCACTGAAATTGATAACAACAAGGTGAAAATGGTCATTTCTTTGTTCGGTAACGATACAGTTGCAGAAGTGAACCTGAACCAAATTGCTGAATTGTAAGAAAAAGAGAACCCTCCAAGAAAAACTTGGAGGGTTCTTTGTATGGATCGTTATTGATTTTTATCCAGGCCAGTGATCTTTTTTAACTGCTTGGTTTCTGCAGTAGACGTAACATTGAAGATCTTATTTCCTTGTGTAGAGAAGCTAGATTCATCTCCGTTGCTATCTTTATAGACATAGCTGGTCCCATTTTCTGAACGCATAATGGCATAGGGTTTTCCGAGACGTTCGAGGGCCGTTTTTGGTGTATCGGATTTGGAAATGCTGCCAGTAGACTGGTGGTTGGCATCGCCCCCTCTTAGTCGGAAGGTGATATCTGTTAACACATTATTACGGAAGAAAGCCATGATATCGCCATTGTCTGTTGCCCAAACATTGACCCCATCGCCAGGATTCGCACTGTCTGTACTACTTACGGGTTGACCAAAGGCTGCAACTACGTCATCGTAACTGCTTCTTTCTTTTGGCCCACCAACCTCTTGTCCATCTTCGGTTCTTAATACAAAACCAGTGGTAGGGTGGAGGTTCTTAAGCTTTTCGATCTCAGGAATAGATGCAGCTCCTGGCACATATTGGAGAGATGCGCCATCATCTGGATCCAAGCTGAAGCGATCTGAAAAATCATCTGAGCTAGTGCTGTCTGAAGAAGTGCTCGACGGTTTACTAGATGATTTTTTGGTTGAAGATTGTTTGATCGGTTTTCTAGAACTAGAAGCTGTTTTTGCTTGTTTCCCAGAATTGGCAGGTGAGCAAGCTGCTAGTGTTACTAGTGAAAGAAGGCCGATCGTAAAGAAACGAATGTTTTTCATAAATACCCTTTCTAATGTGCTTCGCCGATTAGGCGAGGTTTTATTATATCAATAATCAAGGAATGGAGCAAATGGCAACAAAAAACCCCCTATTGCTAGGGGAATTTTTAAAAGATAAAAGATGATAAAAAATTTTATTATCAAGGCGGTAGACGGATTTGAACCGACGATCAAGCTTTTGCAGAGCCGTGCCTTACCACTTGGCTATACCGCCGCAACTCTTACTATTTTAGCGTATATTTTTCAGGACGTCAACTAAAAGTTACAAACTTTGCAAAAATAATTAAGATGATGTCCCAAAAGATGGTCGGCTAGTAGAAATCAGAAAATAAATCATGAGATGACTAGAAGCTATCAGAGCTTGTCTGGTCTGAGTTTTCCAAAGTGGAGATATTTAGCATATTAGCAGTGACATAATAAAAAGCCGATAAAATCAAAACTTGCTTTTATCGGCTATGCTAAATTAGAATTCTTTAAAACTGATACATCAGAGTTTGTGAGCGTACATGTTAATCCCAGGAATCTTCGTCAGTTTCTTTACGTTTTCGGAATCCCAGCAGGGTTATCATGGATGAGAAACGGCTCAATGCTGCTTTGAAGTTTTGTTTCTGAGAGTTTTTAAGTGGAGTCGTCGGTGAAGTGGCAGGAACCTCGGTTTGCGTTGTGCCCAGCTTCTTTTTGCGGTAGAAAAAGAAAGATCCGGTTGCAAGCAACATGGCTAGTAAGCTACCGATGACTGGCAAGGTCAAGGTGAATGCAGTCTTCGCCTTTTTTGAAGGTTTGCTGCTCGTAGAGTGCTCCTTGCTTGAGGTACTTGTTTCCTGCTTTGGCTTTTCTTCAAACTCCCATTTGCCAATAAAATGCGCATCTTTATCTTGGATAGTTTCCGCATCTTTGTCGTAGCCTTTAAAAATCCATTTTCCTCATGGGACCTGGATTTCTGTTTGGTTTTCTTTTGGCGGATCAGGGATTGCTCTCGTTCCGTTTTGGATATTTTCCTGATTTTGTGGCAAGTATTTCAGGACTTCTGGAGGCAGAGTCTTATTTGGGGTGCCACTGATAAATTCGTATGTTTTATTATAAAGAGCTGGAGCTGCAGGAGTGCTTGAAGAGAAGGTGTTGCTGTCCGTTCCTTGGTTCGGTTGGCTTTCAGAATCTGAATGTTCTTGTCCCTCTTTTTCGTTAGTTGAGAGGTTGGAAGAGATCAGTTCACTCTTCTGATCGTCAGCCTCTCCTTCAATAGAGGCGTGCGCAACTACTGGAAAAAAAGCTGAGAAAAGTAAAGGGAGTATAGGAAAAAGCAGTGTTCTTTTTTTCCGTCTCGATTAAGCCATACAGTAGTTTCCTCCTCTCTTAATGTTTTCTAGTTAAAAGTCTCTATCACTTCATTCTAGTATTTATTTGAGAATCTGTCAAGTAAGTTCAGTCGTCTGAACGTCAAATGGCTGGAAGCTCCATCTTAAAGTAATATTGGATAGAACATAGATAAAAGTAAGCGTTCTTTTATAAAAAAATGCCTCACATCGCTTCATTTTCTGTCCATTTTATACATAAAATCAGATAATATATATTAGGAAAGTAAAAAAGGTCTATGTTTTCACTCGATTTCATGACATTTTTTACACAATCATTAGATTAGGGTCACATGTTTAACTTGACAAATTACAAGAATATTATTATCATTAAAATAAGTGGTATTTTATACTGTTGCTTTAGCAACATATATATGTATTTTGAGAATGGAGGGGATGCTTTATAATGAAAAAAATAAAGTTTTTCTGACCTCGACGGCGGTTTTATTATCTGCTTTGGGTGCAAATCCAGTGTTGGCTCGTGATGTGGAGCGCTCAAGTAATTCGGCACCGGTCGCCACTGTGCCGACAACGGATGATAAAACGACGTCTACGGCATCAACAGACTCAGAAAATGGCAAAAACCTAGTGCAATCAGATGCTTCGTCGGCAAAACCAGCACCACCTATGGAAGTTGGTGAATCAGCTCCTGCGGATTCATCTGTAAATCCGAGCTCGGAAGTCCTGCCAGAGAAGCCTGAGTCGACTGACCCTGATAAGGGTGAGTCAGTGGAGCCAGAGGTTCCACCGGTGGAGTTCAATCCATCAGTTGAACCAGAAAATCTGGAAGCCCCAGCGACAGAAACGGAATCTCAGATTGCTTCTGAAGAATCCACACCTACAGAGTCACCTGTGCTTCCAGAAGCTTGGCAGCCGACGTCGGGGATTTCAACAGCGTCAGCTAACTTATCAGTCTCATCAGCAGTTTCTATGGCCACTGTAGCAACTTCACCGACTGATGCAGATAAGAGAGCAGCCGCCTCAGAACTACAGAGACTTGTAGAAAGAAAACAGGAACAGTCTGAAAAGCGTGAAAAAGATAGCTTGGTAGACTTTGATTTAGCTCAAATGCTAGCTCTTCCTGTGAGAGAAAAGGTTTCAGCAAGCTCTCCACTTTTGACAGATCAAGGTTTCCAAGTCATCGGAAGTGATAAGGGTCGTGCTGTTGTCCAAAACTCTGATGGTTCCCAATCAGTCGTTCCGCTAGCACAAGTAGGTGGGACAGCCGATGATGACGGCACTGTTACTGTTAAGTCCAGTGATGGAAAATTTGTATTGTTACCAGAGCTGGGTGAAACAACGACTCTTTTTGCAACAATCGGTCTGTTCGTTTTATCACTCTTAGGGTTTAAACAAATTAAACCTTTTGAAAGAGAAAATTGGATAATAGGTTAATTATAAAAAAGGAAAGAAGGAACGCGCATGTTCAATCACAATAGTGAGACCAAAGGTCATGGATCTATTCGTAAAAATAAAGTCTATGGTACAATTGGTGTCATTGCTCTTGGTGCTATTGCTATGTTTAGCAATAACAAAACTGCATCGGCGGATGAAGTATCATCTTCTGAACCAACGACTACAACAGCTGTAGCGTCAGCGGCAGATACTAGTTTGGCAGTACAATCTCAGGCTGCATCAGCTGAAGCAGCGGCTCCAGCGACTGCTACGGATTCAACCGCTCCAACTGCGAATGCAACTGCTCCAGTTGAAGCTACTTCCCCAGCAGCTCCAGCAGCTGAATCAACTCCAACTGCATTGGCTTCTTCGGCTAGTGACACAACCCCTGTAACTTACACTGCACCTGCAGCAGCTCCAGCAGCTCTAGCAGCTCCAGCAGCTCCAGCAGCTCCAGCTGAGTCTACAGAGCCAAAAGTTACTGTTGAAAATCAAAAGTTGAAAGATGCTGTGTCTGAAGCTAAGGGTTACAACATTGATGTAAAACAAAACCCAACAGAAAATATTGGAACAGCAAACAACCAAGTAGAATCAGATGCTAAAAAGGATCTTGCCAACACTCTTGAGGAAACACAAGCAACTCGTATCAAGACAGGGGTAGATGCCTACAAACTTGATTTGAAAAAAGCTCAGGAAAATGTGGGTACTGACGGTTATCTGAGTGAAGTAGTCAGCCAAGGTCTGAAGTTTGAAAGTGAGCCTAATGGAAAACTATCTATTAGTGGTGCTACAGAATTTGGGCAAAAGGATATGCCTAAAGCGCAGTCCTATGAAGAATATGTGGCAGGTGGTGGAACATTTGGTTCTAACCCAGTAGCACCATTCACAACGACACTTTCAGGTGGCGGGAGCAATTTCGTTATTCCAAAAATTGAAAACGGCCAAACTATCACGGCTACTTATACCAATCTTCAGAATTCGACTTACAATGGAAAGAAAATTTCTAAGGTAACCTATGAAGTTACGAATATAAGTGGTGGAACTGGTATTGTTGGTTTCGCGGAGAACGATCCAACAAAAGGAATTTATACTTTTTACAAAATTAATGAACCGTCTAGATACCGTGTAAATATTCGTTTTTACGATTCTGATGACAATCCAATTCAATTCACAAAGACGAATCCAGCTATTTTAGCCATGACGAGTTTAACGAAAACAGAACCTACTACGGGTAGGTTAGCTGGTCTAAAGCATGAGGAAAGTATTACCGATTATAATTTCCGACCAGTAAAAATTACCGGATCTTTGGTTGAAAAACAAGCCGATGGACGTTTGGCGGCAACTAGTCCAACTCATGCCATTAAAGATGATTATGATGATCCAAATTTCTATAAGATGGGGATTGCTGGTGTAGCAGAAAGCGGAGATACCATCTCTTTTGTGATGCAACGGAAGTCTCAATGGGATAGAGGTTATTGGCTAGCTCTTACAAGTAAATTACCATCTCGCTTTACACTTGTAAAACCAGATCTTGAATACAACCTAGTTGAGTATAACCTTGCAGGGAATGTCGTGCTTGATAACTATATTCAAGGGACTACTACTAAGCTAACCAATACTCAAACGGTCAAACCTACAGGAACTCCTGTTGGTGAAGACTATACAACAACACACCAAGACAGAATCACAACAGCGGATGGCAAGGTCTATAAATATGTGTCATCAACTAATAATACAACAGGTAAAGTAAAATTAGGTACGACAAACGTAGCAAACTACTATACAGAAGTAAAAGGGAATGTTGTTGTTGATTACCAAGATAAGCAAGGCAACACCATTTCTCCGCGTATTGTGGATACACCAGACACATCAGTTGGAACGGCTTATGACACAACTGATCACAAACCGTCTACGATCACCACAGCTGATGGAACAAGTTACCGTATTGACCCCACAGCTACACAAGGTCAAGAAAGTGGTAGAGTTGTTGAAGGGACAACCCGCGTTGTCTATGTTTATGACAAAGTTGAAAAGCCGGTAGAGAAGTATGGTAATGTTGTTGTTGATTACCAAGATAAGCAAGGCAACACCATTTCTCCTCGTGTCATAGATACACCAACTTCACGGGTTGGTACTTACTATGACACAACTGATCACAAACCAACTACCATTACGGCGGATGATGGCACAACTTATCGTATTGATACCAATGCTACACAAGGTCAAGAAAGTGGTCAGGTTGTTGAGGGAACAACCCGCGTTGTCTATGTTTATGACAAAGTTGAAAAGCCGGTAGAAAAGAAATATGGTGATGTTACCGTTGAGTACAAGAACAAAGACGGCGTGACTATCGCACCGAAAGTGACGGATACACCACGTTCTGAAGTGGGAACTGATTACGATACTACGGATCAACGCAAGGACACTATTACTACTGTAGTAGATGGTAAGAAGTACAAGCTGGATCCAACCGCAACTCAAGGAGCGGAAACTGGTAAAGTGGTAGAAGGCAATACCAATATCGTTTACTACTATGATCTTGTTCCAGACACACCAGCTAAGAAATATGGTGATGTCACAGTTGAGTACAAGAACAAAGATGGTGTGACTATTGCACCGAAAGTGACGGATACACCACGTTCTGAAGTGGGAACTGATTACGATACTACGGATCAACGCAAGGACACTATTACTACTGTAG
>ERZ773214.1618-NODE-1618-length-12932-cov-18.880407_pt1 | contig 12932 bp, 12 predicted proteins | sample MGYA00511238_ERZ773214 | MGnify/ENA primary metagenome ERZ773214 (study PRJEB29015, sample SAMEA2738157) | human oral metagenome | biome: human oral; feature: human-associated habitat; material: saliva | place: China | collected 2259 ...
TCGCCAGGGCGGCGCCGATCGAGGTGGTCTGGCCCGAGAAGTTCATGACGAAGGCGAGAGCCATCACGGAGGCAATCGTCAGGATCGCCATGCGCAGCGAGTAGATGGTGCGAGGCAGGACCGCGAACATCTCGCCGACCGAGGTCTGGAAGCGCCCGCCCGAGGAGTTCGTGCCGTACACGATGGCGACGATGATGCCGGTGACAAAGATCCAGGTGCCGGGGTTGGACAGGATCTGCAGCGAGTAGATCGCAGCGGTCGAGGGCGTTCCGTCGCCGGTCAGCAGGTTGCCGTAGATGCCGGGCCACGGGATCTTCACGTCCGTGGACGAGAAGAAAGCTGCGACGGGCTTGGCCAGCTTCGTGATCGCGATGATGACGACGACGAGGACGTAGGGCAGCAGGGCCAGGCCGATACGCGAGCCGGTGGGCTTGTCGGCCTCGTCGGCCTCGGTTGCGCACTCCGCGGGGGTGGTCGGACCCCAGAAGAGAAGGAAGACGTAGCAGGCGGCGAAGCCGAGCAGGGAGGCGACGACGGCGGTCAGCTCGTAGGAGACCGAGGGGGTGAAGAAGTGGCCCGCACCGGCAGCGAGGCCGGCGACGAGGGCGAGGGGCCAGAGCTGTCGCACGCCGCGGGAGCCGTCCAGGATGAAGAGCATCAGCACAGGGATAAACAGACAGAAGATCCACGTCAGGTGGCCCATGTCGCCGGCGACGACAACGGGGTCTGCGCCACCGAGCTTACCGGCGGTCGTGGTGGGGATGGCCATGGCACCGAAGCCAACGTTGATGGCGTTGCCGACGACGGTGACGACGGCGGCCTTGATCTTGGGCACGCCGAGGGTCACGAGCATCGCACAGGTGATGGCCACGGGAGCGCCGAAGCCGGCCAGGCCCTCGAGCAGGCCACAGAAACACCAGGCGACGATGAGGGCCTGGGCGCGCTGGTCGCCGCGGCCGATCGTATTAAAGACGGCCTTCAGGTCGGAAGAGCGACCGGACTTCTCGGTGAGGTTGTAGAGCCACACGGCCGCGATGATGATGTAGATGATCGGCATGAAGCCCATGGCGGCGCCCTGCGTGCCGGACAGGAGGGCCATGCCGACGGGCATCTTGAAGGCGAAGACCGCGATGCCCAAGGACAGTACCAGGGAGATGATCGAGCACCAGTGGGTGGCGACCTTGAAGACCCCCATGAGGACGAAGAAGACGACGAGCGGAAGAAGCCCGACGATGGCTGTCAGGAAGACATTCCCCGCGACTGCCGTCGTCGACGGGGTAAAGGATTGGGCTAACAGGAGAGAAGTCATGGCTGCTCCGCGCGTCAGTGAGTGGGACAATGGACCCAATTATCATGACATATGAAGGCAGGGGCGCACGCATTTTTGAGTGTTTTTCTTTGTCAGTGCTGGAAGGGAGAGCGCGCCGCATCTCACGTCCAGTATGCGCAGCGTCTGCTCGCGGTTGGAGCCTCGTCGATAGACTACGAAGCGTGAAGACTACATCCGCTGTTCCCGTCCCCTCCGGCTCGCGTATGCCGATTCGTAAGTATCGGGCGTTCCTCGACACGAATCCCGTGGACCTGCCGGATCGCCAGTGGCCCTCCAAGCGCATCACAAAGGCGCCGCGCTGGATGTCCACCGACCTGCGCGATGGTAACCAGGCCCTCATCGAGCCGATGGACCCGGCACGCAAGCGCCGCATGTTCGACCTGCTGATTAAGCTGGGTTATAAGGAGATCGAGATTGGTTTCCCCGCGGCCTCGCAGACCGACTATGACTTCGTGCGTTCCCTCATCGAGGACGACGCGGTGCCCGAGGACGTGACGATCTCGGTTCTCACCCAGTCGCGCCCCGAGCTGATCGAGCGCACGGTCGAGGCCATGGTGGGCTTCCCGCGTGCGACGGTGCACCTCTACAACGCGACGGCCCCCGTGTTCCGCGAGGTCGTGTTCCACGCGGATAAGGCGCAGACGGTTGAGCTGGCGCAGTCCGGTGCGCGCGAGGTGATCGCGCAGGCTGAGAAGCGCCTGGGCGATGAGACGATCTTCGGCTTCGAGTACTCGCCCGAGATCTTCGTCGATACGGAGCTCGATTTCGCCCTCGAGGTGTGCGAGTCCGTCATGGACGTGTGGGAGCCTGGCGAGGGACGCGAGATCGTCCTGAACCTGCCCTCCACGGTGGAACGTTCGACCCCGAACGTGTTCGCGGACCAGATCGAGTGGATGAGCCGCAACCTGAGTCGCCGCGAGTACGTGGCCCTGTCCGTGCACCCGCACAACGACCGCGGCACGGGCGTGGCGACGGCCGAGCTGGCGCTCCTGGCCGGCGCGGACCGCATCGAGGGCTGCCTGCTGGGCCAGGGCGAGCGCACCGGCAACGTCGACCTGGTGACCCTGGGACTGAACCTGTTTAGCCAGGGCATCGATCCGGGCATCGACTTCTCGGACGTGGATGCGATTCGCCGAACGGTCGAGTACTGCACGCAGATGGAGACCTCGCCGCGCGCCCCCTACGTGGGCGACCTCGTCTACACGAGCTTCTCAGGTTCCCATCAGGACGCGATCAAGAAGGGCTTCACTGCCCGCAAGGCCAAGGTGGACGCGGCCGGCGGCGACGAAGAAGTGGTCCCGTGGGAGCTGCCCTACCTGCCGATCGACCCTCACGACGTGGGCCGCTCGTACGAGGCCGTGGTGCGCGTGAACTCGCAGTCCGGCAAGGGTGGCGTCGCCTACCTCATGTCGACGGCGCACGCCCTGGAGCTGCCGCGCCGCCTGCAGGTGGAGTTCTCTCGCATCGTCCAGCGCCACACCGACACGTACGGCGGCGAGATCAACGCGGCCACGCTGTGGCAGATCTTCGCGGACGAGTACCTGCCCACGAGCGCCGCTCCCGGCCTGGAGTCGTGGGGCCGCTTCGAGATGCGTTCCTCGCAGGTTTCTTCGATCGACGACGAGCACGTCGAGCTTAACGCGACGCTTACGGACAACGGCGAGATCGTCAAGGTGCGGGCGACGGGCACCGGCCCGATCGACGCCTTCGTCTCGGCGCTGCACGAGTTCGACCTGGACGTGCGCATCCTCGACTACTCCGAGCACGCGATGAGTCAGGGGCGCGACGCCCGCGCCGCCGCCTATGTGGAGGCTGCGGTCGACGGTCAGATCGTGTGGGGCGTCGGCATCGACTCCTCGATCACGCGCGCGTCCTACAAGGCCGTTATCTCGGCGGTCAACCGCGCCCTGCGCTAACTGATCGCAGATAAACGACACGAACCCCGGCCTCGTTGGTGGAGAGACGAGGCTGGGGTTCGACGTATGTTTAGGCGCGCGTGGATGCCTGGGGCGAGGAGGCGAAAAGCTCGAGGCTGCGCCTCACCTGTCCGTTGAGGACTCGGGCGATCCTGTCGGTGAGGATGGTGGGATCGGCGCTCATGTCGGTGGTGAGCCACTGACACACGTGGCCGAGCACGCTGAGCGTGAAGTGTTCGGTGACGAACTCGTGATCGTCGGCGTGGACAGTGAGGCCATCGCTGTAGTGGTCGACGATGGGTTCCATGACGGCGCGCAGCTGCTTGTAGAGGAAGATCTGCAGATCCTCCATGGATAGGGAAGCAATGACGGAGCGTGTCTCTTCGGGGTGGTCGCGCATCCACGTGAACATGGCGAGCAGGCCGTCGGCCCAGTCCTCGTGGGTGGAGTGGGCGATGATGTGGTCGGCGACCTCGCGCTTGAACACCCAGACGGTCAGGTCGCGGATGTCGGCGAAATGGTAGTAAAACGCCTGGCGGGTGACGCCAGCGGTGCGCGTGAGTCCGGAGACCGTCACCTTTGATAGTGGGACGGTCTGCAGTGCGTCGCGCAGGGCCTGCGCGAGCATTGTTTTCGCATCGGTGTGGGGCATGGGTGGTCCTCGTCGACATGAAAAGAGGGGTTACGAGCAAACTGTACAGGCTGAATCGCGGAGCCGCGAAATTTCAGTGCAATGTTCGGCTGACCAATTGTATAGCTCAGATTGGCTTGTATGCATCCGGAAAGGGTGGGGCGAGGTGGGGGAGTGTATGGTTCAGCCCCGACCTCGTCGATGAACGAGGTCGGGGCTGAGAAGACTGTCTGTCTGTCCTCGCGCGGTTGGTGGGGGTAACCGCGTTACTTGGCCAGGCGAGCCAGGGCGGGAGTGGTCTGGTCGGTCATGAGCACTCGCATGCGAGCAATCGCGAGCGAGGGGTTGACCTCAAGGCCGGAGAGCATCCACTGAGCCATGTGGGCGGTGGTCGCCAGGGCGAAGTGCTGGGCGACGACGTCGCGCGCGGTGGCCGTGGCGGAGCCGGGCAGGCGGGACTCGATGAGCTCCTGGATGTGGGAGGCCAGGAAGGCCCACAGGTCGTTGGCTTCGATGGTCTTCATGGCCGAAGCGGTCTCGTCTCGGTGCGCGTGCATCCAGGTCATTGTCGCTTCAATGGCGTCGAGCCATTCTCCCGAACTGGCGGTCAGACGAGATGTGACTTCCTCGCGGAAAACCCAGGCATTCAGGTCGGCGAGGGAGTTGAAGTGGTAGTAGAACGCTTGACGGGTGACCCCTGCGGAACGTGTCAGCGCGCTGACAGAGATCTTTGACAGGGGGGTCTGGGTCAGGGCCTGACGCAGTGCAGTGCCAAGCTTTTCACGGGCATCGATCGGGGGTGCCATCTTTTTCCTTCCTTCGACGGTTATGAGTAAACCATAACCAGTTACGAAGAAACTATCTACTTGAAAACTACTTGCCGGCTGTGTAACCGACCACGCTGTCAGTTTCTCATATATTGTTGTCAGCACGTGTCTGTGGGCTTGTCGGTGGATGTGACAGTGCACTTCACAATTGTTTTCGCGCGGCGCGATGCGCGTCGGATGAATCCGCCGCATGCGTCTGGGCGTGACACAATGATCGTGTGATGAAGTCCTATCGAGACGAGGCGATCGTCCTGCGCACCCACAAGCTGGGCGAAGCGGATCGCATCATCACGCTACTGACTGCCGAACATGGGCAGGTTCGTGCCGTCGCCAAGGGAGTGCGCAAGACGACCTCCAAGTTTGGGGCGCGTGTCGAGCCTTTTTCCGTCATCGATGCTCAGCTGCATCGCGGACGCACCCTCGATACCCTCACCCAGGTCGCTTCGATCGCTCAATATGGCGATTCAATCGCCGCCAACTACGATCTCTACCTCGCGGCCACCGTCGTCGTTGAGACTGCCGAGCGCCTCACTGCCGATGCTCACGACGGCACGCACTCCCAGTACCTTCTTCTCCTCGGTGCTCTCAACGCCCTTGCGCGAGGACGCCACGATCCCACTTTGATTCGCACCTCGTATACGCTGCGCGCCCTCGCACTGGCCGGATGGGCACCCTCCTGCTTTGACTGCGCCGTGTGCGGCACTCAGGGGCCGCACTCCTCGTTCTCCATCCCCGACGGCGGCACGGTCTGCGATACCTGCCGCCCGCCCGGCGCCTCGTCGCCTGCGCCCGACACGGTGGCCCTGCTCGGTCAGCTGCTCAGCGGCGACTGGGAGCGCGCCGACCGCTGCGAACCATATGCGCGTACCGAGGCCTCGGGCCTGATCTCCTCGTACACTCAATGGCATCTGGAACGTCGCCTGCGCTCTCTGAGCGTCATCGATAGGAGTCATTCATGACCGACCCGCGACCCACCCCCATGGACCGCGCGCCGCACGATCCCACCGCGCCGCTGCTCGGGCCCGGTCAGTGGCACTGCGAGCCGCCCTCCTTCCGCAAGGGTGAGGTACCTGCGCACGTCGCGCTCATCATGGATGGAAACGGCCGCTGGGCCAATAGCCGCGGCCTGGCACGCACCGAGGGGCATCGGGCGGGGGAGTATGCGCTCATGGATACTATCGCGGGCGCCATCGATGCGGGCGTGCGCTACCTGAGCGTGTACACCTTCTCGACAGAAAACTGGAAGCGCTCGCCCGCCGAAGTTTCCTTCATCATGAACTACGCCTCCGACGTGCTTGCGCGGCGAACCGACCAGCTCGCTCAGTGGGGCGTGCACGTGCGCTGGAGCGGGCGTCGGCCCAAGCTGTGGAAGAGCGTCATCAACGCCCTCGAGAAGGCGGATCGAGCGACCTCGCACTGCAAGACCCTCGACCTCATCATGTGCGTCAACTACGGCGGTCGGGCCGAGCTGGCGGATGCTGCCCGATCCATCGCCGAAGACGTCGCGGCTGGGCGCCTGAGCCCGCGCGGCGTCACCGAGAAGATGCTCTCGCGCTACCTCTACCTGCCCGATGTGCCCGACGTCGACCTGATGATCCGCACGTCGGGGGAGCAGCGCCTCTCCAACTACCTCCTGTGGCAGATGGCCTACGCCGAAATGATGTTCGTGGACACTCCCTGGCCCGCATTCGACCGCGAGGAACTGTGGGGATGCCTCGAGGAGTTCGCGGGTCGCGACCGCCGTTTCGGCGGTGCGGTCGACCGCGTCGCGCAGTCCTAGCTGTTGTCGGTGGTCAGCGCGGCGTCGACAGCGCGGCGCTTACGCCGGCCCCACACGATCTTCGCGGCGATCAGCATGATAATCAGGGTGAGGCCCGCCCAGCCCCACGGGGAACCGGCGACCGCTCGGATCGCCGCGGCGAAGACAGCGAGCGTCCCGAGGCCGTAGAGCAGCGCCCACAGGACGCATCCCGGGATCATGGCGATCGTGTAGGTGCTCCAGCGCATGCGCACGAGGCCCGCGCCCGCGTTGACCGCGGTCTGGATGCCCACCGTGAGGAAACATAGGGGAATGACGATGATGCCCCACTTGTCGAGCATGGCAGCGCCCTTGCGGGGAACGGGGCCATCAAACCAACGTGCGACGGCTCCGAGAAAACCCTCGCGGCCGGTCGCCAGGACCGCGCCGGAGGCGGCACCGCGCGCTAGCCAATAGGTCGCCTGCGCCCGGAAAAGTACGACGAAGAAGAGGAAAACGAAGAGCCAGATGCCCTCTCGCGCAAAGGCGGGGACCATGGTATCGATTCCGGCGGCAGACATGACGCTCCAAAGTGAGGGTGACCAAACGAAGCCTATCCTAACCTACGCAAGAGGCCTGGGGAAGCGTCATCCGCCTCCCAGGCCTCGTCGTGGCCGATGCGGCCTCATCAGGTCATTTTTTCGACTGGCACGATGCGCACACCCCGAAGAGCTCCAGGGAATGCTTGACATCTCCAAATCCGTGTGCCGCCGCGACCGAATCCACCCACGACTCGATCTGGGACTGCTCAATCTCCTTGGTGAAGCCGCACTTGCGGCACACCAGGTGATGGTGGTGGTGGTGCGTCGTGCATGAGCGGTACAGGGCCTCGCCGTCGGAGGAACGCAGCGTATCAACGCGTCCGTCATCCGCGAGGCTCTGGAGCGAGCGGTAGACGGTTGCCAGACCCACGCGCTGTCCCTGACGGTGCAGGTCTTCGAAGATCTGCTGGGCGCTACGGAAGTCGTTGACGCGCGTCAGCTCATCGAGGACGGCCTGACGCTGCTTCGTCATGCGCTGCATGGTGTTCCCTTCGTCGTCATGCGTCTGCGGGGGTGAGGTGTTCGCGCTCGGGGTGCTGGTTGTGGCCGCGAGCGACGCGGAGCCTGCGCACCCTGCGGATACGATCCACAATAGCCCTGATCCCGAAACCAATCGCGTACAGAGCGATGGCGCCCACAACAATCGTCGCTCCGGGCGACAGGTCGACGAAGTAGGTCAGGGACAGTCCGCACGTGCAGATAATGACGCCGAGCGCCATAGCAATTCCCATTGTGGAGCGGAATGAACGTGCGCCCAGCTGCGCAATTGCCACGGGGATCACCATGAGTGCGCTGACGAGCAGCGAGCCGACGACCCGCATTGCCACGGCGACTGTTAGAGCTGAGAGAACCGCGATGACGAGGGACAGCGTGCGCACGGGCAGACCCGTCGAGCGCGCAAAATCCTCGTCGTTGGTGACCGAGAAGAGTGCTGGGGCCAGCCCGATGCCCAGCGCGACGATCGCGATGCCCAAGATGGTGATGAGCGTAATGTCGCTCCATCGAACGGTTGAGATCGAACCGAAGAGGTAGGAGTTCAGCTGTGCGGAGGTGCCGCCTGCCAGGCCGATCAATAGGACGCCACCTGCGATGCCGCCATAGAACAGCATGGCCAGGGCCGTATCTCCGGAGGTGCGCCCGCTCTGACGCACCAGCTCAATCGTGATCGCTCCCAGCAGGGAGACAATGACCGCGCCCGGGATGGCCCACGAGTCGGCGGGGCTCACGTTTGCGAACGCGCCAACCAGCCAGCCCAACGCGACGCCGGTCAAGGAGATGTGGCCGATGCCGTCGCCGAGCATCGCGAGCCTGCGGTGTACGAGATAGGTGCCAATGATCGGGGCGGTGAGGCCCACGATGAGGGCCGCCAGCAGCGAGCGCTGCATCATCGGTGAGGACAGGAGAGTCGTGAGAGCGTCAATCATGCGTCCATCCCCTCTAGATTCCGCTCACGAGGCCGTGGTCGCTCGTTGCGGACCTTGCCTCGGTCGTGGGGTGGCAGTGATCGCCGCCGCCGTGGTGCTGCTCGTGATCGTCCTCGATGTGGGGAGGACCGTCGTAGGAGACGTGACCCGCACTGATGTGCAGCTCGCGATCCAAGAGGGGACCGAGCTCGCCCAGCTCGTGCAGAACGATGAGGATCGTCGTCCCCTCCGCCTTGGCGTCGGCGACAATCGCAGCCAGGCGGGCGCGTGAGGCGGCATCGATTCCCGCCATCGGCTCGTCCATGATGAGCAGTTCGGGTCGTCGCACGAGTGCGCGCGCGATGAGGACGCGCTGCGCCTGCCCGCCCGACAGGATGTTGAGAGGGGAGTGGGCGCGGTGGGCCATGCCGACGCGTTCGAGGGCGGCCAGAGCCTTCGCTGTATCGCCCGGAAGCGCCCAGAGGCGCCGGGGCCCGAGCAGGCCTGAACGCACGACTTCAATCGCGCTGGCGCTGATGGCACCGCCCGAGGAGATGCGCTGGGGGACGTAGCCGATCTTGTTCCATGGCACGCGGCGGCGCGTGGTCACCGAGCGGCCAAAGAGCTGTGCGTCGCCGCTGGTGATGGGAGCGGTGCCGAGCAGGGCCTTGAGGGTCGTGGACTTGCCCGACCCGTTCGAGCCCGTGATCGCCACGGTCTGGCCGGCGGGGATGTCAAGCGAGATTCCGTGGAGGATCAGGTCCGTATCCCAGGCCACATGCAGATTGTCGAGACGCACGACGGCGGTCGCCTCCGTCTGGGAGGCTCCCGCCGTCGTAGGGTTGTCAGTCGTTGTCACTGGCAGTCGAGGGCTTTCGTCAGGGCGTCAATGTTGGAGTTCATCGTCGCGGCGTAGTCCTTGGAGGCATCGGTCTGGGACTCGATCGGATCCAGGACGGCCGTCGTGATGCCGAGGTCGTCGGCCAGCGTCTGGGCGACCTTGGGGTCGATGAGGGCCTCGGTGAAGATCGTCGTCACGCCCTGGTCCTTGGCGATCTGGCTGATCTCAGCCAGGCGCGCCGGGGAGGGAGAGGAGTCGGGGTCGAGGCCGGAGATGCCGACCTGGGTCAGGCCCGTGCGGTCCGCCAGGTAGCCGAAGGCGGTGTGGGCGGTGACGAAGGTCTTGACCTTGCAGGTCGAGGTCTTGGCGACCAGGGTGTCACCGAGCGTGGTGAGTTCCTCGGCCAGAGCCTTCGCGTTCGCCTTGTAGGTGTCGGCGTGGGCGGAGTCAGCCTCGGCGAGCTTGTCGCCCACCAGGGTCGCGGCCTTAGCCATGCGCACGGGGTCCAGCCAGAAGTGGGGGTCCGCGCTCATGTCGTGGTGGTGATCGTGATCGGCGTGGTCGTGGCCCTCGTGGTCGTGGCCTTCGTGGTCATGGTCGTGGCCTTCGTGGTCATGGTCGTGGGCCTCGGTCTCGCCGGACTGGGCCTCATCGGTGGCCTCTTCCTCTTCCTCGGCGGGGTGGTTCGCGTCGCTGCCAGCCTCGACCAGCTCGGCCGCGGAGGAGACGTCGATGACGGTCTTGGGGGCCTGCTGCTCGATGGCCTCGTCGACCGCGCTCTGGAAGCCTGCGAGGTAGATGACCGCGTCCGCGGAGGACAGCGAGTCAACCATCTTGGGGGAGAGCTCGAGGTCGTGGGGCTCAGCGCCGTCCGGGGTCAGCGAGGTGACGGAGACGTGCTCGCCTCCGATCTTCTCAGCCAGGTACTTCAGGGGGTAGAAGGAGGCCATGACGGTCAGGGAGCCGTCCTTGGAGGAGCTGTCTCCGGACGAGGCCGTGGATGAGCAGGCGGACAGGGCGAGCGCTGTGGCAGCCGCACACGCGGCAGCAAGGATTCTCTTCGACATGAGAATGATTCTCTTTGCGATTGAGAATCTTTGTCAAGTCATTCTCGGAGGTTGGACCCCAGATGGCGGGCCTAGCGGACGCGCGCGGTCGAGCCTCGCACGATCAAATCCGGCGAAAAGACGTAGTCGGCGTGCGTGGGGGTGTAGTCGGCTGTGTTTAATGCCTCGAAAAGCGCGCGCACTGCGGAAGAGACGATTGACTGAACGGGCTGGTGAATCGTCGTGAGGGCCGGATCCAGGTGGCTCATGAGGAATGTGTCGTCGAAACCGATGACCGAGATGTCGCCCGGGACCGACAGTCCGAGCGAGGAGATCGTGCGGATCGCGCCGAGGGCCTGCAGGTCTGAGCCCGTGATAATCGCCGTCACGCCGCGCTCCAGGAGGGCGTGCGTGTAGGCAGCCGCGGCCTCGTACGTATAGAAAGTCTCCTCGATGATGGGGGAGCGGTCGCCCAGCAGTTCGTCCATCATCTGGCGGAAAGCCTCCGCCTTGCGCAGTGCTGGAACGATGTGCGTGCGCCCCGTCAGCAGAGCGATGCGCGTGTGCCCCAGCTCGTGCAGGTGCGTAACCGCCGCGCGGATGCCGAGCGCGTCTCCCGTGGAGAAGTCGGAGGCCGGAACCTCCGGTCGTGCGCCGTTAATCGTCACGAAGGGGATGCCTCGGTCGGCGACATCCTGGTAGGGGGCGAGATCGGCGAGGAGGTCAGCGTGTCTGCCGGAGACGAAAATGAGCCCGTCGACATGGTGTTCAATGAGAGAGGAGAGGTGGTCAAACTCGGACGTCGCGCCCGGTGTCTGTGATCGAATGAGGCAGATGCCGCCCGCGCGCGAGATCTCCTCTTGGAGGTGGTGGGCAAAGGAAGCGAAGATCGGATTCGTCAGCTCGGGTACGATCACACCGATGGTGGGGGTGTTGGGGGTGCGCTCGGGGCTGGGGCGGTCGTATCCCAATTCATCGATTGCGGTGAGTACTCGGCGGCGCGTCTCGGCAGAAACCTGACCGACGCCGTTGAAAACGCGTGAAACAGTTGCGGTTGAGACGCCCGCGTGCGTGGCGATATCGGCCATGCTTGTACGATTCTTGGTCATCGGCGCAACGCTCCTTTGGGTGTCCGAGTGCAGCTGTTTCCCTTCAAATGTAACAGCTTGCACACAATTGTGAAAATTGTTGCAGAAACAAAAACGGGGGTATTACAGTGACTCTTGTAGCGGGTCGCTGATGGATGCGACCGGCCTGACCAACACAGGAGTAATAATGCGACGTGGCATCGCAGCACTCGGCGTCTTCGCGGCGGCTACCGCCCTGGCCGCCTGCAACAACGGCACGACGACCTCTTCCTCGTCCTCTGACAACAGCGGCGATGCCGCGGCAACGCTGACGATCTGGGCGGACGACACCCGCTTCTCCCAGGTCGAGCACCTCGCCGAGGACTTCACCACCAACACCGGTGTGAAGGTCAACGTCGTGCAGAAGTCCGAATCCGACATGGACACCGAGTTCACCACCCAGGTGCCCACCGGCAACGGCCCCGACCTGATCGTCATGGCCCACGACAAGCTCGGCGCGCTCGTCGCTAACGGCGTCGTCGCCCCCGTGGACCTGGGTGAGGCCAAGTCCAAGTTTGCTGACGTCGCCGTCAAGGCCGTCACCTACAACGGCCAGACCTACGGCGTTCCCTACGCCGTTGAGTCCGTTGCCCTGGTGCGCAACAACGCGCTCACCAAGGACGCCCCCACCACTTACGACGACATGATCGCCTCCGGCAAGACCACCGGCGTCGAGTACCCCTTCATCATCCAGATGGGCGACAAGGGCGACCCGTACCACTTCTACGGTTTCCAGACCTCCTTCGGTGCCCCCGTCTTCAACACCAACGCTGACGGCGAGTACACCTCCGAGCTGGCCATGGGCGGCTCCGGCGGCACCGACTTCGCCAACTGGCTGAAGGCTCAGGGCGACGCGGGCGTCATCTCCCCGTCCATCACGGGCGACATTGCCAAGCAGGCCTTCCTCGACGGCAAGGCTGCCTACACGGTGACCGGCCCCTGGAACGTCGCCGCCTTCCGCGAGGCCGGCATGGACGTCTCCGTCCTGTCGATCCCCTCCGCTGGCTCTCAGGCTGCCCAGCCCTTCGTTGGTGTCCAGATGTTCTACCAGAGCGCCAAGTCCGCCAACCCGGTTGCCGCCAAGCAGTTCTTCAACTACCTGGCCACCCCCGAGGCCCAGGAAGAGATGCAGAACCTCGGTGGTCGCGCCTCCGCGATGCCTGAGGTCTCCGCCAAGTCGGATGACCAGGACATCAAGGACTTCGCAAAGGTCGCCGAGTCCGGCGCTCTCGCCCCCGCGATCCCCGCGATGGGTTCCGTCTGGAACTTCTGGGGCCAGACCGAGGCCAACATCGTGAGTGGCACCGAGACCCCCGCCGAAGGCTGGGCGACCATGATCACCAACATCAACAACGCGATCGCTTCCAAGTGATCGAACCCGCCGGTTGCATAGCGACTGGCACCCCGCTCGCCTGAGGCGAGCACCCAGCCTCGCCCCCGCCCGCGTCCCACGCGGCGGGCGGGGGCGAGG
>ERZ773214.1624-NODE-1624-length-12910-cov-8.331700_pt1 | contig 12910 bp, 14 predicted proteins | sample MGYA00511238_ERZ773214 | MGnify/ENA primary metagenome ERZ773214 (study PRJEB29015, sample SAMEA2738157) | human oral metagenome | biome: human oral; feature: human-associated habitat; material: saliva | place: China | collected 2259 ...
TATTATGTAAATAATTATTAATTTTGAAATTTCTCTTCTTAGTTATATCACTTAACTAATTTGACCAGTGTTTATTTTTTGGAAGGGTATTTTGAAGTTTTGCTTTATGCTTATTATATCTTTGATTTATTGATTTTAAACGTTTACCATCTATTAAAAATGAATTTGAAGCATTACTTGTACAAGCACATAAATTATCTATACCTAAATCAATACTCAAATAATTTCCATTATCTTCTTTCATCTTAGGTTCATCATAATTATATATGGCTTCCATTTTTATATATCCTTTATAAGGGATAAATCTAACTTGTGTACAGGTACTATAATTTTTAACTTTAAACTATATTTTATTTGGAGCTGTATTTGGAATAGTTAACGTCCCATCCCGTTTAAATTGTTTACCTAATTTAATAGCATTTATAGTGATAACATTATACCCAGTTTTATCTTTATATTTAGGAATATTTATAGGCTTATCATATTTGCCCTTCTATTTCTTCTTTAATAATGCAAAAAATGATTTAAAGTTTTGATCTACCTATTTTAATACTGATTGTGAAACATCACATGGTAGTGAATAATAATCTACATTTTTAGAATGTGATAATAATTTCTATGTATCATAATAACATAAATATTTTTTATCACTTTCATTTTTAACAGCTTCAAAATAAAATTGTCTAACAGTATAGATTGCAACATTATAAAGATTTTTAGATTTGTGCATTAAATCTAGTAAATCTTCATAATAGTGATTATCTTTCTATATTATCTGTATTTCTGTTAATTTCATTACTTTTTATTATAATCAATTATTTATAACTAATTTATCTTTTTACATATATAACTATTATATTAATAACTATATATTTTTATAAAGTAAATTATGTGTAAAGTCTTTATACAATAAATATATTTAATAAGAAATAATTTTAAACTATATGAACACTATATTAGTTAAGCGAATTGCAAATAATCCAACATTAAAATATTGTATTGGTAAATTATATGTTAATGGTGTATATGTGTGTGATACCATAGAAGATTATGACCGTATGCTTGACGATAGTATGACACTACAAGAAATACTTAAAAAGAAAGTAAAAGGTCAAACGGCGATTCCTACTGGCACATATAAGTTATCATTAAAGTATACATCATAGACATTTAAGAATACAACATGGGCCAAATTATATGGTGGTATAGTTCCTCGTGTATTAAATGTTAAAGGATATGATGGTATTTTAATACATCCAGGTAATACACCTGTCGATACATTAGGGTGTTTGTTAGTTGGAGAAAATAAGGAAAAAGGAAAAGTTATTAATTCACAATTAACTTGGAAAAAGTTAATGAATACTTATTTATGGCCTAATCGAAATGAAGAATGGCTTATTAAATATATACGGGCATATTATTAATTAAAAGGATGAAATTTTAAAATTTCATCCTTTCTTTCATTTATGCTTCATCAGTATTATCATCTGTTAAATCTGCATCTGCAAAATCAACATCTTCTATATTATCTTCTGATGATGCATTTACTGGAGGTTGTTGTCCACTCATTTCATGAGAAGAGCCTTCAACTTCATAATTTTTAATAAATGCTGAAACAGTGCCAGCTATTGTTACAATATCTTGAGCAGTAATATCTTTTAGTAATTTGCCGATATTAGTAGCAATTTTTAATGATTCTATTTTTAATTCTTCATCTGTAAGTGCTTTATCTCCTTCAGTATTTTCTGTACCTGTATTATCTTCTGTAAGTGTATCAAACTCATCAGACTCATACAAGCGAGTTTTATTACGGTACTTCGAGAAATCACGGTCAGATAAAATTTTTTGTACTTTTACCATTGTAAATTTTTATTCGAATATTTTTACACTTTATTTATTCTGGTACTACTATTATCATATGATAAATAAGTGTCAAAATCATTATAGTTTTCTAAGATATTCGCTTCTAAAAATATAGTTTTAATTATATGGCAAAATTCATAAATTGATGCATTAGTAAGAGACTTGTACATAGGAGGTATATATGGAATTATATTAATATCCTTTAATGTATCAACTTTAGTAATTACTGGAACAAATTTACAATTATATATATACTTATAGTTATCTAATGTATGTCTACTAATGGTTTGTTTTAATAAATTCATATCAAATGCACCTCTTTTAAATAAACCTTGATACCCTGTATCATTATTAGTAGGTTCGCTTAAATCTGTAAAATAATTATTAAGGTTTTGTGTATATTCAGGTAGATAACCATTTCCATGCCTTGTTAAATAACAACGCATTGTAAGATATACATTAGCATTATTTAAACATTTCTGTAACCATGGTGTTTCAAAACCTGTTAAACCTACTTTACTTGGAGTACAATGTGGCATAAAACCGCGTTCCATATCTAATAATAAACCTTGTGAACCTTCAAAAATAACTTTATTAATTTTATTATCAAAATTAACAAGTATATCATTAAAATCAGAAACAATATGAATATCTGAACATGTAGTTAACCACTTACATGCATTATTAAACATGTTTACATATTCTTCATATTCATTCATTTTAGAGGCACATAATTTTGTACCATAATAATATTGACATACATTCTTAATATACTGTTGATATAAAAAAGTATTTAAAGATATACATTCATTAGTTTTATTATAACGCTTATATGTACTGAAAATACCTTTACCACAACTACCATTATTCAAAGTATTTTCATCATTAATATTACTTAATACATCAAATGGTGTAATGATTTTACATTTTTCATTAATGTACAATGTAGGTTTAATCCCTTTCTTAATAAGTTCATTGTATTCATTTAATATACATATAGGATCAATTAATACATTTTCATCCAAGTAAGTAGGAATTCCAACTAATGTACCTGCACCAAATGAACTACATATATGTGAAATACCATTATGTACTACATTATGGCCGGCTTGAGGTCCAGATGAAAAACGACAAACAATTGGTGATAAATTTTCACCAATTGCTTGTAAACATCTCCACTGTACAATATTACCTTTTCCTTCATCTCCGAAGAATGTACCTAATACAATATCAGAATTATGTAACATATTTTTCTATTTTTTTAATCACCTGCTTCAACAGTATGTTAAAACTTGAACAAATTTACACCATTTATTCTTTATTAACTTCTTGCTTCACTCTATCACTACTTTTTAGATCCATTACTGGACGGTCATCCATAGGAGGATAGTCCACAAGCGTAAATTCGGTAGTACTGCTACCTACTAATTTCATTCCTTCATTTAAAATGTTGACAGCTGCATTTATATCTCTGTCAAGATGTGTGTTACATTGTGGACAAATCCAAAATCTATCACTTAACTTCAAATCTTTGTGCTTATATCCGCAATGACTGCAAGCTTTACTTGAAGGATAAAACCTATCAACAAATACTAATTTTCTGTTGTACCACCTTGCTTTATATTCTAACATCCTTTTAAATTCACCAAAGTTCATTTCAGATATACTCTCAGCAAGTTTATTGTTTTTCAACATCCCTTTTACATTTAAGTTTTCCATACAAATAACTTGGTTTTCGTTAATCAATGTATTAGAAACTTCATGTAAATAGTATTGTTTCTTATCGTTTATCTTTTTATATACTTTAGCAAGTTTAATTCTTGTTTTGTTTCTATTATTACTTCCTTTTTGCTTTCTGGATAACTGCTTTTGTAATCTTTTTAACTTATTGGTTTCGTTCTTTTTGAAATGTAAGTTATTAAATACTTCACCATCAGATGTAATTACAAAATCCTTAACTCCCAAATCAATGCCTATACAGTTATTAGTATCTTTTACTCCTTTATGTGTTAAATCACCATCAACTAAAATAGATAAATTATATTCACCACAAGGTAATTTAGATAAGGTTGCTTGTCTTATATTTGCTTTGTTTTTCTGTAAATATTCTGTATATTTTTTATTACAACTAAATTTAATATTCTTTATATTTGCAAGCGAGAGTTTATATGTTGTATAATCATTTCTTTTTGATATTGCACCAATTTCAAATCTACAAGACTGTTTATTATCATGTTTTGATTTAAATTTTGGATAACCAGTATGTAGTTTTAAAAATCTATCATAAGCCGTCAACATATCCATTATGGATTGTTTAAGAACCTTTGTATTTTGTTCTTTTAGGTATTCAAAATCAGGATTATTTAACAGTTCATGGTGGAACCAATAACTGAGTGAAGTTCTATTTTCAGAAATATTATGTTCTTTATATTGCTTTATTTTACGATCAAGTGTTTGATTATATACAACACGGCAGCTACCAAGCAACTTATTGATTTGTATTACTTGGTAAGCTGTGGGGTATAATTTTATTTTAACTGCTCGTAACATTAAATTTATTTATTTTCCTATTTATTTTAAATAATTTTATAAAAAAGTTTAATTTTATTCAAATTATTCACCAGCTTCAACTCCTTCAAATAAAGTATCTTCAGGATTTAAAGATGATTTAGATTGCTTATATGAATTAAAAATTACTGTAGGTAAAATATCTGCAAGATCATTACCTTTTTGATCATAAGAAATCTTAATATGGTTATCATCTAACATTTCTTTCCAATTGGTATCTTTTAGATAATATGTATTTGCACCTTCCATGTGGATATGGTACACATCCCACTTCTTTTGTGCATCTTTAAGAAATTCCTTAGTTTCTAATACTTTATAGCCATTAGTAGTAATTTTTTCATCATTTGTTTTTATATAATGATTTAATATATCATTACTAATAGACTTATGAACTGGTTCATCTCCAATGGTAATAAGTACACCTTTCTTTCCTCTCTTATCAAAAGAATCTATTTTGGTTTTATATGCTGCGATATACCATGCAAGTGAATAATCTTCACCGCCATTACCACCGCCCCAGCCTTCAAGATATATATTCTTTAACCAGTGTTCCATCAATGAATCAGAAGATTCAAATTGGCCAACTTGTATTGGACCAATTTCTCTTTCATATTGAGCATCACCAATTCCCATAAAGCATACTTGTGGATTTGCTATACCAAGGTCTGTTAACTTCTTAATAATATCTGGTAACAGATTAGTAATAATATTCTGTGGTATTCTACCCATACTACCAGTTTCATCCAATGCTATAATTATTGGAAATGATTCTGGATGTTCTTCACTATCACATGATTCACGAACCTGAAAATATTTTGGATCCATATCATGTGCAATAGTGTTATTTGTAAATATATCTTCTCGTGACTGTGATTTATAAGTATTTACAGACCGAGTTTTTGCTGACATATAACTATAACTTCCTCCACCCATGTTACTTCTTCTCCTTTTTTAATTCAGTTATTATTTCCTTCTTCAAAAGATCTTTAAGTTCATTCATGAGATCTGGATCCGATGTAATAATGTTCTTAAGATCTGAAATAGATGGTGTTCCAATCACATCCTCCTCATCATCTGCATCATCTGCTGGAACTGTATTTACAGAAGGGTTAACAGGTTTTACCATATTTTGAATATTATCAGTAATATGTGCAAAAGGATTGAATGCCTGCCCTGTACTTGCATTTTTAACTACATTGTTTGCTGGTGTATTCATATTACCAAACATGTTACCACCGTTCATCATCATAATCATTGGTAGCATCTTTGATAATTCAGTATCATCACCTTCACCAATGCTCTGTAATATTATAAATGGCATCATGCTCTGTATATCTATATTAGCGCCACCATTCTGAGCAGCTGACATAAACATCATCAATGAAGTTGTATCAAACTTGGAATCGTCCTTTGACAACAACATAAACATCATTGGATTAAATCCAGTCTGGTTGTTAAACATATTAACAACGCACGTAACTGTAGATGCACCAAGAATTGCATCAGTAATATCCTGTTTATTATGTGAATAACCAGAAGCACTAATTAGTGATAATGAACCATTTGCTTTACGACCCTTTACAAATGAATAACTATTACCATTCTTTACAATATCACCAGGAACAACCTGTGACTGTAGTTTAGAAATTGTAAAAATTGGAATTTCAAATGTCATTTCTGCAGGCCAACGCTTCAATGTACCATCTTTTGTCATACAAATGTAATTACCATCACGGTCAGGAAGTGCTACAGACAAGTCATAAGTCATTCGTACATTGTAATCACGAGCTGGTACATACTGACTCATCATGGTATTTAAAATACCAGAAAATCCATTCTTTTTCATACTTATTTTATTTTTATTAGGATAAACTTTATTATTGTTAATACTTTCTATATTAATAGTTCTTATTGGTTTATTTTTTATAGTATCTACAGTAGAATCTTTAATAATATCTACTACCATTGCAGGTTTATTATGTGTTGGGCATTTAATAATATCACCCACTTTCAAATTATAATCATTACAAATATATACATATCGAGTTTTATTTTTCTCATCTGTATCTATATCTGCCACAAAATCATCATTATATGGAAATATAACAAAGATTAATGTATTTTTTATTTTTTCATTTGACATAATTATAATTAATTAAAATTTAAGGCCATTAAGGATTTCTCCTAATTTTATTTTTTGATTAATACCATATATAAGATTATCAATAGTTGCAATACTTTCTTTAATAAAATTATTATGATTTGTTAACAAATCAATAATAGATTTTTCATCAATCAACTCAACTTCAACTACTTTTTGTATAGCACTGTCATTTGGTAATCTAACACCATTATATCCTGATATTTTAATTGTATTAAACATATTAAGTGATTGGCGTTTATATTCTCTCATTTGTTTCAAAATAACAGTATTCATTGAATGATAGTAGTCAACTGCCTCTTGCCGTTTCATATAAACAATACCTAATAAATCATTAACTTTTGGTAATGTTTTCATCATTTCATTTAATGAAGTTATTTCATTTGTCCACTTATTACGATGTTCATTAAGTTGTTCCTCTAATGTAAGTGGTTGTTGAGTATTTCCTTGTTGAGTATTATTTGGTAAAATCGGTGAAGGTACAGCTGAATTATTAGAAGTATTACCTCCTATATTCATTGCTGTACCATTATTACCATTGTTATTTTGTTGGGTATTACTTAAATCACTCATATATTAGTTATATATGAAAAATCATTAAAAGCCTATATTTTTAGTTACTTTTTCTGCACCATTATCTAAATTATAATTAAAAATATCAGAAAGATACATATCAGTAATCTTATCTTCTGGTATATTTAACTTATGCTTATCTGATAATATCTTTACTTTATCTTTAGTTAATTTATTAAATTCATATTTAACTTTCATTCTACCTTTTCGTAATAATGCTTTATCTATGCGATTAATATCCGCATTAAATGTACATATAAATTTAAGGTTGAATGCATCTCCTAAAATACCATCACTCAAATTTAATAATGATGCCATTTTATTATTTCCATCAGTACGGTTAGTTAACATACTTTCACAATCTTCTAAGATTACTACGCAATCTTTATAGTCTAAAAGTAATTTAATAAATGAAGAATCTGTAATATTATCAAATACAGAAGAATCTAAAATAAGAAATTCTTTATCTTTTAATTCTCCTATTAAATGTCTAATATATGTAGTTTTACCAGTTCCAGGTTTTCCATGTAGAATTAATAAACCAGATTCATTATCAGATTTTAAAAATTCCTTAATCTTTTCATCTGGTAAATCATCATTATAATTCTCCTTTATATTTAAATCAACTTTTTTAATTAATAATGTATTAGTAGAAAAACCATCTCTATTATAAGTAACATATTCACATGATGGTATATCGATAGATTCTTCATATAATGTTATAGATTTCTTTACAATATTTGGTAATACCGGTGTATTAGTTAATACAGATAATTCACCTTTATATGTATACACTATTAAATCTGGTGCTATTATTATAGGATATTCACTTTTTCTAATAATATAATAAGGAATATTCTTTTTTTGCAATTCTTCTTCTAATTGTATATATGTTGTATAACAATCTATTTCTTCATCATACGTATATTTTACTGTATTGCCTTCATAATGTTGGAGCTTTGCAAATTCTTTATCCATATAAGCTCCTTCATTTTGTACTATTATAGTATTGGGATATGTATAAAACATATATACATATACTGTATGTAACCAATTATCACAATCACTAAAAATAAGGGAATCTTTAGATATTTCTCTTAAACATACATCAAAATATTGTTTTAAATCTTCTGATGTATTATAAACTATTTTATTGTATGCCATTTTATAAATTATCAAATTAAAATTTTAATTAAGGCTTTAGAACATCGTCAATAATACCATAGTCTTTAGCCTCTTGACCAGTCATCCAGTAATCACGATCTGCATCTGCTGTAATCTTTTCAATGCTCTGCTTTGTATGAGTAGAAAGAATATCATATAACTCATTCTTACATTTCTCTATTTCTTTAGCTTCAATTAAAATATCTGATGCCTGCCCTGATGCACCACCAAGGGGTTGATGAATCATTACTTTAGAATGAGGTAAAGCATATCTCTTACCATCTGTACCTGCAGCTAAAAGAACTGCACCCATAGATGCTGCCATACCTGTACAAATAGTTTTAACATCACAATTAATATATTGCATTGTATCATAAATTCCCAACCCTGCAGATACACTACCACCGGGAGAATTTATATAAATTGAAATATCCTTTGAATCATCTTGATTACTTAAATATAAAAGTTGTGCTTGAATTACATTTGCAACATAATCATCAATGCCAGCACCAAGAAAGATAATACGATCCATCATCAATCGTGAAAATACATCCATTACTGCTACATTAAGATTACGTTCCTCTATAATAGAAGGATTAATATAATCATTACTACAACCAATATTCATATTATTAATATGGTTTGTATACTGATGCATTGCCATACTTGAAATTCCTCTTGACATTGCAAATTTATTAAAATCTTTCTGAGAATTTATCATTTTCTTATATTTTTTATTAACTTTTTATTGTAAACAGGTTAATTAAAAAAGTCTAATTTACACTTAAAATTATTTCTAAAAATAAGTATAAAATTAGACTACAATAATTATGAAATTAAAATTTTTATGGTATATTTATAATTTTAAACTGTTGTTACTGGATCTCCAAGTACAGAAGAAGAATCTTGATTAAGCATGTCATCATTTTCTTCATCACTTGATAAACCTATAGCATCTTCAATATCTTTAACATCATCAAATGCACTTTGATCTGGCAATGCAAACATAGGTTTAATTACATTATCATTTAATTCTTTTAAGAATTCTGGTGTAAATACTCTATCTGAATAAAAATCTATTAATGAAACTTGTTCACCTAAATGTTTTACAACAATACCTCTTGCAGTATCTTTTGGTTGGCAATACATGGTTTCACCATTATGGTCAAATATATAAATCTTTTTCTTTTCAGTATCAGATAATTTATTATAATCCTTTTCTGTAAGTAATGAACCTCTAACTACACCAGAATTATCCCATGTCATAAATTGTTCCAATCCTACATAAGGATTTGGTTTCTTATAATAAGGGATTTGGAATTTAACCTTCATCGGTCTACAAAAACGTGACTTCATAGGTTTTGCAGTTACAAGAACGCCATTCTTTGTACCAGCTTCTGAACCTATTTTCTTTTTAGCTGCATCTTCGTTAGCTTTATCGTCTAACTTTGCTGCAGTTAATTCTATAGTAACAGATGCATTATATGTAATACCACTACCATTACTTAATACAGTAGTAGGTATAAAAGACATACTACTGTAAGTATGATTCACGACAATATATGGCACTTGTAATTTTGCTATAGGTGTTGCACATACACGAAACATTGCTTTAGTATCTTTAGCTTTTGTAAAGTCTGCTTTTTGATTACCAGTTAATGTATCATCCCTTTCTTTTTCTGATGTTAAATTACCAAGTGAATCTAATACTATGATAATTTTATCATGCTTACCATACTTATCTTGTTGAGATTGTAATTGTTCACATAATTTAATTATAAATTGAGTTGTTTCAAAAATAGTATTAACCTTCTTAATAATCAACTTAGTTGGATCTACACCTAATCTCTTTACAAATGTTGCATCAATAGCACCTTCAGAATCTAAATATACTGGTATATATCCCATTTTCTGAGCTTCTCTACATATAGAGCAAGCCAAGAAAGATTTACCAACACCTGATGACCCAGCAAAACAAACTATACGACCAGTTGGAACAGCTTTAAATAAATCACCGGACATACATGCATTTAATACATAATTACCGGTTGGTATCCATTCTTCTATATTAGAATATGATGATTCTGATATAATTTCAGCACTATCATCTATTGACTATACCATTGAAAATAAACTATCTATTCCACCTTCAAAATCTTCTGTTGCTTTCTTCTTTACCATCTTAATTAATAAAATGCTTTATTTATATATTATAAGACAAAGGTTTAAAAAAGTCTTTATTTTAAAAGAATAGTGTTTGGAAAAAACTTGTATAATAATTTTATAGATTCTGGTGATAATTCTTCTGTAGCAGTGCTACCAGTATTAAATATAAATTTGACGGTGTTATTTTCTTCAAATTCTATAGATGCAATTGATGTAATAGGAATCCTCCAATTTATAAGAGAATCTTTAGCATATAAGCATGGAATAAATTGTGAACTTTTGTTTTTTCTTTTAATGCTCATTATTTTATAAATTTATATAAAAAATAGAGACAACTATATATCGCATACAATTGTCTCTTAAATTCCTATTTTATAAATTAAATTATTTACAACATGAATTTTAACGAATGCTATCAGTTGAATTAGATAACGCTCCTTTCAATTCAGTTTTCTTTTTCATATCATTAATTTCATTATTCAAAGTATTAACTTCTTCTTGTGAATAATTACACAATTCTTTATTATTATGTTTTTTAAAATTAATATGATATGTTGCACTTACCATCATTTGGAATACTGCTTTTTGAGAATTAAATTTATTATTAAATCTTTCATCTCTTTTTCGTCCATATCCAAATAAATACCAATCTGGTATAACTTTCCAACGTTTTGATAAATCCCATACAATAGATGGTTGAGCTGATATTGACCAATGTTTATTAATATTATAATTTAAATTAAAACCGGTTTTTGCAATAACTGCGCTTCGTTGATTTGTAATATGTGAAGTATGATCTTCAAATTTAGTTCCTGGACCCCACAGATATACAAATGAATCACCAAAATCATGCAAACCTCCAAGGCCTACTAACATTTCAACTTCAAATTTATGTGGTGTGCCATTATATCCATAAATAGTATTTGTTATATTCCATCTATTAATTAATGAAACTGTTATTTGATCTATTGGCTTATCTGCATTAATTATTTCTAAATTATAATTTTTTCTATTATTAAAGCCAATAGTAGTTTCTACACTCAAACCATAATATGGATTAATATCCTTGTTAAGGGTTACACCTAAAATTAATCCTTGTGGTTTATTCCAATCATGAAGATTGGTTTGTATAGCCGTTTCAAAACCAACAGACCATTTATCTAAAAGACCAAACTTCTTTGATGTTTCCTGTGCATTTACTGAAAGATTAACCATCAATGCAGTAATCAATAAAATAATAAACTTTTTCATAATTTTAATTTTTTATTTGTCCTTAAAATGTTAAACTTAATACCCTTTATATGGTAAGTTTTATAAAAAGTCTGGTTTTAATGTGCAAAATTATGTTAAAGTTTATTTTGATAATCCAGTTGAGCCAAACCCACCATCTCCGCGGTCTGTTGTTCCATGTGCTAAATACTCATCTTCTGTTTCTTCTTCCCATTCAGTTGGTATATATTCCATATGAATAAATTGAACTACTTTATTACCTGAACGTAATATAGTATCATCATTTCCATTATTACATAAATTAAGATGTACTTCACCAGTATAATCTGCATCGATAGTATTTGCCATTACATCAAGATGCTTTTTTGATGCTATACCTGATTTATTAGTAGCTTTAAGATAAGTATTTTTATCATGTATCCAAACCTTAATACCAGATGGAATATTAACTTGTTCCCCTGACGGTATAATAACTTCTAATACTTCTTTGTTTAATTGAGTATCAAAAACAATAGAATATTTTATTTTATTCTTAAGGTTAGCTTTAGTTAGAACTTCAAAAAATTCAGGTGTATATTCAGGCATAAAAAAATCTGTACCTGCATCATGCTAATTTGCTCTATTTGGACTCTTTACATCTCTTATCTTTAAAAATGAAACTTTCTTATTAATCATTTATTTAATTTAAACTTGATTTATACATTATAAAAAGTATACGGTAAAAAGTTTAATTTTAAAGTCTATATAATTATAAGTAAATGAAGAACATAAACGATGTCGTAGTATAGTTATTAAAAATATGGTATAATATTTTTAATTTTAGAGTATAAAACTCATGGCACACTACATACCTCTATCCCATAGCTAAATTGCATTTGAGATTTCTTTTAAAATTCTATATGTTTAGACTAAATAGGTGTACTAAATGATTCAATTTAAATTAATAAACTGTCTTGTACGATTAAAATAAATAATCTAAACATAACCATCTTGATTTTACACATCCTTTTGGATTTAAAAGTGTAACCTTATATCAATACTTCAAAGATCATTTATATATTATATAAACAAAAAGTTTAAAAAGTCTGAAGTATTTTATAAAATTTATCATCAAATATTCAATTTTATATTATTATCTATAATAAAAATATATAACTATATTTTTTACTATAATTATATTAACTT
>ERZ773214.1625-NODE-1625-length-12903-cov-13.701432_pt1 | contig 12903 bp, 10 predicted proteins | sample MGYA00511238_ERZ773214 | MGnify/ENA primary metagenome ERZ773214 (study PRJEB29015, sample SAMEA2738157) | human oral metagenome | biome: human oral; feature: human-associated habitat; material: saliva | place: China | collected 2259 ...
AGGAGAATGGAGAGAGGGACGTATTAGTAGCTGAGTCGGATGGATTTGTGGCAGGCTATATCACTATATTGCCTGCTGCCAAGCACGGCCCTTTCGTGGGAGTCTATCCTGAACTATCTGATTTTAATGTTTTTGAACCATTTAGAAATCGAGGGATTGGGAATCAACTCTTAGAGGAGGCAGAAAAAAGAGTCCAGCTACTATCAGAGAATGTTACTTTAGGGGTTGGTTTACACTCGGGTTATGGCCCAGCTCAAAGACTGTATGTTAAACGAGGCTATATCCCAGATGGATCTGGAATTTGGTTTAGGGATCGCCCCTTGGCCCCTTACAGTTCTTGTGAAAACAATGATGACTTAGTCCTCTATTTTTCAAAAAGGTTGAACAATGATATGCAGTAAAATAATGCTCCATAATTATTGCAGTGCTTTTACCAACCACAGAAATTATAGAACAAGATTAATTTGTCAGACCTGCCTTTGGGTAGGTTTTTTGTTTGTCTTTTAACTATAGTTGATGTTGAAAGTCAATTTTCTAGATAGAGATATCAACTAGAGGTTTAATTTTATTTAACATAAAAGTATTTTACTCATTTAAATTGATATAGCTTGAAAAAAGAGCTATAATATCCTTGAGGGTAAGCGTTCTCAAAAGGAGGTGGCTGTTTATGTTTGAAATTCATAACTTGTCCATTAAGTATGGCAAGAAAACACTGTTGCTATCAACATCTCTAAAGTTCGAAAAGGGAAAATTATATACAATTTATGGAAAATCAGGAGTTGGAAAAACTTCGTTGCTGAATAAAATTGGGCTGATTTCAGAGTATGATCCTAAAGTAACTTATATTTACGACGGCTCCAAAATTGATACGAGTGACAAGAAGATTGTTTCATCCTTTATTGCACAAAATATTGCTTTTATATTTCAAAATCATAATCTAATAAAAGACTTGACTGTGTATGATAATTTGAAAATTGCGCTAAACTTTTTCAAATTATCAACTAAGGAAATAGAAAATAAAATAGATAATATTCTAAGTGAGTTAGGAATTTTAGAATTGAAGGATGTATATCCTGAGGATTTATCAGGGGGAGAAGAACAACGTGTTGCCATTGCTAGAGGGATGGTAACAGATAAGAATATTATTTTAGCAGATGAACCTACAAATTCTTTGGATTCTGAAAATAGAGAAATTGTCTCATCGTTACTGTTAAAACTAGCAAATAAGTATAATAAAATTGTCATTGTGGTGTCTCATGATGAATATGTTATTAATAAAGGAAATATAAAGCTACATTTTGAAGACAAAAAATTAATTGGAGTGAAAGGAGACATAGAGTGTAATTTTCAAGAAGAGTGGCATGCTAGTAAATTAAAGAAACATATTAGATTAAAGATCCAAAAGAAAAGGAAGGTACCTCCTTTACCTGTACTTTTATTAATACTAATTTCCTTCACAGTTTCACTTGCAGTTGGTTCTATGAATATTCAATCATTATTTTCTTCTAAGTATCAAAGATTAATCAGTGATTCATTAGAAAATGGTTTCTTGGTTATTAATGATTCAATAGGACTTGGAACGAGTAAGGTAATTGATGATTCCCAATCGCTATCAAATAAGGAAATACATCAAATTTCTGATAGTAGGAATGTGTACAAATTGAAACCATATATTGAATTTCCTAGTATGGGAATGACTTTTGAAAATGCTGAAAACTATTTAAAAATTAGTCGAGATTTTTCACCGAATCTATCTATTAATGGAAAGAATATTCATTTATCCAAGAATTACAGTGTGCAACCGCTTTTCAATACGAATACGACTCAGAGACAGATTAAATACTTTGATCGGACTACGAATAGGGGGATATTTGTTTCGGAATCATTTATCAAAGAACAAAAACTAGAAGACATTGTAGCTGGGTCGGAGATGACACTTACATATTATGTCCCAATTAATATTTATGAATCTCATATAGATAAAGAAGGAACTTATTATAAATCTGACGGAGACCTATATGTAAAAGAGGAACAAACGTTTAAAATACTTGGGATCGTAAAAGAGGAGTATCCGTTTAACTATTCTGTAAATGGTAACACTTTATTCATGATGAGTGATGAGATGCTAAAAATACAAAGTAAATATATAGGTGCAGAAAGCAAACAGAGAGAAACCATTGATGATCTTCCTGTAAAAGAATGGGCCCCAAGTGCAGTACATGTTACTGTGAAGGATAGCAAAGATGTCCCTCAAGAAATTAATCGTATTAAAAAAATTTCAGATAAATTTTCGATTGTTTCCTCTTTTGAAAATTATAAAGAATTCAATAAAGGGTTAAAATACATAAAAAACTTTTTGCTAATTATTTCGTTTGTCATGCTTTTGCTTGTAGTTGCAATCTTATCTTTTGTCTTCTTTTTAATAAATCGAACGAGAAAATACGAAGTTGGCGTATTAAAGGCTATGGGATACAGTACAAAACATGTTTTTAGATTGTTTACCCTTGAGTTATTAAATTATGGAAAGAAAATCATTACTTTATCAAGTGTTCTGCTTTTAATATTAACTCTATTAGCTATTCAAATGCTTCAATTAGAAGTAGTTGATATCATTCATTTCTATCTAACTTCTATAGTTTCATTAATTATTCTTACGTTTGCTGTATTAATGATTAGTGGGCTCGTTCCTATCTATATGACAGGGAAGCAGCCTATTGTTGATGCCATTCGTAAGAATAGATAAATTGATTGGGCATGGTGGCCAAATACGATAAGTAATCGTTCAACATGGAAGTCCCATATTCCTTATGGTCAACGAGCCAACGGATCTGTGTTAATCGGTGTAGGAGTAAACTCTCCGTGGGGAGCTGTTGACCTATGGGGAGGTCAGCATTATTATTCTCTAGATTTTTAGAATATCTTATGGTTAGATAGGATGAATGGCTCACTGTTGGATAAACAGCAGTGAGTTTTTTATCCCCAATAATCAGGAGAATAGTGATGTTTCTTTTCTTTTTTGACAATCTTTATTCCATAACGATCCGTCTATTTAACTATGTGGCTTAGATTCGAAAGCTTATCCAAAATTTTTTTGAGAGTTGCTTTAAGCTATGTCATTGTTTTCTAGGTTCATAGAGCTAAATGTTATTCTCATAAGTCAATTTCATAATAAAAACACCCCAAAAATTAGATTTCTTCTGTCTAACTTTTGGGGTGCAGTTTAAATTCATCCGTTTTTTATCGTCGAGTTGCGGGTGCTGTGCTCGAACTTTTAATATTAAAGCGTTTCTTGAGGTAGAAGCGAAGGACAAGCGCTAGAGCTCCTAAAACGATGGCAAAAACATCTGGAATAGTTGGGTTGAGAACTTGTGGGAGTAATGAAGTAAAGGACAAGACAATGACCCAAAGGAACATGACTCCAACAAGAATCGGCATGGATTTCCAAAGAGAGGGACGCTCACTGCGATCTTTTGTGCCATCCATATACTGATAGAAGAAGTAGTACATGAGATACAAGAGCAGAGCCCCTGTCAAACTTCCAAGGATCAAGGTTATCAACCCATAGCCAGTACGACGCGGTGCGACCAAGTTCATAAAGGCGCTAATCGCAGCAAAGACACCAAAGATAAAGAGGAAGGAATCCAAAATCATGAGAGAGGGAGCATCGTTTAATTTCGGATGCTCTTTTTCATAGCGTTCTTTCTCGCTGAAAGAATTCGCCCAAACAGTTGGAGCTCCAAAAAGAGTCCGTGCCGGAATCCCTTTTCCTTGGTTTTCATGGATAGCTGGAAGAATTTCTTGGATGAGGCTTTCTGCTTCTTCCTCTGTCTTTCCGTTTTCAAGCAATTGGTGTTTGGCGATCCGGATAAATTCTTGATTTTTCTTACTAAGTTGATGAAGGTCGGTTTGAGACATAGTTACTCCTTTGATGTACAAGTTTGGTTAGAACCATTTTTTATGGATGAGGTAGACGACGAGAGACCCGGTCAGGGCAAAGGCGATGAAAATAATCAGCCAGAAAGCATGGGGTTCGCCATTGAGCGGAAGCTCATTGTCCTTGAAGTTCATCCCGTAGGCCGAAAAGATCATGGTCGGAATGGACATGACAATGGTGACGAGGGCCAGGGTCTTCATGATGTTGTTCTGGTTGTTGGAGATGATCGATGCGAAGGTATCGGTCATGGAGTGCAGGATATTTCCATAAATATCTGCCATCTCGATGGCCTGCTGGGTTTCGATCAAGGTATCTTCCAACAGATCCTCGTCTTCTAGGTATTTCTTGATGTTACTAGTGGCACTGGTCAATTTCTTGATCACGCGCTCATTGGTTTTCAGAGAGGCCTTAAAGTAGACGATGGTTTTTTCCAACTCCATCAACTCAATCAGCTCTTCATTACGCGTTGATTTGTGCAATTGGCTTTCAATCTGCTCGCTTTTGCGATCCAAGGTACGAAGCGCAGACAAGTAGAGTTCAGCGTTGCGATAGAGGATCTGAAAGATAAAGCGTGACCGCATAAAGGTATAGAAATTCCGCAAGCGTCGGTTGATAAAGATATCGAGAAGTGGCAATTTCTCCAAGCAAGTCGTGATAATAGCCTCTTCTGTCAGGATAATCCCTAGCGGAATGGTCACGTAGTAGGTCTGATTGTTCCGCTCTTCCTTGATGGGAACGTCGACGATGATCAAGGTATACTCATCTTCGATGGTCATACGGGACATTTCTTCCGCATCGAGTGGGGCCCGCAAGTCTGCAATATCAATATTAAAAGCAGAGGCGATTTCCATCGATTCACTTTGAGAAGGGTTAACAAGGTTGATCCAGCTACCGGGTTCCAGCGTCTCTATTTCTTTAAATTCAGTCGTTGTCGATAAAAAGACCTGTTTCATGGTGCCTCCCCTTGTTTTTTTACACCTTAACATTATAACAGAAAAAGGACGTTTTTGGATAAAAGAATACTAAAAAATTTGTTATAATGGAGGTTAACAAAAAGGTGATTAGAGTAAGAACATGCAAGATAAAATTGTCATTCATGGGGCACGCGCCCATAATTTAAAAAATATAGATGTAGAAATTCCACGGGACAAATTAGTCGTGGTGACGGGTTTGTCTGGATCTGGAAAGTCCAGTCTGGCCTTTGATACCCTCTATGCAGAAGGCCAGCGCCGCTACGTGGAGAGCTTATCGGCCTATGCCCGGCAGTTCTTGGGAAATATGGAAAAACCAGATGTGGACTCCATTGACGGCTTGAGTCCAGCTATTTCCATCGACCAAAAAACGACCAGTAAAAACCCCCGTTCTACAGTGGGGACGGCAACAGAGATCAATGACTACCTGCGCTTGCTCTATGCGCGTGTAGGGACGCCTTATTGTATCAATGGGCATGGAGCGATTACAGCTTCTTCGGTTGAGCAAATTGTCGATCAAGTCTTAGAATTACCAGAGCGCCAACGCCTGCAAATTCTAGCTCCTATTATTCGGAAGAAAAAAGGCCAGCATAAGAATATCATTGAAAAGGTGCAAAGAGACGGCTATGTCCGGGTGCGGGTCGATGGTGAGATCTATGATGTGACAGAGGTTCCAGAACTATCTAAAAGCAAGCAGCACACGATTGAAGTGGTGGTGGACCGAATCGTGATCAAAGAGGGCATTCGCTCGCGGCTCTTTGATTCGATTGAAGCAGCCCTTCGGATTGCGGATGGTTATGTCGTGATTGATACCATGGATGGCAAAGAGCTACTCTTTTCTGAGCATTATGCTTGTCCAGTCTGTGGCTTTACCGTTCCTGAATTAGAGCCCCGCCTCTTTTCTTTCAATGCGCCTTTTGGATCTTGTCCAGACTGTGATGGGCTGGGCATTAAGCTAGAGGTGGACTTGGATTTGGTGGTGCCAGATGATCGCTTAACCCTTCGCGAAGGAGCACTCGCTCCTTGGAATCCGATCTCTTCCAACTACTATCCACAGATGTTGGAGCAGGCCATGATCCATTTTGGCGTTGATATGGACCGACCTTTTTCCGATCTTTCTCAAGAAGAAAAGGACTTGGTCCTCTATGGTTCAAATGGCAAGGAATTCCACTTCCACTATGAAAATGAGTTTGGTGGGGTTCGGGATATCGAAATTCCTTTTGAAGGGGTCGTAAACAACATTCACCGTCGTTTCCGTGAGACCAATAGTGATTTTACCCGCAACCAAATGCGCTCCTATATGAACGAATTGACCTGTGCGACCTGCCATGGCTACCGTCTCAATGACCAGGCTCTCTCTGTTCGTGTCGGGGGAGAAAAGGGGATGCATATCGGAGAAGTGTCAGATCTATCAATTGCGGACCACTTAAAAGCCGTGGATCAGCTGGTCTTAACGGACAATGAAGCTACGATTGCAAGACCGATCCTAAAAGAGATCAAGGATCGCTTGACCTTCTTAAACAATGTGGGGCTCAATTACTTGACCTTGTCACGATCTGCTGGGACCTTATCAGGTGGAGAAAGCCAGCGCATTCGCTTGGCAACCCAGATCGGTTCCAACCTCTCTGGTGTCCTTTACATCTTGGATGAGCCGTCTATCGGCCTCCACCAAAGGGACAATGACCGCCTGATTGCCAGTCTCAAGAAGATGCGCGATTTAGGCAACACCTTGATCGTCGTCGAACATGATGAAGATACCATGAGAGAGGCAGACTACCTGATCGACGTCGGCCCAGGTGCCGGTGTCTTTGGGGGAGAGATCGTTGCAGCAGGAACTCCAAAGCAGGTGGCACGCAACAGCAAATCCATCACTGGCCAGTATTTGTCCGGCAAGCGCAAGATTCCGGTTCCAACAGAGCGCCGTTCGGGGAATGGTCGTTCTATTGAAATTACAGGAGCCAGTGAGAATAACTTACAAGACATCACAGTACGCTTTCCTCTAGGAAAATTCATCGCAGTCACTGGAGTTTCCGGTTCTGGAAAATCGACCTTGATCAATGGCATCTTGAAAAAAGCCATCGCTCAAAAGCTCAACCGCAATTCGGAAAAACCAGGGAAATACAAGACGATTCAGGGGATTGAGCATATCGATCGCTTGATCGACATTGATCAAAGCCCGATTGGCCGGACTCCTCGTTCCAATCCAGCGACCTATACAGGCGTCTTCGATGACATTCGTGATCTCTTTGCTCAGACCAATGAAGCCAAAATTCGGGGCTATAAAAAAGGCCGCTTTAGTTTCAATGTCAAGGGCGGGCGTTGTGAAGCCTGCTCAGGAGATGGGATCATCAAGATTGAAATGCACTTCTTGCCAGATGTCTTTGTCCCTTGTGAGGTCTGCCATGGACGTCGTTACAATAGTGAGACCCTCGAAGTCCACTACAAGGAAAAAAATATTGCAGAAGTGCTGGATATGACGGTCAACAAGGCAGTTGAATTCTTCAAGCACATTCCAAAAATTGAACGCAAACTCAAGACCATCCAAGATGTGGGCTTGGGCTATGTAACGCTGGGGCAACCAGCGACCACCCTTTCAGGTGGGGAGGCGCAACGGATGAAGTTGGCTTCTGAATTGCACAAGCGCTCTACAGGAAAATCCTTCTATATCTTGGATGAACCAACGACTGGACTCCATACCGAAGACATTTCTCGCTTGATCAAAGTCTTAGAGCGATTTGTGGATGATGGCAATACGGTCCTTGTGATTGAGCACAATTTGGATGTCATTAAGACAGCAGACCATATCATCGATTTAGGACCAGAAGGTGGTGTCGGTGGTGGAACCATTATTGCGACCGGAACACCAGAAGAAGTAGCAGCAAATCCTGCTAGCTACACAGGACAATATTTGAAAGGAAAATTACAATGAATCAACGGATCAGCAACTTAAGAAACAAAATGAAAGCCCAAAACCTCAAAGCGGTATTGATTAACAATTTGAAAAATGTTTATTATTTGACCAATTTCTGGGGTTCAAACGGGACTGCTTTGGTGACAGAAGAACGTGTGGTCCTCTTTACAGATTCGCGCTACACGATCCATGCCCATGCGACTTGTTTCCCCTTTGTAGAGATTGTGGAAACCCGCGATGAGTTGACTGCAGCTGCTGAGATCGTTAAGGACCTTGGAATCAAAGAACTTGGTTTTGAGGACGAAGTGACGGTGGCCTACCATGCCCGCATGGCTTCTGTTTTCAGTGGCATCAACCTTCAATCCCTAGCGAACTTTGTCATGGAATTGCGCTTGATTAAAGATGAAACGGAGATTGCGGCCATTAAAAAAGCTTGTAGCATCTCTGACCAAGCCTTCCATGATATTTTAGACTATATCAAGGTAGGGAAAACGACAGAGTTGGAAGCAGCGACTTTCCTCGACTTTAGAATGCGGGAGTTGGGAGCTTCTGGTGTATCTTTTGATATTATCTCAGCAGCTGGTGAACGCTCTGCCATGCCTCACGCGACTCCAAGTGATCGGGTGATTTCAGCAGGAGATGCCTTGACCCTTGATTTTGGTTGCTTGTATGACCACTATGTCAGCGATATGACACGGACTATCTATGCAGGACATGTCAGCGACAAGGAAAGAGAAATTTACGAAACCGTTTTGAAAGCCAATCAAGCCTTGATTGATGCTGCTAAAGATGGACTTGGCTTCCGTGATTTTGATAAAATCCCACGTGATGTGATCGAGGCAGCCGGCTATGGTCAATACTTTACTCATGGAATCGGTCATGGAATTGGGCTAGATATCCACGAAGAGCCATACTTCAGCCAAACGTCTAAAGAAGCGATTCAAGCAGGGATGGTCTTAACAGATGAGCCAGGTATTTATATTGAAGGTCTCTCTGGTGTGCGGATCGAAGATGACCTCTTGATCACAGAAACAGGCTGTGAAGTCTTGACCCTTGCTCCTAAAGAATTGATTGTCCTATAAAATAGACAGTATTTTCTTAACCCCTGTGTAACAAACAAAGATAAGAAAAGAGGCCTATGAAAAAACGAAGTGTAATAGTTGGAATTCTTCTAGTAGTCCTGCTATTTGTATTTGCTCCTTCTGCCCATGCTGGTGTTGGTAATACAGATAGTGGTGGCAGTAGCTTGATTGATTCAGGTGGTGGTAGCAGTTGGTCCGATAGTGGCAGTAGCTGGTCGGGTGGCGGAAGCAGTTGGTCTGATGGAGGAAGTAGCTGGTCTGGTGGATCCAGTAGCTACAGTTCTGGTTCTGGAACAGACTCTGGTGGTGTAGTAGCAATTTTTGCTATCGTTGGATTGATTGGATTTATCTATAATATTGCAAAAGAAGCTAATGATAGTGATGAATCATTCTCTTCAAATAGTGGTCCAAAACGGACAACCGAAGAACGGGCGGGTCGACCAATTGAGAACAACTATGAAGCGATTCGCCGCATCCGTAAACTGGATCCGATGTTTGATGAAGACCGCTTCTTGTCGCAAGTCAAGCTGGTTTATCTTCAATTGCAGTCTGCCTGGACAGAAAAAGATTGGAATTCTGTGCGGAACTTAGAAAGTACGAGTCTTTATGAGCAGCACTTGACGCAGTTGCAAGAGCATATTCGCGCCAAAACAACCAATGTTCTTGAGCGCGTGCGTGTGGAAGATTCGAAGATCAAAGACTTTATCGAAAATCCAGAAGGCAATGACCGCATCGAAGTCATTCTGTCATCGACGATGAGAGATTACATCCGAAATGATGAAACGGGCCGTGTGATCGAAGGGGATCCAACCAAAGATCTCTTTACCGTTTACCGCATGGTCTTCCTTCGTGAACATGGAGCTCAGACAGAGATCATTAAGAATTCAGAAGTCGTTAGTGATCACTGTCCGAACTGTGGTGCGCCACTGACGATCGATTCAATTGACAAGTGTGAATATTGCCAAGCATCCTTGAAGCACAATCCAAAAGATTGGGTCTTGGATGTCTACGAAGTTGTGGATGAAATTGAATTCTACAGATAGGAGAATGTATGGGATTTATTAAAGCAGCCCTTTCAGCGGGCATTTCAAGTTTTCAAGATAGTAAATTTAAGGAAGCCATTACCTTGCCAGAAGCTGTTCCAGCAACAGCTTTGGCCATTAAGGGACAGCTCTTGACCAAAGATCCAGATGGGCGCTCTCGTCAGAGCAACCAAAATACAGGTCTATTGACAGATGGCTCTGTTGTCATTGTTCCTCAAGGCTATGTTGCTCTCTTGGTCAATAATGGAACTTTTCTAGGAGACCTTCTAGAAGCAGGGAGCCACGAATGGCAAGCCGGTGAAAATGCCTGGTTGTTTGAAAAGGGGGGTGTGAAAGGAACGTGGGATCAGTTCAAGAATCGTTTCTCATTTGGAGGCCAAGTGGTCACCCAACAAGAAATTATTTTTGTGCGGATGCAACCTTTTACAGGAAATAAATTTGGCACTCAAAATCCAGTTGAGTACTTTAGCGACCGTTACCAACAACTTCTTAGCATTCGTTTTTATGGTCTTTATGATGTTAAAGTAGCAGATCCTGTACTCTTTTACATCAGTACAGTCAGTCGTCAAATCACTGCAGATAAGCCGTTTACCTTGGAAGATGTGGCTCAGGGAACCTTGCGCCAAAATCTAGCACCAAAAATTGCAGTGGCCATTTCAAAATATACGGCTGAAAATAAGGCAGACATCTACAATATCAATGCGGACCAAGATGTCTTCAATGAAGTTGCAAAACGCGAAGTCAATAAAACGTGGACAGAATTATATGGTATCGAATTAACTAATGTCCTCATCGAAGATTTGAGCTACGATGCAGACAGTATGGCCAAGGTCAATAAACTGGACAGTGAATTGGCAGCGATGAAGTACAATACCATTGAAATCGAAGAACGTCGTGCTCGCAATGAGGCCTTGGTGGCAGCTGCTAAAAATGAAGGTGGCAATGGCATGAACATGATTATGGGGATGAACTTGGGTCAAGCCCTTGGCAATGACCTTCAAAAGCAAGCCTCTCCAGCTCAAGACAAGCCTCATACCTTCTACATTGAAGTAGATGGAAAATATGTCCATGTCACCAAAGATGCGGATGGTAATATTGTGCCTGTGGACCAATAAGGAATAGTGAAGATGGAGTTGGAGATATAGAGATTCTAAGGACTCGTTCCTGCAATCTCTCTCCGCCTTCTAGCCTTCCTAAAAAGAGAAAATTGCTGTTTGAGAAAAATCAAATAGTGTGTTACAATAAAGAGTAATCTATTTTTAAAAAAGAGGTAATAAAACATGATCGAAGCAAGTAAATTGAAAGCTGGTATGACTTTTGAAACAGCTGACGGAAAATTGATCCGCGTTTTGGAAGCTAGCCACCACAAACCAGGTAAAGGAAACACTATCATGCGTATGAAATTGCGTGATGTCCGTACTGGTTCAACATTTGATACAAGCTACCGTCCAGAAGAAAAATTTGAACAAGCGATTATCGAAACTGTTCCAGCTCAATACTTGTACAAAATGGATGATACAGCCTACTTCATGAACACTGAAACATATGACCAATATGAAATTCCAGTTGTGAATGTAGAACAAGAATTGCTTTACATCCTTGAAAACTCAGAAGTAAAAATTCAATTCTACGGAAGCGAAGTAATCGGTGTAACAGTTCCTACAACTGTTGAATTGACTGTTGCAGAAACTCAACCATCTATCAAAGGTGCTACAGTGACTGGTTCTGGTAAACCTGCTACAATGGAAACTGGTTTGGTCGTAAACGTTCCTGACTTCATCGAAGCTGGACAAAAATTGGTCATTAACACTACTGAAGGAACTTACGTTTCTCGTGCATAAGAGACATCTCAGGGTGTCAAATAGAAAGGAACTTCTATGGCAACTGAACAATTTGGTGACATCGTTATTGCACCACGTGTATTAGAAAAAATTATTGCGATTGCGACAGCAAAAGTAGAGGGTGTCTATTCGCTTGAAAACAAGAGTGTTTCAGATAGCTTATCCAAACGCTCCCTTGGACGTGGCGTCTACCTTCATACAGAAGAAGATGGTCAAGTTTCAGTAGACATCTATCTCTATTTAGAATATGGAGTGGCTGTACCATCTGTCGCTGTAGCCATTCAAAAAGCAGTCAAGTCTGCAGTTTATGATATGGCAGATGTAACCTTGGATGCTGTCAACATTCACGTTGTTGGTATCGCAACGGAAAAATCTCCAAAACCAGACTTGAAAGACTTGTTTAATGAGGACTTCCTCAATGACTGATGAAATTTTATTAGAATCACGTCGAGATTTGCGTGAGCGTGCCTTCCAAGCCTTGATGGCCTTGGAATACGATGGAGACATTGTTGAAGCTTGTCGCTTTGCTTATCTACATGACAAGGACCTAGCAGAAGACAAAGAAGTCGATCTTCCTGCCTTTCTCATGAATCTCGTGACGGGTGTCTATCAGTCAAAAGATCAACTAGACCAACAAATCGGTCAACATTTGAAAACCGGCTGGACTGTTGAGCGCTTGACCTTGGTAGAGAAAAACATCCTTCGTTTGGGAATTTATGAAATGACAGAGTTTGATACACCACAGATCGTCGCAGTCAATGAAGCGGTGGAATTGGCCAAGGCCTTTTCAGATGAAACCTCTTCACGATTTGTCAACGGTGTCCTCAGTCAATTTGTGACAGAAGAATAAGTAAAAAGAGCCTACTGGCTCTTTTTTTGGTAAAAAATATCCCCACAGTTTCTACTGAGGGGATATTGCTTTTAGACACTTTTTCCAGAGTGGAGACTAACGGGCAAGAAATAACCGGTAGTTGCTACTTTTTTTCCTTCGATCTTTTGGAGTAAAAGATCCACCATGAGGATAGCAATGTCTTCGAGGGGTTGTTGGATGGTTGTCAGTTCAGGTGTATAGGTCTCGATGAACTGGGTTCCATCATAACCAATCACTTTCAAATCCTGAG
>ERZ773214.1630-NODE-1630-length-12880-cov-66.218168_pt1 | contig 12880 bp, 9 predicted proteins | sample MGYA00511238_ERZ773214 | MGnify/ENA primary metagenome ERZ773214 (study PRJEB29015, sample SAMEA2738157) | human oral metagenome | biome: human oral; feature: human-associated habitat; material: saliva | place: China | collected 2259 ...
TCGGCGACTGCCTCAATCTTCAGGGAGTTTGCGTCAATGCGAGCAATCGTAGAAACGTGCTCGTCGCGGTCTGCAGTGCCAGCAACCCAAATCTTGTTGGTCTTCTTGGAGTATGCGACCTGGAACTGGCCGGGCAGGCCCTGGGTGATCTTTGCCATCGCCTTGTCGGTGATGGTGCGAGCTTCACTGCTCTGGCTTGCTGCCGGGGTGGAGTCTGCCGCGAACGATGCGGGGATAGCGGCAATACCGGAGATTGCCAGTGCCAGCGATCCAACAGCGAGGCCCTTGAATGCCTTGCTCGAAGCGAGGTTCATATGTATGTCCTTTTTCGTGGGTGGTGTGTGGGGGTGCTTCTCTCCCCCACCGATGGTTGGTGAGGCGCCGCGTTTTTCCTGCTCTCTGGTGTGGGTTTCGTGGGCCCACGAGGAAGGAAACTAGTCTTCACACAGTATTAAGTAAGGCAAACATTAACTTGCCTTCTAGGTAATACTTACTTAGCGCACAGGATTTTGCAAGATTTTAGGTATATATAACGCAAAATTTCATATGCCAGGCACAGCCTGTCACTAAAACTCCCCCACTAAAACTCCCTGAGGTGCGGCAATACAGCAGCGAGGCACGACATGGCACAGCAAAACCCCCGCCTCCAGCAAAGCCAGAAGACGGGGGGGGGTTTCACGCACCCCAACACACGGTGCCGAAGTGACACGGTGCCAGGGGTGACTAAAAATTAGGAGACATACGAGAAGTCAGTGAACAGCAGGTTCTGCAGCTTATAGCGGCGAATGAAACGAGCCAGCTCCGCGCGAGTAGTCGGCGCAGTCGGGTTGAACACACCCGAAGCATCCAGCACGATGTCGTTCGCGCCAGCCCACGCAACGTAACGATGCAGAGTACCAGCACCGAGCACGTCGCGGAAACGAGAACCAGTGCCCTCCTTCATTTCGGTCAGCTGAACCTCCGCGTTGTACTGGAACAGCACAGCCGCCAGCTCCTCGTGAGAAACCGGTGCGGTCGGGTCAATCTTGTCGCCACCGGTGAGCGGCTCGGTGATCTTGCGGTCACGAGCCCAGTGCAGCGCGTTCGCGGTCAGGCGGCCTGCCGCATCCGCGAAGGGTGCAACATCCGAGTTTTCGCTCACGCCAGCGTGACCAGCAGCGTGGTTCAGCAGAGCAATAAGCTCCTCACGGGTCACCGGGCGGTCCGGCTCAAACGCGCCAGTCTGCGGGTTCGGCATCAGCCACTTCTTCTGGTTCGCCATGCGGATATCCTCAGCGAACGGGTGGTTATCCGGAACATCCTCGAAAGAAGTCTTCAGGATCTTGGTCTCAGCCACGGGGATGCGCGCAGCAATCTGGCGGGTGATCTCCTGACCCCACGGGTCGGAGCAAATATCCAGCTGCAGGGCGTGATCAACGCGCTCACCCTGCATCAGCTCGATGGGGAACTGGTCGCTACCGCTGAAGCTGTCAGCGTCACCGTCAAATTCGGGGGTGAGCGGCCAGGAGCGCAGAGTTTCGAAAGAGTCGTTACGAACGTAGCCGTGGCGTACGGTCAGGGTGGTGCCTTCGGTGAGGAATTCGCGCAGACCGTGTGCAGTGTAGTTGACGGTCATACCGGTTTCAGTGATGGTGGCGCGCTGAATGACGAGGCGCGGGCCTTTAGTTTCCTCGGTTGCCGGGGCAAGGTTTGCGGGAGCTTCGTCTGCATGAGCGGCCTGTGCCTGCAGGGCAAGTGCGCCTGCAGCGGCGGCGGCGGAAGCACCCTTTACGAAGAATCGTCGTGAGAGTCGATGGGTAAGCAAGGGCATGATTGTCCTATTCAGTTCTTGTTTGAGTTGAGTGAGTTACGGGTGGCAGGACGCACGGACAGCGGCGTAAACGGTGAGTGAGGCCGATACGGTGGTTCCCTCCCCTGTGTACGTGAGTGAGACGCAGCGTACGGGGTGCGGGTGTCTGTCGGGCGGATGCGCGGTGAGTGAGACCGGCACGAGTTCCCTGACCCAGTCATCTAGCGTACCTTAAGGTCCCGTTTAAAGCGAAGATGAAACGGTGGTGATTTTACGCCCATTTTCGGTATTCAACGAAGTAGGGGCGTTATCTGGCAACGTTTACCGGAAGGTGGTATGGGTTCTTGATGGGACGACTTTGAATTGCTCTACGCCGAAGTGTTCCGGGATGTGGAATATGTGGGGTTCTGAGGTTTTGTGTGCGACACGCCGTTTCAAACCCTTTTCAAAGAGTTATAGTTATTGGTACCCTATCACTGTTTCTATATCCTAACAAAGGAGTTACCCATGGAGGCCAAAGAATTCTCTGAGAAGGCCCTCCTCTTTTTCGCCAAGTCCAAGTACGCCGACCTCTTCGGCGTGGCACTGGTCATCGCCTTCGCAATCGCCTCAGGATACCTGAGCACCAACCTCGCCAAGTACGTTGACTGGGGCCCGATTACGAGCTTCATTCCCCTCGGCGTGATTTCCGTGATTAACGTGGGTATTTCAATGATGTCTACCCGCCTGACCGGCCGCCTCTCCAACGTTGGCAACGTGCTCGGCATTATTAACACGGCACTGTCCGGAGCAATCGACTACATTCTGGGCAACAAGGCTGCAATCATCACCTACCCGGTCACTTTTATCGTGTACACCTTCGCGATTCGTAGGTGGCAGAACTCCGAACGCGGCAAGGCTCTAGAACCGCCGACCGGCACGAAGGGCCAGCTGATTATCAGCAGCATTGTGGTGGGCTCGTTCGCGTTCTCCCTGATTGCGAACTATGTCGGTTACGGCGGCAAGACCTCGTTCCTGTTCTGGATCACGACCGTAGTGTTCGGTCTGTCCCTGTCAGCGAACATTCTGAACGCGCTCAAGCTCACGATGCAGTGGCAATTCTGGTTCCTGTACAACACCGTGCAGTGCATCAAGGCGCTGACTCAGGGCAACTTCGCGAACGTCGGCAAATACATTTTCTACATCATCAACAGCGTGGCGGCGCTCCTGCTGTGGACCCGAAATGGCACCTCCGCCAAGGGAGCTGTAGCGGCGGCAGCGTAGGGGTACTCCCCCGGGTACGCTAGTGCGCTAGAGAGCTAGCCACCGAATATCCGCTGAACGATACACAGAGGGAGGGGCCCTCCGGCAATACGACCGGAGGGCCCCTCCCCTGCATTTTGCGGGCATACTTGCCGGCTTCAATAAGCGGCTAGGTTAGCCCAGCGGAATCGCGCTACCCTTCAGAACCTGACGTTCAGGAGCCGAGTCACTACCCACCTTCGCAATGGGGAAAGCAACAAACGCCTGAACACCCTTCTCACGAAGAATCGCCTTCTCATCCGCCAGCTCAGACACGAAAATGTCAGAGCTCAAAGAACCGCGTTCCATCGCCTTACCGACCTCGTCAACCACCCTACGGTAAGGGTGGCTGCGCAGCACGGTTCGCAACCGGGCTGGCGTAACCCTTCCGGAGGGTACTGGAAGCACCATGAGCCGCGGGTGCAAAGCGTTGTACGGGTAGGCACCGGGGGTCACGCCGATTCGGTGGATCTGGTGAATCACCGGGAAGTTCGCAACACCCACCAGGGCGCAGAAAGCGAGCGCAGTGTCCGTCGGCTGCGGGACAGTGAAACCGGTTCCGGTTCGGGAATCCGGCTTCTTATCCAGCGAGTCGTGCAGGGTCTGCCCGGTAATACCGCTGAGCATCGCGGAAGGTTCCCAAGTGGCCAGATCCGCACACATCAAACGCAGACGGTCCTTGACGAACTCCTGGCCCTTGTTGCGGGTTTTCATCTCCCAACGGGATGCACCGTGGTCGGGGCGAGGCGCCTTGACTTCAAAACGCCAGTAGGCAGGTTCGCCCAGGCCAGAGATCCAGAGCAGAGACAGCAGGTCGTCACGTTCCATCAGCGCATCCAGATGAGCCTGTCGGGTCTTCTGGTGAGAAGCCCAGTCGTCCGGGTACTTCTCCGCGTCAATTCCGCGAATACGCGGTGAGAACGGGGAGAAAACAGCGGTTTCCTTACCCGCACCGTAGGACTGGTCAACGTTCACCCAGCTACCATCAGCAGCCAGGGAAGAAACGTAGGAGTGCACGCACTCGGCAATTTCTTCTTCTGACACGCCTTCAGCATGCATCTGGGCGCGCGGCTGACCTTCCTGAGACCAACCGACGGTGACGGTTCCGGGGTGCTTCTGCTCAACCATCAGGGACAGCCCGTAGAGGGCAAAATGGGTCAGTGTCGAGGTGTAGTCACCGGCAATAGTCAACGTTGCCATTAGTGTCCCTCCCGTGAAATCTGGGCGTCTGCTGCGCGTTCTACAGCTTCAAGGTAGGCGGTAGCGTACGGGCCGTAGGTGCGGCTCGTCTGCTCCATGAGGTTATCCCAGTAACCGACGTTGAAGAGTCGGGTCGCCTGCTCCTTGAGCGCTTCGTAGTCCATTCCCTCGGGCAGGTAGCCTTCCTTGAGCAGGAAGCCTGCATCGTGGGCGAAGGAGAACCGGCCGTGGCCGTGGCTGCAACCGATGATGCGCAACACCAGGTCGCGGTGCTCCCCCACCTTTTCGGGCGAGGCGGCAACCATGAGCGCGGACAGCTGCTCGTGACGCCAGCCCCTCGGCAGGGCGCTACGGCTACGGGCACGGTACGCCTCTGCCACGGAACGGCGGCCGCTCTTGGCGAGCGCGCCCGTCTCCGCATCTGCACCCAGCATCTGCTGGAAGCGCAGGTCGCGTTTGCCCTCGTCGTGGTACTTTGCCGCCAGCTCCAGGGCCTCAGAGAATTCCGGTGCCAGGCCGAGGTTCTCGGCAAGCTGGCGGGTACGCTCAGCAACATCGTTCTGGTGGTCGTCCAGAAGAACGGGACCAGCCAGCACCAGTTCCTGAGCAATATCGGAACCTTCAACAGACTTTTTCTCGGTCGCATTGGTCACTTTGGCGTACCAGGAGATAACTTCCTGACCGTCCTCAGCCTCGGTAGTAAGTTCAGAAGCAATCACCTTCTGGCCGTCCGGAGCTTGGGTGTCAAGCAGTTCTGCTGCCTCTTCGGGTGAGAGACCCAGGTATTCCCTGAAGTGTTTCTCACGGTCCGTGCACTTCTCGTACACGTAGAGCTTGATGCCCTCGGGGAAGGGCACAGCCTCCAGCTCGTCTTTCTTAGAAGGCAACTCACGCTGAGTCACGGCAATGCCTTGGTTCGTGAATGGAACACTGCCCGTGTCAAGAAGCAGAACGTCACCGGGAGTCAACGTCTGACTGCTCTCTTCACCCTGGTCAGCGTCCTGCCACAGGGAGATTTCACCCTGACGGTAAAGGAATTTACGCGGCTTCACGCCGTGCTCATCCTGGTAGTCCAGAATCTCCTTGAGAATCTTCAGATTCGCGGGGAAAGTTTCCTCGTCGCGCGGTGCGAAGTAGCCGGTCTTGAGAATCTCCATGGCGGCAGAAGTGTTGCTCGGCAGGTTATCGCGCACGATAACACCACCCATCGCGGTTTCTGCGTCCAGGGAGTCGTGCAGCCACAGGTCAAGGTCCGGCTCATCGTAGGGGTTCTCGTCGGTACGCGAGAATTCCAGCAGGTCAGACCACTCCGGGCGCTGGTAGAGCAGACGCTCCGGGGAGGACTGCACCGGCGGGTTCTTCACCATTGCGGCAGGGTTCACCGACGGATTCTCAGTACCGTTGAGTGCTTCGAGCCAACCATACGCATTGCTCAGGTCGACCGCCTTATAAGGAGGCGCGTCCTTCTTTACCAAGTCGCCGCTGGCAGGCCTAATAACAACAACCTTGGAATCCGTACGGTGGCCCAGGCGGTTAACACGTCCGAATCGCTGCGCCAAAGAAGAGGCAGGCGCCAGCTCGGTCACCAGGTCAGCAAAGTCAACGTCAATACCGACTTCGAGAGTCTGGGTGGCCACAACAACCTTCACGGACTTATCGCCTTCGGTAGTGAAGAGCTCGCGATGCTTGTTCTGTAGCTTTTCCAGATCCGAGGGACGCATGCGTCCTACGAGAAGCTGAACCTCGTCCTTTGCCAGATCCTTAGCGAGTGCTTCCTTGATAGAGATAGCCGTCCGCACATGGTTGACGATACAACCGACAGTGTGGGCTTCCTTGGAGTCTTCACCCGCCTCACGGTGGGCAAGGAAATCCTTGATAGCGTCCACAGCAGCATTCACGGTCGCAGCGTTACCGGGCTTACCATCCCACTTATCGATGGGGCGGAGCACCAGTTCCTTGTGCGAGTGGACACGCTTGCGCAGCTCCTTGTCATTCGGGCTGTCGAGAGCCTCAATGTCCACGCCCAGGGTAGTCGATTCGCTGTCCTCGGTGGAGGGGGTAGCGGTCGTCTCGACCACCTGCAGGGTGGGAACGCCCAGGTTGACCTCGCGCTTCTGTAGCTCGGCAATACGCTGAGTGGTGTGCAGCAGCTGACGGTTCATGTGTGCCTCATCGAGCACCATGACGGTGTCCATGGCCAGTAGGGCGGTCTCACGCGGCCGGGCAGCCTTGGTGCTACCGTAACCGCGGAAGAGCGCTCGCGAACCGTACATGTCGGGGGTTGCGGCAATGATTGCGCAGGCCGAAATGTCGGTGACCGGCAGGGTGCGATTCGAGAGTTCGCCACGGATATGACCAACCTCGAAGGGGGCACGCCCCTTCTCGTCGTTACGGGTCTGGAAGCTCTGCAGAGCTTCAGCAACCCTACGCAGAATATCCTGCTCGGCGGATTCATCAGTCAGCGCCTTCTTCAGGCAGTCGAGAATCATATCGGCACGAGTTGCCTGGCTGTCGACCAGCGCGCGGCGTCCCACGGTCACGCAGAGGCGACGAGGAACGCGCGGTGCGGCGCCAACAGCAGTGAGAGCATTCGCGAAGAGATGGATATCAACCACGGAGGACTTACCGGAGCCGGTCGGTGCGTTAATACGTTCCGGCCATACCCCGTGCTCGCAAATGTGGTCGAGCACTTCTTCCTGCCACCTGAAGGGGTAGCGCTTTTGCTTTTCCTTGGGTGCTTCGTTAGGTGCGCTGTTACGTGCGGCATCAAGCGCAGCATCAAGCGCGGCAAAGAAGGCACCGAACTCTTCACGAGTGATGGAGGGCAGCGCGGTAGCGGGGCTAGTCATGCTTTTCCTCCTTCTCGCTACGGTCGTATTCTTCGGTGGGCACGTCGAACGGAACCAGCAGGCCGCCGCCCATGTGGCGAGACTGGCCGATGGCTACGAGGGTCGTATCCGTTGCCAGGTTGCCGAGGTCTACGACGCCGCGCCACGGCTCTGCGGGCAGAGTGCGGGGCAGCTTGTAGGCGTAGGTGGCGGGGTTCTGGGTTACTCGGTGAGCTTCCAGAACCTTGGCCTCAGCCTTTTCCTCAACCTGATCCCTCAAGCTACGAATTCGTTCGCGCGAGGTTTCGGCCTCGGGCGCTTCGAAGCTATCACGCCACACGTAAGCCATGGAAAGCAGAGCGGCGTCAGCGAAGGTCCAGGCCTTCGTCTCGGTCTTCTTCGGGCGGTTGAAAACGCGCGATTCGGGAACGGCCGCGCTGAGAGTACGCCACAGACGCTTGTACCCGGTCTTGGGAGCATCCCAGAAACCCTGCGCGGGCAGGCGCTTCTGGCGAAGCTTCACGGTCAGTCGCGGGAAGTCCTGAGCGTAGAGGGTTTCTACACTCCTGAGCGCAATACCGAGTTCTACTGCTTCATCGGTCGGGGCGTTGGCCGGGACCAAGACGAGCAGAACTCCCTTGGACTTCACCTCACGGCGCAGGTAGTCGGGCAGGTACCGGGTGGGCAGGTACTGCAGCGCCAGGCTGTTGGCGGGTTTGTGACCCTTGGGGTACCTGCCAGTGATGAGGCTGGGTGCGCCGAATCCTGCGGCAGCTACGAGAGCCTTGTGCAGCAGGGAGCATGCCTTGACGTACTGTTCGGGCTTCAGCTCTTCACCGTCTACTTCGAGGAGCCACAAATATTCCCAGGGGCTGGTAGAGGTTTCAGCCTCCACAGGCTGGTACTTGATGGATCCCAGGCCTGCGGTGGGTACCGGGGAGGGGCGCATCGTGTCACTCATAGCGGTCTTGTCGCCTGCCTTGGTGGGTACCTTGGCGGGGTACGCTTCTGCGTGGGCACGCATGAGCGCATCGATTCGACCGGGTACGGGCACGCGGACGGGCATGCCGCCGGCTTCGAAGGGGCCCGACTTAGTGTCGATGGTGTGGGTGGGTTCCACGTCTCCGATGTAGAGGGCGGTGAAGCTGCTGGCTTCTCCGAGGGAGGGTACTTCGCCGCAGAGCTGGGTGATGGTTTCCGCGATGTCTGCGGGTACCTTATCGTACTGCCAGCCGATGGTGTCGGATACAGCCCAGCCGTCGGATACGGCGCGACGTTCGGTCTGCCGGCCGTCCTTGGTGGAGTGCGCTACCTCGCGGTACATGAATCGGCTCATCTTGTTGGGTGAGCGGTACACGGGGCACATGTCGGGAAGCTGCAGCCCGGTCGGGGGGTTCTCCTCAAGCCATTTGAGGGCCTTGAGAGATTCTTCCGAGGGGGCAAGCTGCCCGTTTTCGATAATTGCGTGAGGTCCCTGCGCGGCCGCGCTGAGGAGCGCGGCCTGCAAGCGGGCAGGGTCGGGGAAGGCGTCGGGGCTTCCGTCTGCCTTGTGGCCCTGGTATACGCCGAGCGGGAACCTCGCGAGAATTCCGAGGTTCGTCATATTATTCAGCGTCCTCCGCGGTGGCGTTCTTGATGATGATGGAGTTACCCTCGACGTTGAAAGTCTGGCCGTTCCAGTCAGCCACACCAGCCTTCTTGGCATTCTCGATAGCATCGAGGAGAAGCTGGTCGGCCTGCTTAACGGTCAGGGGTGCGAATTCCTTCTTCTTGCCGGAACGCTGGGCGAGGGTGACGACGGGTGCAGCAGATTCGATCAGGTCGCAGTTAGCACGGATGTAGAGTTCACTTTCCGCACGGGCAATGGCGTTGAGGCCGAGCGCGGCGAGGAGTGCACGGGCAGCAACGTTCTTTTTTTCGTCGGTGCCGAAGCGCAGCTGACGCAGGGTGGTGAGGCTCAGAACCCAGGAGCGAATAATGCGGCGGCAGGCTACAGCACCGGTTTCTTCGAGCGAGGGCGGGATGCTACCCAGGCCGATGCCAGAGGCTGAAACGTGAGCGGCATCCTTGTTCTTTGCCTTGGAAGCAGCTGCGATTGCATCACGGTTCTTCTTGAGGTTACCGGGGCTCAGTTCATTGGCCTGGTCGTTGACCAAGGATTCCATATCCTTGGGAGCAAGCTTCACGCTGGCGGCTACGGCGTCGACGCGGGCGCCGCCACGGCGTGCCTGTCGGTGTTCAGCGCCAGGCTCCTGGTCTGCGAGGACGCCGATGATTTCACCGACGAGAGCGCTGCGCAGGCGAACCTGGTTGCTCTTGCGGGTGGAATCCCATGCGCCGAAGAGGAGTGCTGCGGGGGCGGTGTTGAGCAGTGCGCTCATGTCTGCGGGGGTGCAGTTGCGCAGTGCGCGGTACTGGTCGTTTTCGGTGATGGGCTTGCCGTCGACACGACCGGCACGGAAGTGACCGTCGAAGATGCGGTGGGATAGTTCCATGTCGCTGTATTCTACGGGGCCGTTTTCGGTCTCGTAGGTGACGACGGCGCGGGGAATCTTGACGACTGCTTTGTTGCTGTACTGGCGGCCCTGTTCGATGGCGGCTTCTGCGCGGTTGAGTTCGGACTGCTTGCTGTCGATGAGGACGACCTTCCGCGCATCGCCATCAATGTAACGGGTTTCGTAGGCAAAGACAGACTTGGAACCGTCGACGAACTTGGCGGGTGCCACGGATGCGTGGGGGCCTGCGGCGGGTTCGAGTTCGGTGATGGAGGTGATGACGGAGCCGCGGCCGAGCTTGACGTTATCGAGGAGGTCGGCGAGGGTGATGGTGTTCTGGGATTCGTTCTGGGACATGGTTGTCTCCTTATATGTTGGGTGCACGTTTGCTTCGATGCGTTGGACGTACACGTTTACTTGTATAGCTTTAAGCTACATCGGTTTTCCGAATGGTGCGCGTGTTTTCGTCACGCTGCTAATTCGGTGTGCCGTTTCCTTCTTCCCCTGTGCTGTCACGTCCCATGTTTTGGGTAGTGACAGCACAGGGGAAGAAGGTAGGCATATGGCCACACAAGCGGTCAGTATCGGGCTGGGATTAGGATTCTTTTCCGGAGCCCCGGTATACTGAGTCGGTCATGTTTTGTTGGCGCAAAACGTGACCACCGCTTAATGCGGTAAATACTTATATAAACAAAAGCCGCCCGTTGCGCCTCGCGTAGCGGGCGGCTTTTGTTTCTTGTGAGTAGCCGGAACATACCCTTCACCTCCAAGGTCGGGGCTAGAGCCACTTCGGCAGGTTACTGAAGTAACCTCCAAACCAGTTGATACCTCGACCTTAGCATTAAGATAATCTGAACACAACACCCTCAGACTCCCAACAAAAACTTTCACGTATAAAAATAATGACTCTTTAGTGGCGTGAAGTAAAAACACCCTACCAAAGAGTCAGAATCTCAGAGAAAGCTCCCACGATTTTGGTCGCAGGAGAAGTAAAGGCAATCCCTTGCTCCCAACAAAAATGTTCACTCCTCAATGAAGGCTCAAACCCCATATCATGACGAGAGATTTGAGTATGAAAGAAATGCGAGCGGTTCCAAGGGTATTGTTTGCCCTTTCATTATCCTTGTCTCTCCTCTACCGCGCAAACGATTCTTTTCTTCGCTCATGTTTTCACCATAGCGCCGCTACAGATTACGCGCATCCGATTTGGTCATTTCAGACTCAGATAGCTGGCAAGAGGAATCTGCAGCGGGTACCGCGTCTAGCCCATCTTCATGTTTTAAAGAGAAGAGCCCCGTTCTAGAAACCGAATTGGCTTCTAGAACGAGGCTGCGCAACCCACGTGAGGCTTCCCGATTCATACCCAGAATCGCAATGAAGATTCCCTACCCGAAGGCAGGGAAATGCCGAACGATAGTGCTTCGTCGTGGCCGGACCCATGCCTCAATGAAAGTCCCCGCCCGAAGGCAGAGAAATAGCTAGCTAAAAACTAGCATGTTATGGCGCAACAGAGACTACTACGGCACGAGACTCTCGCGGATTACGTACCCAAAGTGTACATCACGCAATATCTATGCCTACCGCAGCCTCGTCATCCGAAAAGCGGGGAAATACCAGCGCGGCAAAGAAATCCGCTACATTATCTCTTCGGCCTCGATGAAAGTCCCCACCCAAAGGAGGGGAAAGCGTCGTTCTGAGCCTTTCCGGTACTCGCGACCTTGTTGCCTCAATGAAAGTCCCCGCCCGAAGGCGGGGAAATGCCAAAATTGCCGCGTCGTCGGTGTTTTCGGCGGTGCCTCAATGAAAGTCCCCACCCGAAAGCGGGGAAATTGACCGACCGGGTCTGTAAGGAATGCGGACACGGCGCGCCTCAATGAAAGTCCCCGCCCGAAGGCGGGGAAATCGCACGGCGCGCGGCTTCTTTTCTGACATGGCGCGGGCCTCAATGAAAGTCCCCGCCCGAAGGCAGGGAAATTCCCTACTCCGCAGGGGACACTATTACGGTGCAGGCGCCTCAATGAAAGTCCCCACCTGCAGGTGGAGAAATCTCGCGGAGGCAGACGAAAGCCTCCAAAGGTCATTATCCCCACCTCTACTACCTGTCCGCAATCGAACTCGTCATTCCTCCGCTCCCCTGCCGCGCGTCGCTAGCGAATGAGCAGCACGTAGCTAGAGAATGAGCGCATCCGATTCGGTCACCTCGCGCGCCCGGCCAATGTAGCTGAAGGTCGGCTCATCAAGCCTAGCCAGCAGCCCCAGGTCGCAGAAGAGTACCGAATCCTCATCCGGATCAATCAGCTCCTGAACCTCATCTTTGATGCGCCGCACCTTAGCCGGGGCCGCATCCACAATGAAGACGCTGTACTGAATACGGTCCCCATAGCTAAGAATGAGCTTGGCCAGCTTGGCGCGCCGCCGGTCGCTGGGCACGTCGTAAGCGATAAGTGTTCGTCGGGCGTCGTCACGCATTATCGTACGGTCACCCCCGTGTACTCGCGGGTAGTTCCGTTAATTACGCCCAGGAGCATGCGGGCCTGCACCTCAATAGCGCGGCGCCACGTCACCGAATACCCGTAGGTGGGGTGAGTAATCTCCGTGGCCATTCGCTTCTCAAACGCGGCGATGACAGTCTTCCGCCCTTCGGGTGTGAGCCGGTAGCTGCCACCAACCGCGGTGAAGTGTGCCGCTTTAACCTGCTTCCTATTGATAAGAGAAACCACCACGGAGTCCGCGATGACTGCACGGAACTCTTCCATGAGGTCAAGCGCGAGCGCCGGCTTATTGCGAGAGCTGCTGTGCAGGAACCCGGCGTGAGGGTCAAGCCCGCACGTGAGAATCGCGCGAATGCATTCTGAGCTGAGCATACCGTAGGCGTAGTTCAGCAGAATGTTGATGGGGTCCGTTGGCTCCTCTCCCCTGCCGCCCGGTCCAGGTCCAGCCGAGTTCGGTGAGCACGTCTTCTTTGAGCATGGTCGCGAAGTTGCCGAAGTAGAGCGAGGCGGCTTCACCTTCGATACCGAGCAGTTCCGGGATTGAGGTGGCCTTCGGTGTGTGCTTCTGAATGTCTCGCATGGTGCGGCATGCATCTGCGGCGTGGCCGTTACGGCGCAGCAGGGTCGCTTGGTTTGCGATTTTGCTGGCAATCATGGCGGCCGCTATAGGCAGGTGCCCCTGCGCTGAGAGGACATGCTGTTGCACGCGGGCCAGTCCATTCGGTCCGGTGCCGGGTTGCGACCAGCCGTAGACTCGGCCGGTGCTGGAGCACCAGATGATGGTGCAGTTGCGCC
>ERZ773214.1633-NODE-1633-length-12858-cov-74.315785_pt1 | contig 12858 bp, 10 predicted proteins | sample MGYA00511238_ERZ773214 | MGnify/ENA primary metagenome ERZ773214 (study PRJEB29015, sample SAMEA2738157) | human oral metagenome | biome: human oral; feature: human-associated habitat; material: saliva | place: China | collected 2259 ...
CTAAAAAAGCCCCCGCAGTTACACAAGCGGAGGCACAAACCAGCGTACGCCGAAAGCGGCGGACGAACCCGTTCACCTCAAAACTCGCAAACTAACGCTTGCGGCGGTCAACCGGGTGGGAGGCATGCTCCACTTGCAAACTGCCTACAACCATACCGCAGAATCCCCAACAGGCGCAAGGAATTAGACGTAAAACACCATAAAAATTGCGGGGATTCCTTCAGAAAGCCCACAGAAGCATCCACTCTTAAGGACGCATTTACCGAAACAAACGAAATATGAGATTCTAGGACTATGAGCACTGAAAACACGAGTTTCCGCTTCACCGCGGAAGAAGAAACCCCCGTACACGGCCACACCGAACTCACCGAAGAGCAGGTCGAAGCCGTCAACGAACAGCTGCGTGACATCGCAGACGTACCCGCCATCGAAGTCATCAGCTCCGCAGCCATCCACATGATGAGCGCCGCAGCCGTCAAGTGCGGCCTGGCAGCAGAGGAAAACGCCGACGACCTCAAGGACCTCGACGAAGCACGCAAGCTTATCACCGCACTGGCAGGCCTCGTCACCGCCGCTGCACCCGAAATCGGCTCCCAGCACGCAGCACCCCTGCGCGACGGCCTGCGCACCCTGCAGCTCGCCTTCCGCGAAGCATCCCCCTTCCCGGACGAGCCCGGCAAGGGCCCCGGCGAAAAGCTCACCGGCCCGGTGTACTAGACCACCTGGTGTACTAAGCCGTATCTGGTGTATGCCAGCACGAAGCCCCGCCTTCCTCACGCTGAGGAAGACGGGGCTTCGTCATATATAAAGCCTGGGCGGATAAGAAATCTGCGCGGACTAGAGCGAACCGGTAGCTTTAGCGGGAGCCAGCAGCCTCAAGAGCCTGCTCAAAACTAAAGTTACCCACATACAGCGCCTTACCAAGCACCACGCCCTCCAAACCAGAAGGCACCATAGAACGCAGCTTCACAAGATCAGCCAGCGACGCCACACCACCGGACGCCACCACCCGACAGGTGGTCTGAGCCAGCACCTCATCCAGCAGCTCCGCACCGGGGCCCGCCAGAGAACCGTCCTTACTCACATCCGTGACGATATAGCGGCACACACCTGCGCCCTCCAGCCACGCCAGCGCCTCCGCCACATCAGGACCCGACCAGTCGGTACCGCGAGCCACCGTCACCCAGCCCCGCTCGGGGTTGTAACGAGCATCGAGGCCAAGAGCCAGAAGATCAGAATCGGCATAACGAGCCAGAGTGCCTTCAAGCCAGGAAGAATCCGCCAGAGCCGCACTAGTCACGTTCACGCGGTCCGGATTCAGGCTCAGGGCGCGCTCCAGACTCTCAGCATTACGCACACCACCGCTGACCTGAATACGAACCGGAGCGGAGCCGGTCATCCGGGCGTTCTCGGCACGGACAGCAGCAACCACCTCAGCCAGAACCTCAGTATTCGTGCCGCGGCCAAACGCCAAATCAAGGTCAACCAGGTGAATCCAGCGGGCACCAGCCTTCACCCAGGTCAGCGCCGCCTCAACAGGGTCGAGGCGCTGCTCACCGCCGGAGAGGGTGCCACCCACCGGGCGCACCGCGTAGCCTTCAGAAATATCAACAGCGGGCAGAAGTTCAAGAACGGGTACAGACATTAGTTACCTCCCGCAACAGCAGCAGTGGAGCCCTCAGAGGATAGGGAGAGGCGACCAGTCACCGCCAGGGACGCAACCCAGCGACGAAGAAACTCCGCACCCAGCTCACCAGATTCCACCGGGCAGAACTGCACCGCCGTCAGCGGCCCGTTCTCAACTGCCGCGATATAGGCAGGCTCGGTGACAGTCCACGTCACCGCAGGAGGGGCAATATATTCAATGCTCTGATCAAAAGCCCACTCAAAAACGCCGTGCTCAGATTTGAAGTGAGCCTCGCCCTCAAGACCCTTGAGCAGCGCACTATCGGAGGAAGAACGCAGGGCAGAAACACCGGGCACCAGGCCGCGAGTAGAAAGCTCCACACTCTCACCGGGCCACTCCCCCATGCACTGCACCTGAACCTGCCCCACCTGCGGATGCTCCACCGCCACCGAGTCGAAGAGGCAGCTCAACGCTGCACCGGCGACCAGCACCGGACGGCCACCAGCCACGCGGCGACCAATCACGCGCTCAGCGTCCTTAGCTTTCAGATCTTCGTACGCCTCAAGAGAGCTCGCACCACCGGTCACCACCATGCCGTCAGCCTCACGCAACTGATCAGGCACAGCGGTCACGATAACCTCCGCCCCCTCATCCTGAAGAAGCTTCACCAGGGCACCACGAGTTCCGGGTTCCCCCAAAACGGCAACCACAGGACGAGAGGTCTGAGCACTCTGTGCAGGTTCAGTTTTGACGGATGTGGGTTCAACGGGAACAGGCATCGGTGCGCTCCTAGTTCATAGGCTCAAGGATTCGGCTCAAGCGCTCTAGCTTGAGAGATAGAGGATTCGGAGTCAAGACATCAACCTCACGCAGAAGCCAACCACACACGGGTCCGTGCTTAGCGCTGAGGCTGAGGAATTTCCAGACGCTGACCGGCATCAACAGAGGTGCTGGTCAACGAGTTCAACTCCATAATACGAACCACAGTATCACGGGTATCACCTTGCGGATCCACCGCCTGAGCAATATCCCACAGGGTCTCGCCGTGCTTGACCACAACGACGGTTCGAGTCACCGAAGCGTTCTCCACAGAAGCAGAAGCCGCCGGGCCAAAGAAGCTAATAGCGCCGAGCACGATCAGCGCCGCCAAAGTCAGCAGAGGTAGCCCCTTCAGGAAACCGCGCACAGTGCCAAGACGACGAATAGAAGCGGGAACCTCGCGCAGAAGCTCGCCGCCCTTAGCCCAAAGAACACTCTTCACACTGGGCGCTTGCGCATCAGAAGCTACAGAGCGAACCGGTGCAGGTGCCTGAACAGAAACAGCGGGAGCATGGGTAGACTGAGCCACCTGCGCAGGGCGGGGCGCATGAACCGCACGAGAAGAGCGAACAGACGGCGAAGACGCAGGCACACGAGAACGCCCCTGCACGGTACGGATGGGGGTGGTGCGGGCGGGTGCAGTGCGGGCGGGGTGAAGTACCACCAAACCTGCCGGAAGGTGTGCAGAAGTGCCACGAGAAGCAAGAGGTGCTGCAGTAGTCATTGTGGTTCCTTTCTCTCAGCTCTCCCCGGGGTTACCCCGCGGGTCTAGCGATGCCGAGCGATACCCGCTCGGAGGTCCTAGTTGAGTGATAACTATGGAGTGGTGATTGTTAAGCGATAACTAGTGGATAGCTATTCTCTAGTTAGGTCAGAGCGTCGGGTGCACCGGGTAGTCCCGGAACCCCATCCCCTGCGCTCTCTCTTCGCCAGATGCTCCCTAGATTCGCCAGAGGCTTTCCAGAGCATCCGGGGTAGATCATGCGAAGAGAGAAGCAGAGGATTCGAATACATTCGAACACTCATTCACTCTCCTCTCCCGAAAGACTCCGGGTCGAATCTTCGAATATTTTTCGAACATTCGCCCGTAAATCCTGAATTTCAGGAGAGATTCAAGAGTATATACGAACTCTTGTTCTAAAGTCTAGCAGAGATGTACTAAAAATTTCTTCGAGTTTCGAAGAAAAAATCTAGAATATTTGTTTGAGTTTTTCGGTGTAGTGTTCTACACTGGTGTCAAGAGACGTTCCACACGCTCCTGATGAGTCCTACTCACAGCAGGTTTCTGTACCGTTACAGCTTGGTTCTGTATCGAGTGCAGGTGCTGCTGACTGAGTTTTATAGGGTGGAGGCGCATACTCGTTGCCTGTGTATCGCTCCGGTATCGCTCCGGCACGGATAGAATTCCTCCACCCCCTGACGAGATAAGACCCATTTCGGCAGAACCCAAAAAATTTTTAGGACACCATCAGACAACGTGTGAAGCACCCATCCGTGCCCCGACCGGAATACAAAGGCCAGAGTACAGAAATCAGGGCACAGACCGAAGGAAAAGAAATGGCAACAGCACCCCGTCCGGCGCTGACCGCGCGCCAGCAGAAGATTCTTGACGCGATCCGCACCGAGATTGAACAAAAGGGTTACCCGCCGTCCATGCGCCAGATTGGTGACATGGTGGGTCTTGCGTCCCTGTCCTCGGTCACTCACCAGCTCGGTCGCCTCGAGACCATGGGCTACATTCGCCGCGATCCCAAGCTTCCCCGCGCCATTGAGGTGCTGGATGAGAACGGCGTCGGCATCCACGGTAGCGCTTCCTCTTCCCTGCCCGAGCTGCCGAACTTCGAAGTCGGCGATGAAGACCTCGTACCCGTTCCCCTGGTTGGACGAATTGCAGCGGGCGGTCCCATTACCGCCGAGCAGTCCGTGGAGGATGTGCTCGCCCTGCCCCGCCAGCTGGTCGGTAACGGCAAGCTCTTCATGCTCAAGGTCAAGGGCGATTCCATGATCGACGCCGCAATCTGCGACGGCGACTGGGTGGTTGTCCGCGAGCAGCACACCGCAGACAACGGCGACATCGTTGCTGCTCTGCTCGACGATGAAGCAACCGTGAAGGTGTTCCGTCAGGTCGACGGCCACACCTGGCTCATGCCGCGTAACTCCAACTACGAGCCGATTATGGGCGACCGCGCAACCGTCATGGGTAAGGTCGTCTCCGTGCTGCGTAGCCTCTAGAAAATACAGTCTCTAGAAGAGGCGGGCCCTCAACAGCACAGCTTCTCAAAGAAGCTGGTTCTAAACAGCACCCCACCTCTAAAAGACACGGTCTCTAGAAGACATAACCGTTAGAACTTTTAGCTCTATATAGAATCACCCCGGTAATACGTGAAGGTTCACGTTTCACCGGGGTGATTTCTATAGGTCCAAATTTATATGACCAAAGCGGGGCGGCGCTGCCGGGAACGGGCCCGCCCGAGCTAACGCTCAATGCTCGCTGAAAGACGAGCCAGCGCACCAATCACGGCTGCCTTATTCTGCGTCGACCACATCGGCGGCATCGCCTTCATCAAGAAACCGCCGTAACGTTTAGTCGCCACACGAGAATCCAGCACAGCCACCACGCCGCGGTCAGACACCGAACGGATCAGGCGACCCGCGCCCTGCGCCATACGAATCGCCGCATGGTGAGCAGAAACCGCCATAAAGCCGTTACCGCGGTGACGGTTCACCGCCTCCGTACGAGCCTGCGCAATCGGGTCATCCGGGCGTGGGAACGGAATGCGGTCCATCACCACCAGGCGGCACGAGTCACCGGGAACGTCCACGCCCTGCCATAGGCTCATCGTTCCGAACAGGCATGAGTCAACGTCCTCGCTGAACTCCTCCACCAGAGCCTTGAGCGAAGACTCACCCTGCAGAAGAATGTTCAGGTCGCTATGCTCGCGCATGTACTCGGCGGCACGCTCAGCGGCACGTTTCGAGGAGAACAGGCCCAGGGCACCGCCCTCCGATGCCTCGCACAGCTCACGCAGACGCTCCAGCTGCCCCTCGTGCACACCAAATCCCGGAGGTTTCAAATCTCCGGCAACGTACATGATGCCCTGCTTGCGGTAGTCGAACGGCGAACCCACATCGATGCTCGTCCAGCGCGGCGCGCCCTCGCCCTGCAGTCCCAGGGCAGCGGCTGCAACGTCAAAAGAGTCACCCACCGTCAGGGTCGCGCTCGTCAAAATCACGGTACGGTCAGCGAACAGGCCGTCACGCAACTGCAGGCCAACGCTCAACGGAGCGATATTCAGGGTCGCCGGGTCGGTATCGGAAGCAGCCACGTAGCGGCCGTTCTCCCAGCCACCCTGACGAGAAATCCACAGAACGTCCTGCTCGCCCGAAGCCTCCAGAATGCGGCTACTCATATCGTGCACCTCAGAGACACGCGAGCGCGCCATCTGCAGGCCGGCATCAACGTCCTGACCGTCTGGCTTCGTATCGGACAGGGCGGTGCGGGCGGCATCGTTGACCGCAGAAATAGCGGTCAAAAGGCGACCGTCCAGGCCCTTCAGCAGGCCCTCGGCAAGACCCTCGAACGCGGTCTCCAGGGTGCCGGCAGCCATTTCCAGTGCGCCGGAATCAGCCTTCGAATGCTTCTTCACGCTACGCGCCGCACGGCGAACCATCGCGACCGTCAAAGAACCAGACACGGCACCGGTCACGCGGTCCACCAGCTCATGAGCCTCATCAATAATGACCGTCTCATGTTCGGGCAGAACCTTCATGCCCTCAAAAGCGTTAATCGCCAGCAGGGCGTGGTTCGTGATGACAATGTCAGCCTCAGCGGCACGGCTACGCGCCATCTCGCTAAAGCACTCTTCCACCAGCGGGCAGCGGCGGCCCAGACACTCGGCGGCGCTGACCGAGACCTGAGCCCAGGCGCGGTCAGAGACGCCGGGCTTCAACTCGTCACGGTCGCCGGTCTCCGTGCGGTCGGCCCACTCGCGCAGGCGCACCACTTCCTCACCCACGCGGGAGGTCGAAGAGGGCATGTCAAAGAGAGCATCCGGCTCGTCTTCCGGGTAGCCGCCCTCCAGCTTGTGCAGGCAGAGGTAGTTATTGCGGCCCTTGAGCAGAGCTACCTGCGCCTGCGACTCTGGGCGCGGCTCCAGCGCTTGTAGAAGACGCGGAATATCGCGGTTCACGATCTGCGCCTGCAGGGCGAGGGTCGCCGTCGCCACCACAATCGGCTGGTCCGACTCCCCCACCCGCGCCAGGGCAGGAACCAGGTAGCCCAGGGACTTACCGGTACCGGTACCCGCCTGCACCAGCAGGTGACGCTGCAGTTCAAGAGCCTGCGCCACATGCGCCACCATGGTGCGCTGACCGGCACGGTTCTGACCGCCGGTGGCGGCAACCGCCTCGTCCAGCAGGGTCAGGGCATCCTTCGCACCGGGCAGGGTTTCAAGCTCCTGCCCGGTGAATCGGGTGCCGCCGGTCGCCGATCCGGGTACGGTTCCCGGGGCGTTTTTGGGCGCGTTGATGCTCTCGGTCACGCTCATACGCCCCTAGAGAGCCTCGGAGGTAGAGGGTTGCTCGGAAACAGAAGCGGTCGCTTCAGCCAGGGCGTGTGCCTCCGCAAGTTCCTCTTCCAGGACCTCCAGCAGGTCGCCTTCCAGCACATACTCGGACAGTTCGGAGGCGACATCCTCACGGACCAGAGCCACCACGAACGTGCCGTCCGATACGAAATCGGTGCTCTTAATTTCGGCGTCCCACTCGTGCAGACGCGAAATAATCTCACCATGCGAGTACGGAATCAGTAGCTTCACCTCAATGGAGGGGCGCGGAATGGTGTCCGCAATCTTCTGCTTCAGCTCCTCAATACCCTCACCGGTACGCGCCGAAACGATCACGTGCTCCGGCTCACGCTGGCGCATACGCTCCAGCACAAACGGGTCGGCGGCATCCGCCTTATTCAGCACAATAATCTCGGGGATATGGCGGGCGTCAACCTCCGCAATGACCTCGCGGACAGCACGAATCTGCCCCTCCGGGTCCGGGTGTGAAGCATCCACCACGTGCAGGATGACGTCAGCGTCAGCGACCTCTTCCAGGGTGGAGCGGAACGCCTCCACCAGCTGGGTCGGCAGCGAACGCACGAAACCGACCGTGTCAGAGAGGGTGTAGCCGATACCGTCCGGGGTCTGAGCCTTACGGACGGTCGGGTCCAGGGTCGCAAACAGGGCGTTCTCCACGAGCACGCCGGCATCGGTCAGACGGTTCAGCAGGGAGGACTTACCCGCGTTCGTGTACCCGGCAATAGCCACCGAAGGCACACGGTTACGGCGACGGTTCAGGCGCTTCGTCTCACGCGCCGGCGCCATCGCAGCGATCTCACGCTTAAGCTTCGCCATGCGAGCGCGCAGGCGGCGGCGGTCCATCTCAATCTTGGTTTCACCGGGACCACGCGAACCGATACCCTCACCGGCTGCGGCACGGCCACCCGCCTGACGGGACAGGGACGCACCCCAACCACGCAGACGCGGCAGCATGTACTCCAGCTGAGCCAGCTCAACCTGTGCCTTACCCTCGCGGGACTTAGCGTGCTGAGCGAAAATGTCGAGAATCAGGGCGGTGCGGTCAATGACCTTGACCTTCACGATGTCTTCGAGGGCACGACGCTGAGAGGGAGCCAGTTCGGAGTCGACGATGACGGTGTCGGCGCCGGTCGCCTCCACAATGTCCTTGAGTTCCAGCGCCTTACCGGAGCCGAGGAAGGTGCCGGGGTCCGGCTTGAGGCGGCGCTGAACCAGGCCATCCAGAACCTCGGAACCTGCGGTTTCAGCCAGTGCCGCGAGCTCACGCAGGGAGTTCTCTGCGTCTTCTACGGTGCCTTCAGTCCACAGACCAGCCAGCACCACGCGCTCCAGGCGCAGCTGGCGGTACTCGACCTCGGTGACGTCTTCAAGTTCGGTGGAGAGGTTCGCGATACGGCGCAGTGCGCGGCGCTCAGCGAGATCTTCCTGGTCACCGTCATATTCGGAGTGCTCGCGCTGAACGTCAGAAATTTCGCGCGCGCGAGTATCCAGCACACGGCGGCTAGTGTGGCTGCCGTGGGTACTGGAGGAGTTATCGCTGTGATGCGCGGTACCGGCGGCGTCATAAGTAGTGACGGAGGCGGCGGCCTGGGAGCGACCCAGAACGCGGTCTACGGTACGGCGCAGCTGCTCATCGCTGGGCAGCTTTTCGGTATCAGATACGGGGGTGTTCTTAGAATTCATACGCCTCTAATTCTACCGCCGTTGCCCGCATCAGGTAGGGGGTTCGGTCGCCTGTGCGCTCAGGGCGTGCAAGCTATTCACCCACCCGGCACATACTCTGCCCGTGTGCGGCGCGTTCTTGCCCTACCGGTACACTGGATAGCATGAGCGAGCAGCATTATTTCTCTGAAACCCCCGAGACCGAATTCAAGCCCCGCCCCGTGCAGGTGGAGCTTGCCGGCCGCAAGGTCACCGTCACCACAGCTAACGGCATTTTCAGCCCCTCCGGCATTGATAAAGGCACCGCTATTTTGCTGCAGGAAGCACCCGACCCGCAAGGCGAACGCATGCTCGACATCGGCTGCGGTTGGGGCCCCATCACCCTGACTTTGGCGATGCTCGCCCCGCAGGCGCAGGTGCACGCGGTGGACGTGAACTCCCGCTCCATTAGCCTGACCGAACGCAACGCCGCCGCTCTCGGCCTGTCCAACGTCACCGTGGGAACCCCCGAATCGGTTGACCCCGAACTGCGTTTTGACACCATCTGGTCGAACCCGCCGATTCGCGTGGGCAAGGAGGTTCTGCACGAAATCCTGCTGACCTGGCTGCCGCGCCTGGCGCCCGGCGGTGACGCCTACCTGGTGGTTCAAAAGAACCTGGGCTCCGATTCTTTGCAGAAGTGGATGGACGCGCAGCTTGGACAGCTGCACCCCGGCGAGTTTAAGGTGTCGCGCTATGCGACCTCGAAGGGCTTCCGTATTCTGCAGGTGCACCGCTACGAGGACTAAAACCTCTGGCGCTAAATGCTTGGCGTTAGATCCCCTGGCGCTCATTGCTAAAACATAAAAGCGGCGGGTGTTTTCTGAACCTGTTGTCAGAAAACACCCGCCGCTTTTGTCGATAAAATCTCTGTTCTAAGACTGCTCTATCCCAGCAGGCTATCGCAGCACGACGGTCGCAACCATCTGCGCCGGACCAGCCAGAACAACATGCTCCAGGTCATCCGGGCCCAGCACGAAAGTCACCGCGAGGGTACCGCCGGGCACATGCACCAGCCACTCATCCGGTGCTTCCTCGCCACCCCAGAAACGAGTCGCCGCAGCCGCCGCACACGCGCCGGTACCGCACGACAGAGTCTCGCCCACGCCGCGTTCGTGCACGCGCATACGGATAGCGCCCACATGCGCGCCGCTCTCAACGTCCAGGTCGACCGGCACCACAAACTCAACGTTCGTGCCGTTGACCGGGGCGGGGTTCACCTGAGGCAGGCTGTGCAGGTCCAGGCCGTCCAGCTTACCGTCGGAGCCGAGCATCACCACGGTGTGCGGGTTACCCATCGAAATGGACAGGCCAGCGCGCGGAGTCTTCAGGCCGCGGGCAGACACCAGGCAGTCCTCACCACCCTCGCGGGCAGCGTCACCGTGAATGAAGCTCCACGGACCCATATCAATCGCGTAGCCCTCTTCGGTACGCGCCACAGTCTTCACGCCGGCACGGGTACCGATCTTGACGGTCTCGCCCACCTCAAGCTCAATCAGGCCCTCAATGCGCAGGTACTCCACGAACGCACGAACACCATTGCCGCACATCTCAGCGACAGAGCCGTCACCGTTGCGATAGTCCATGAACCAGACAGCGTCCGGGTGCTCCTCGAGCAGCTTCTGACCCGCGCGGGAGGCGGTGCTGCGGGCAGCACGAATGAAGCCGTCCGCACCAATGCCGAAGTGGCGGTCGCAGGCGCGGGCTACCAGCTCGGGGGTGAGGGCAATTTCTGCGTTCTCGTCCGTCAGAAAGATGAAGTCGTTGCCGGTGCCGTGACCCTTGGTGAGGGTCAGGCCTGCCAGCTCGCCCCAGATGGAAGGGTTCTCGCTCATATGCTGTCCTTAAGGTTGGTGACCTGTCCGTTTATGATTTTACCGCGCCCAATAGTGAACCTGGCATTCTTCTTCGGAAATACTTCTGCGGCTCCCGGTTTACATGATTAGTTCATCAAGATCACCGAAAGCCGCAGAAATAGGCGGGATACTTTACCGGTTTATGAAGATGCCGCTACAGCGTCTGTGGGGCGATCGCGACGAATGCGCAGAAGCTTGCGGTCCTTCAAAGCCAACGCCGGTTTCTCAACATACAGCCAAGACAGCCACGCCAGGCCAATGGTGATAGCAAAAGTGATGATGGCGTTCAGAACCCAGCCCAAAGATTCGCTACCAAAAATCACTAGAAGAATCTGCACCGGGAATGCGTAGATGTATACACCGTAAGAAATATCGTTATGTCGACACATGTCAGTCTTAATCGCAGCACTGAGAGCCAGGATTCCGTATGCCACAGGCAGATGCATGTACTGGGCAATACCAGGTGCAAACCATTGCAGAGCAAACCCTAGAACCGTGACCACAATAGCCACAGTAGCGTTATAACGAATACGCTTACCCCACATGTAGAGAATGACACCTGCGAAAAAGTAAGGATGCAGGCGAAGAATATGTTCTACAAAACGATTAGGTTCACGCCCCATCAGCTCAAAAATCTGGTGCCCAAAAAATAGCCCAGCATAGATGACAGGAACCAGCCATTTTGCGTTCTTACGAATAAACCCAATGTAGAAAATCGGGATAAGCGCTAGGTAGGCGAGGAATTCAAAACCCAGGGTCCAGGCTGACCCATTCCAGGTGTGGGTGAAAGGGATGCCAATAGGACCACCAAAAAGGGGGTATTGCAGATTAAAAAGGTCAAAATTGCGCGCTATGTATCCGCCTACGCCTTTCAGTGAATAGGGCTCAGCCGTGTGTCCGGTGGCTACAGCAATCGGTGCGCACAGGAAGACAACAAATAGAATGGATACCCAGTAGCCGGGGAAAATTCTTAGGGCACGACGCTTAACATAGCCGGAGATAGTACCCCGTTGCGCGCTATGAGCAATCAGGAATCCTGAGATGCAAAAGAACATGTTCACGGCCCATTCGCCCAAAGTGCCGATACGTTCGGGAACAGGAATTCCGAGAATTCCAGCGTTAAAACCGACAAGAGGGGCAGCGTGGGCCACGATAACCAACGAGGCCAATGAGAGGCGAAGAAAGTTTAGCGAATTCGTTCCGCCCAGAAGGGCATCGTAGAGGGAACGCGGAGTGGATTCTGCCGCGGACAGAGTGGCAGAATTTTTCGCATGTGATGTGAGTGACATATTTCCTCTATAGTTGAGTTCAATATGTCCCTAGAGTAACCTCAATTTCCCAGCTTTAGTACGTCTATTCGCTTATTTTTACAAAATTGTAGCCAATGCCTCATCTACAAGGGTGGGTGAGAGCGCATCCAGCCAGTGCACGCGCGGGTCCGCGCGGAACCAGGTCAACTGGCGGCGCGCAAACTGGCGGGTAGCGATCGTCGTATCCTCAATCGCCTGCTCCACACTGTAGTCCGCATCCTCAAGGACGCGAGCAAACTGCGCGTAACCAATCGCGCGGGAGGCGGTCTTACCTTCCTGTAGCCCCTGCTCGTTCAGGGCGCGAACCTCATCGAGCAGACCCTGCTCGTGCATCAGCTCCACGCGGCGGTGCAGACGCTCGTGCAGCAGGGCACGATCCATATCCAAACCAATCTGAATACTCTCCGTCACGTACTCGCGCACCGGCATGAACGCCGAGAACGGGCGGCCCGTCACCTCGAACACCTCCAGGGCTCGAATAATGCGGCGCTCATCCTTCACGCGCGCAGCCGACTCCGGGTCGACCTCCGCCAGGCGGGCGTGCAGAACACCGATGCCCTCGGTACGTGCCTGCTCCTCCAGCCGCTCACGCACCCGCGCATCCGTGCCGGGGAACTCCAACTTATCCAGGGCGGCACGTACATACAGACCGGAGCCACCCACCAGAATCGGGTAGCGACCACGGGCACGAATCTGCTCAATCAGCTCACGGCTACGCTCCTGAAACTCCGCCACGGACGCCTCATCCCGCACGTCCATAATGTCCAGCAGGTGGTGCGGAACGCCGCGCATCTCCTCCGCAGTGACCTTAGCGGTACCAATATCCATACCCCGGTAGAACTGCATAGAGTCAGCGTTAATGCACTCACCGTTCAGGCGCAGAGCCAGCTCAATGGCGAGCGCACTCTTACCGGTGCCGGTCGGGCCCACAATAGCGATAACGGGCAGAGTTTCGGAGA
>ERZ773214.1634-NODE-1634-length-12856-cov-10.263104_pt1 | contig 12856 bp, 7 predicted proteins | sample MGYA00511238_ERZ773214 | MGnify/ENA primary metagenome ERZ773214 (study PRJEB29015, sample SAMEA2738157) | human oral metagenome | biome: human oral; feature: human-associated habitat; material: saliva | place: China | collected 2259 ...
TTATTAAATAAGTAGAAAATAAAAAAATAATATAAGAAAAATTTTTTCAGAGCAAAGATAAAGTATAATTTTTGTCTTTGCTTTTTTTATTTTTGTTTTTATTGTAAAACAACAAGGTTCTAGGGCACATATCCGATGCAAAGCATCGTAGAAGAGTGATTTCTCCCTTTTAACTTTAAAATTATTTGACATATATTTTTACGTTAAAATATGAAAAACTATTGATTTTTTAGCTAAAAAATAATATAATTTAAGTTGGGAATTTTTGATTATTTAATAAATTACATAAAGTTTTTAGAGTTTAAAGTCAGTTATATTAAATAATAAGTATTTAAGGAGAGTATATGAGTAATAATGATATAGATCAAATTAGCATAAAAAGAAAAGCTAATACCAAGAAAAAAAAGAAAAGCAATTTGCCTTTTATTTTAATTTTTTTACTTGGTTTTGCTGTACTTATGTATCCTATAATTACAAGGTGGTATTATAGGGTTGAATCAAAAAATGTTATAGCTACTTTTGATAGTGAAAAGGAAAAGTTATCAAAAGAAGAAGTTAAGAGAAGAATGGAACTTGCAAAGGCATACAATAGTAGCTTACACAATGAGGTAACAGAAGATCCTTATTCTGATGAGAAAAAACAAGAGGGTAGAGCTGAATATGCAAGAATGATAGAAATTCATGAATATATTGGACACGTTCAAATTCCAGCGATTGACGTTGATATACCAATCTATGCTGGAACATCTGAAGATGTTCTTCAAAAAGGAGCAGGTCACTTGGAAGGTACATCACTTCCTATCGGTGGGCTTGATACTCACACTGTAATTACTGCTCATAGTGGACTTCCTACTGCGACATTATTTACACATCTTTCAAAATTACAAATTGGAGATAAATTTTATATTCATAACTTTGCTGAAACATTGGCTTATCAAGTAGATCAAATTAAAGTAATTGAACCATCTGAGTTTAATGATTTGCTTGTAGTAAAGGGCAAAGATTATGCAACTTTATTAACTTGTACACCATATATGATTAATACTCATAGACTTTTGGTTAGAGGACATAGAGTAGAGTATGTAAAAGACCTTATTGATAAAGAATTATTAGAAGGTAAAAAGAATATTTGGTATATGTATTTATTCTACATTGTTTTATTCTTGCTTGTAGTTTTAATTATTTCAACTTTATATTATATTAGAAAGAGAAGAAAAATTAGTAAAAAGTTGAAAAATGCAAATGTAGACAATATTAAATAGAGGTTTTTATGCAAAATAATGAAAATATAATTGATGATATTAAAGTAAAAAAGAAAAGTAAAAAAGGCAATAGCAGAAAAAGCAATATTTTACTTATGTTCATTTTCTTTATTGGATTTAGTATTCTGATGTATCCTTTTATTACTCAATGGTATTATAGAGTTGAGAGTGGAAAGAAAATTGAAAAATTCGAGGATGAAATCAAAAGATTATCTCCTGAAGAAATTGAAGAGAGAATTAATCTTGCAAAAGCCTATAACTCTACTCTTGATGCTTCAAAATTATCCGACCCTTATTCAAATGAAGAAAAGGAGAAAGGAATTGCAGAGTATGCGAGAATGTTACAAATTGGAGAGCTTATAGGACATATTGAGATACCAAAAATTGACGAGAATTTACCGATTTATGCGGGAACATCTGAAGATATTTTACAAAAAGGAGCAGGCCACTTGGAAGGGTCATCTCTACCTGTTGGTGGTATAAGCACACATGCTGTAATCACTGCGCATAGAGGATTACCAACAGCAGCACTTTTTACAAAACTTGATAAATTGGAAAAGGGAGATATTTTCTTCGTTCATAATATTCAAACTGTTTTAGCTTATGAAGTTGATCAGATTTTAGTTGTTGAACCGACAGATTTTGCTCCAATTTTGGTACAACCAGGAGAAGATTATGTTACTCTACTTACTTGTACACCATATATGATTAACTCACATAGACTTTTGGTAAGAGGACATAGAGTAGAATATACACCTCTTGAAAAATCAAGAACTGTAAGCAAGAGAAGATCATTCTTTAGAAAATATTTCTATTGGCTTTTACTATTCTTCTTACTTGTTTTGATTATTTTCCTTTACAATTTCAAAAAATATTTAGATGTTAGAAAAAAATTACAAAATTTAAATTAGAAAGGGAGTAGAATTGATGAAAAATAGAAAATTAAGACTAATTGGATACTTATTTATGCTTATTGGAATCTCACTTCCTTTATACACTTTTACAAATCTTGTATATAATGACTATAAATCAAAATCAATGTATGAAGATTTTAAAAAGAGTCAATCAAATATTAGTGAAGAAGAGCTTAATAAATTAGAAGAGGAAATTAAAAATTATAATAAAAATTTAAAAAATACAACAATTGTTGACCCTTTTAGCAATAATGAATATAAAACTGTTTATGAATTTAAAAAAGATGATCCTCATGGAGTATTTGCATATATTAGAATTCCAGCTATAAATGTATATAAGCCGATTAGATTAGATGCTTCTTATGAACATTTAGATAAGGGTGTAGCTCATATTGACGGAACTGCACTACCAACAGGTGGAGTAGGAAATAGAAGTGTAATAGCTGGACATAGAGGTTGGTATAAGGATGTAATGTTTTTAAATCTAGGAGATTTGAAAAAAGGTGATAAAGTATATATCGAAAGAGCAGGAAAAACTTTAACTTATGTAGTTTCTGATACTGAAATTATTAAACCTTACGAAGGTGAAAAGTTATTTCCAATAGCTAATCGTGACATGCTTACATTACTTACTTGTGACCCTGCAACGCCACCAAGTCCATATAGATTACTTGTAAATTGTGATAGACTTGAAGAAAAAACGGAAAAAACAAACACAAGTGAAACAAAAGAAGAAGTAAATAAAAATGTAAAACAAATATCTATGTTTATCTACGGTGGAACAGGATTATTGTGGATTGTATTTTTATTTACAGGATATAAATTCATAAGATTTATAAGCAAAAAGAATTAAAAAATATAAAAAGAAAGACCTTGAAATTTGAAATCAAGGTCTTTTTAATTTATTTTTTACATTGCTCTTTTCTTTTTAAGAATATAAACTGAACCTGCACAAAGCATTACGAAAAGTCCTGATAGTACAAATGGTACTACACCAGTTCCACCAGTATGTGGATAAACTGTCTTATCATTTTTGATATCATGCTTAATTGTGTCAATTGCACCGTCATTATCTTGATATAAAATAATGTTCTTTTGAGTTTCTACACTTCCTTTTACTTCTTTTACCAAAGTAATCGTTCTGTTTTCAGCATCAATTCTTATATGATACTCAACATTTGACTTTTGATATCCCATTGGAGCAGTTTTTTCGGTTAAAACATAGTCACCAGTAGGGAAGTCTTCTGGAATTTCAAACTTAAAGCCATCATTTGTACTCTTTGTTAAGTCAAAAGATAAAGTTTTATCTTTTGGTCCTTTTAATTGCAATTCCAAAATTCCTTGTTTAATCAATTCACCATTTGTACCAATCTTTCTAAACATAAAGTACATTTGTGGATACTTTATATTCTCAATATTATAGAAAGTATCATCAGAATTGTAAACAGTATTTTCATACTTTACTTTTCCTTCAGATGTTATTTCAAAAGTTCTTACAAAATTTTTTGGAGTACGATAGCCTTTAGGAGCTTTTATTTCCTTTATAGCATATTTTCCAACTTCAAGATTATCAAATTTGAATTTTCCATCAACTCCAGATTTAACAACAAGATTTTTGCCATTTCTTTGCACTGGTAAATATCTTTCAGTAATATCTTGTTTATATAGTTCAAATTCTACATCTGGTAGTGCAATCTTTTGTTCATTTTCAGTTTTGTATTTGAAAAATTCTATTTCAATATTTTTAGTATTTGTTATTGTAACATCTCCACTTTCGGCTTTTACGAAGTTTTTATTGTTTGAATATTCAATCTTGCTTTCGAAACCCTCAAGTGCAACTTCTTTTACAGTATATTCAAAATGATAACCTAAATTATCAAATGGAATTAACTTTTCAAAAGTTCCAGTCCAATTGCCAGCTTTATTTAAAGTCTTTTCTGCAATTTCCTTTTCTCTATCAGCTGCCGCTACATTTGGATTTGTTGACTTTCTAACAAGTTTAACTTTGATTTCCTTTTTCATACTATCTGGTAAATCTTTTCCATTCTTGTATTTCCAAAGCTTTTGAACATTTACGTCAATAGAATGTGCCTTTACAGACGGAACAGGAAAATCTCTCTTCGTATCTGGATTTGAATTATTTGGAGTTAAAGTAGTAGGTCCATTAGTAGGATAGAAGAAATCACCTTTATATTGAGGATCTTCTGTTCTTAAATTAACCTTATATCTTAAATTAACCCATTCATCTTTACCTAAAGTTAATCCTGTAATAGAGATTTTTCTAGTCGTATTGTCATACCTAACTTCTACACCATTTAATAAAGAAGGATTTGAAGCAGTAAGTTTGTAGAATTTATTTCCATCTAAATTAGCATTCAAATTCAAATCAACCATATCACCCATTGGGTCACTTACAGAACCATTTACAACAGTTTTACGAATATCTTTTTCGATTTGTGCAAGTATATCGCTTAATTGATTGATACTAGCAGAGTCATAATAATGTCTTGGAGAAGTTGAAATACTTCTCATAAGTTTTAATATATCATTTCTTGGAATAGTACCTTCTGGATAGTAAGTACCATATCCTCTGTTACGGTCATCATAAGATGTATCAGTTAATTCTATACCAACAGTATAAACTGAGTATTTTTTAAGAATTTCTTTTGCTTCATAGTAAGTAGCTACACCATGATTTTCAACATGTAGTTGTCCTCCTGTTTGAGCATTATTTACATCATAAGGTCTATGTCTATCCTGATAATTATAGTAATATCCATTACTAGCCCGATATCCATCTTTTAAAAAGAATGTATGTCCAGAACCTTTTTTAGCAGCTATTGAATAATCAAAATTTGCTTTTCCACTTTGATCAATAGAGCTAATTTTATTTGAAACAGTTGGAACTCCATCTGTTAAATGCACTATAATTTTTTGTTTAGCAGTACTTGTACTTAAAATATCTGCTGCTTCTTTAAGAGCTGCTTGAGTAAATGTAGCTCCTATAGAAGAATAATAAAAATTATAAGGATTTGTATAATTATATTCTTCAGGAACTTTAGAAGGAATTTTATTAATAATATCTTGTGGATTTGTAGTAAAAGTCTTATAACTACGGTCTAACATATTTCCTTTATAATAAAACTCATCAACAAATCTTCCGTCAAAAACATCTGAACCATATGTTACCAATGCTACTCTTACTTTTCCATTACCATCTCTTAGAACATTTTTTACAAATGTAGTTAATGTATTTTTTGCAATAGTAACACGATTATTTTCTCTCATTGAGTTTGAGTTATCAAGAACAACAACAATATCCTTAGTAAGTTCTTCTTCAGAGGTTTTACCTTCGACTCTTAAGTCGATGTAAAATTCTCCATCTTTATCTCCTCTACTCGCTTTCTTAGAGACGATTGCCTCTTTGTAATCTATTGGTTGATTTTTATAATTTCTAATTAACCCGTCAATTTCTGTGAAATCAGTAGGGAATACACCCTCTTGATTTTGAGTATAACCTATGTCTGCTTTAACAAATGTTGGTATGAAGAATTGACATAAAATAGTAAATAATAAAAAGCAACTAATAAAATTTTTCTTCAATTTCATAATGTTACCTTCCTTAAAAATAAATAAATATAAAATAAATAATTGCATATTATTAAACATATAAAAAATAGCAATATAGAATATATAACCATTTTTCAGTGATTATACACAATAAAACGCTTAAAAAATTATAACATATATAACTATTTGTAATTAGTTTACAACAAAATTTAAATTAATGCAATACTTTGACAGGAAAATCCTATAAAAACAATGAAAAAATTTTAACAAAAATATTTTAGTCTAAAATTCTTGTTACTTTTAAAGGTATTTGTTATAAATAGATACAAATAAACATAAGTTTTGCATCTTTATGTAAATATAATAAAAAGACCTTGAAATGAGCTGAACCCAAAATCAAGGTCTTATTAAAATTAATTATTTAATGATTTTTTCTTTTTAAGCATATAAACTGAACCTGCACAAAGCATTACGAAAAGTCCTGAAACAATAAATATTAAAGTTCCAGTTCCACCTGTGTAAGGGTAAGTAACTTTATCATTTTTAATATCTATTTTTTGTGTTTGGACATTTCCATAAGTATCTTTATATAGAACAATGTTTCTAGGAGTTTCTACACGTCCCTTAACTTCTTTTACAAGAGTTATTGTTCTATCCTCAGCATCAATTCTTATATGATATTCAATATTTGTCTTTGCATATCCCATTGGAGCAGTCTTTTCAGTTAAAACATAATCTCCAGTAGGAAAGTCATCTGGAATATCGAACTTAAATCCATTTTCTGTACTTGTTGTTAAGTCATAAGATTGAGTTTTTTCTTTTGGTCCTTTTAATTCTAGTACCAAAGTACCTTGTTTGATAAGATCTCCTAAAGAATCTTGTTTGCTAAACATAAAATACATAGGATTTAATTTAAAGTTTTGTATTTGATAGAAAACTTCGTCTGAACCATAAATTGATTCACTATACTTAATCTTTCCTTGGTTTGTTACTTCAAACTCTCTTACAAAATCTTTTGGAAGACGATAGCCCTCAGGAGCTTTTATTTCCTTTATAGCATATTTTCCAACTTCAAGATTATCAAATTTGAATTTTCCATCAACTCCAGATTTAACAACAAGATTTTTGCCATTTCTTTGCACTGGTAAATATCTTTCAGTAATATCTTGTTTATATAGTTCAAATTCTACATCTGGTAGTGCAATCTTTTGTTCATTTTCAGTTTTGTATTTGAAAAATTCTATTTCAATATTTTTAGTATTTGTTATTGTAACATCTCCACTTTCGGCTTTTACGAAGTTTTTATTGTTTGAATATTCAATCTTGCTTTCGAAACCCTCAAGTGCAACTTCTTTTACAGTATATTCAAAATGATAACCTAAATTATCAAATGGAATTAACTTTTCAAAAGTTCCAGTCCAATTGCCAGCTTTATTTAAAGTCTTTTCTGCAATTTCCTTTTCTCTATCAGCTGCCGCTACATTTGGATTTGTTGACTTTCTAACAAGTTTAACTTTGATTTCCTTTTTCATACTATCTGGTAATTCTGTACCGTTTTTGTATTTCCAAAGCTTTTGAACATTTATATCAATAGTATTTGCTTTTACAGAAGGAACAGGAAAATCTCTCTTCGTATTAGGGTTTGAATTATTAGGAGTTAAAGTAGTAGGTGCATTTGTAGGATAGAAGAAATCACCTTTATATTGAGGGTCTTCTGTTCTTAAATTAACCTTATATCTTAAATTAACCCATTCATTTTTACTTAATGTTAGCCCAGTCATAGAGGTTGTTCTAGTTGTTTTGTCATACTTAACTTCCACACCATTTAATAGAGAAGGATTTGAAGCTGTAAGTTTATAAAATTTATTTCCATCTAAATTAGCATTCAAATTTAAATCAACCATATCGCCCATTGGGTCGCTTACTGAACCGTTTTGAACAGTTTTATATATTTCAGTTGCAATTTTATCGAGCATAGTACTAATTTTACTGATATGATCTGCATCATAATAATAACTTTTTGAAGTTGACATTCTTTCCATTAAGTCAACAGCATAAGCTTTGGAAACTGTATGAGGTGCTGGGTATGTTGTTGCATAGCCTTCGTTCTTAAAAGTATAATCTGTCAATTCAACTCCAACAGTAAAAGTTTGATACTTATTAACTATATTTCTTGCTTCATAAAGTGTAGGCCTACCATGATTTGTAATAGGCAACATTCCACCGGTTGATGCATCATAAACTTCATAACCTTTATGAACGTAAGGAACACTATTATATCTTGAGCTTCCTATAGGTGATAGCTCATAAGCTTTTCCATCACCTTTAATGTTTCTGTTAATATAGTCACCGACATCATAAGTCATATCTTCACCATAATTAAATGTTGCAATACCATTGGCATCTACAGAAGTCATAAGATAAGAACGAGTAGGAGTACCATCAGTTAAGTGTACGATATACCTTTCGTTGTCAGGAGAGCTCTTATTTTCTAAAATATCTGCTGCCAATCTTAGTGCAGCTTGTGTAAATGTTGCACCAGCAGGACCTTTTCCAATATCTTTTGGAGCCTCTTTAGGTAATTTGTTTTTTATTGTTTGTATATTATCTGTAAAATCTTTTACACAATAGTCTGATACAAATTTATCCTTAAAATAAAACTCTTTAATTTTTCTTCCATCAAATATATCAGAGCCGTATGTTACTAATGCAAATCTTACATTTGTGCCTAATTTTGCTTTAAGATTATTCATAAATTTAATAATTGCATTGTTAGCAGCTGTAACACGGTCAGTTGCTCCGTTTGAAGCACCAGATAATGGATTACCCCACTGATCTTTTGTTGTTCCATTCCATCTCATAGAGTTTGAGTTGTCAAGTACAATAACAATATCCTTCTTTTTTGCCTTTTTTAATTCCTTTCCTTGAATTTTCAAGTCAATATAAAACTCTCCGTCTTTTTCACCCTTACTTGCAGTTTTTGAAACAAATGCCTCATCATACTCAATGGGTTGATTTCTGTAGTTTCTTATTATTCCATTAATTTCTGTGTAATCAGTAGGAAATCTACCACTCGTATTATCAGTATATCCTATATCAGCCCTAACAATTGTTGGTATGATAAATTGACACAAAAAAACGCACAATAATAAAAAACTAACTAAGGTTTTTTTCGTTTTCATATAAATACCTTCCTTAAAAATAAATAAATGTATAAAATAAATAAATAAATAAATGTTGCAAATACTTGTGTTTTTTCCTAAAAAACGCTTAAATCAACTAATTTTTAAGAAATTGCACATAAGCTTGCGCTTAAAAAATTTTTCTTATAAAATTTCTCAATATAATTTTACATCATATTGGAAATAAAATCAATACATATTTACATATATTTTTATAAAAAATTTAATCTAGTAAAAATATAATATTGAAAAAATATTTTTTAAAAAAATTTAAAAAAATATAAATTTAGGTATTGAAATTTATTTTAATTAATGTTATACTAAGCATGAGTTTAAAGAATATTTAAATCAAATATTCATAAAATTTCAATTCATAAGGGCATTACTCAAAAATTTTTAGAACTAAAAGTAGAATGATATTTTAGAGCTATAATTTTTGCATGTCTAGGAAATTTATTATTATATTTTTATAGGAGGAATTATAGTTATGAAAACAATAACTAAGAAAATTGTTTCAAGTGTTCTAGCATTTGTTATGATTCTTGGAATCTTTGCATCAGTTTTACCTACTGCAAAAGTTAATGCTGCTGAACCAAATGGAACTAAAAAAGTAACTTTACACAAATTACTTTTAGAAAAAGAAAAATTAGAAAAATGGGATAGTGCTAAAGTAGAAGAAAAAGGCTACAATGGTACTCAAGACCTAAATCAATTAAACACAATTTTAGCAACAATCGGAAACGGACATCCTGATTCAGTTTCTGAAATCGCTGGTGTTTACTTTGTATGGCAAGCAAAACAACCTGATGGAAGCTTTAAATATGTTAAAGCTGATGGTACTGTAACAGAAAATATTGATGAAGCTTTAGGTGGACTTACAGAAGCTAACGGTAAAGTTTTCGACGTTACTAACCTTCCAGCTGGTGAATACAAAATTCTTGAAGTTAAAGAAAAATCAACTTACGTTGGAACTGATGGACAAACATTAACTGCTCAAAAAGCTGTTCCAGTTGTTATTACTTTACCATTAGTAAATGAAAGTGGAACTATCGAAAACGCTCATGTTTATCCAAAGAACACTCAAGAAAAACCACAAGTTGATAAGAACATTGAAGGACAAGCTGACTATGCTAATTCAAACAGCCCTAAAGCTTTAATTAATAAAACTGTAGGACAAGAAGTTCCTTACGAAGTTAAGACTAAGATTCCTAAAGATGCTACTTATAAGACAATCAGATGGGAAGATACAATGACTAAAGGTCTTACTTACAAAGCAGGTTTAACTCTTACTGCTAATGTTGTAGCTCCTGCTGAAGCTATTACTTTAGCTCAAGGAACTGACTATGAATTAACTGAAAATGCAAGTGGATTCGTATTAAACTTCAAAGCATCTGGTCTTGAAAAAATCGAAGCAGCTGCTAAAAAAGGTGAAGTTGAATTCGTATTAAAATATAAAGCAGTAATCAATGGTGAAGCAGTTGTTGAAACTCCTGACAAGAACCAAGTTAAATTTGATTATGCTAACAAACCAGTTAACTATGTTGACCCAAGAGATAAAGAAATAACTCCAAAGAACAATGAAATTGAAGTTGCTAAGACTTGGGCTGAAGGAACAGCACCAACAGGTGTTACAGTTACTTACTACTTATATGAAAAAGCAGCTAATGCAGCTGATGACAAAGTAGTTGATTCAGTTGTTAAAACTGGTCCAGATTATAACCATAAATTTACTAAATTAGATGCAGCTAAAAAATACTATGTAAAAGAAGTTGTTGCTGGATATTCTCCAGAATATACTGTAAACGCTCAAGGTAAAGTAGAAATTAAGAATACTAAGAGACCTGACGTTCCTACACCAATCATTCCAACAACTCCTGATGTAGTAACTTACGGAAAGAAATTCGTTAAGACTAATGAAGCTGGTAATGAAAGATTAGCAGGAGCTGAATTCGTAGTATTAAATGCTGAAGATAAATACTTAGCATTAAAAGATACTGCAACAGTTGCAGCTGACAAAGCAGCTTATGACCAAGCTCAACAAGAATATGATCAAGCTATTGCAGCTTACAATGCATTAACTAAAGATCAACAACAAGGAGCTCAAGGAACTACTGCTAAAGAATTAATCGAAACTAAGAAAGTTGCTCGTGATGAAGCTTTCAGAAAAGTTAGAACTGATTATGAATGGACTACTCAAGAAGCAAAAGCTATTAAATTCACATCAAACAAAGATGGACAATTTGAAGTAACTGGTCTTGCAGCTGGAACTTACAAATTAAAAGAAGTTAAAGCTCCAGAAGGATATGCTTTATTAAACGGAACTATTAGTTTTGAAGTAAATGCAACTTCTTACTCAGCAGCTGCTGGCGACATCGCTTATGATCCAGCTGGTACAGCAACTGATGCTACTAAAGTTGTGAACAAGAAAGTTTCTATTCCTCAAACTGGTGGAGTAGGTACTATAATCTTCACTGTTGTAGGGGTAACTCTAATGGGAGCTGCTGTTTACGCAATGAAGAAAAGAAATGCTGAAGAAAAATAATATAAATATTTAAAATTAAAGAATTATATCAGGAGATTTTTCTCCTGATATAATTTTAATTAAAGGAGAGGAAGCATTGAGAAAATTTACGAAAAATTTTATATCAATTGTAATGTCTTTTATATTGCTTCTGAATATCGGACTAATTAGCAAAACAGTGTTTGCATCTGAGCCTTTAGATATTTATATTTATTTTCAAAAGGATGATTATGAAAAGCATCCTATAGTTAAGACTAAATTAAAAGTTTGGAAGCTTAAAGACAGTTATGCTAGTAAAAATAAAATTGAAATTGTTGAAGAACTTAAAGATTTGAAAGATGAAGATATTTCCAATGAAAATGGAAATTATTTTGAAACTCCAAAAAGTAATAATGACGGAAGAATTACTCTAAGTCTTGAACCGGGAACATATTATGTTCGTGGAGATTCAGATGCTACTGAGGAATATGAAGTTGCACCTTTTGCTTTCAAAGTTCCAGATGATGGAAAATTCATTTACTCTAAGACAATAAAGAAGACGCCGGCTCTTGACGGTAAAGTAAGATTATACAAAGTGTCTGAGGACGGAAAAACTCTTGAAAATGTAGGTTTCAAATTATTTATGAGAACTGCAGATGGAGATGTAGAAGTTCCTTTGAACGGAAATTCTTATGATAAAGACGGTGCTCCAAGAACTCTTTATACAGATAGTACAGGACAAATCTTTATTGATAAACTTCCTGCAGGAGATTATTTCTTTAGAGAAGTTGAACCTCTTTCTGGATATACTGTAGATAAAACTGATACAGCTTTTACAGTTGTTGACGAAACAGAAATTCCGCTTAGAGTTGTAAATAAGAAGACTGAAACGGGAGATAAGTTGTTTGTTAAGGTTTCAAGTGGAAAAGATCCACAATTCCTTGAAGGTGCTACTTTTAAGGTAATGGTTAAGGAAGGAGACAAGTTTGTTCCTGTTAAGAGGGACGGACAAGATTATGTACTTGTTTCTGGAAAAAATGGTGGATTTAAAGTTGAAAATCTTCCTTATGGAACTTATTATTTGGTAGAAACAAAGGCTCCAAATGGTTATAGCTTATTATCAGGAAGTGTTGAGTTCAAAATTGACGGAACATCAAAAGATAACGAAGCGACAATAATTAAAAATGAACCTTTCAAACCAGGTATTCCAAAAACTGGGGATATTTTATTTTTACTAATGACAGTTGGAGGCTTAGTAATCTTCGCAACTGGATATTTCATTAGCAAAAAAGGTAAAAGCAAACAAAATTAAAAGATTTAAAGACAATTAGAAGAACGAGTTAGACTCGTTCTTTTTTTGTGGATATATGATATATTTACAAATAATTTTTAGTAAGGCTTTTAGTAGATAGGTGTTATTCCCGTCTA
>ERZ773214.1635-NODE-1635-length-12849-cov-3.109895_pt1 | contig 12849 bp, 8 predicted proteins | sample MGYA00511238_ERZ773214 | MGnify/ENA primary metagenome ERZ773214 (study PRJEB29015, sample SAMEA2738157) | human oral metagenome | biome: human oral; feature: human-associated habitat; material: saliva | place: China | collected 2259 ...
AAAAAAACGTGAAAAAATTATCATAAGAACTAGTATAATAAGTATCATTTTAAATATAGTTTTAGTAGGATTTAAAGCTTTGGTAGGCTTTTTTGCTAATTCTATTGCGATTATTTCGGATGCAATAAATAATTTAAGTGATGTTATTTCTAGTATTATTGCTATTGCAGGGACTAAGTTTGCATCCAAGGAGCCTGATAAGGAACATCCGTATGGTCATGGGAGAATTGAATACTTAAGCGCAATGATGATTGCGGTGATTATTCTGTATGCTGGCACAACGTCATTAATCGAGTCGGTTAAACAAATTATTAAACCGGAGACCCCGGACTATAATCCGACCTCATTAATAATTATTGCGGTGGCTGTAGTGGTAAAAATTGTTTTAGGTGCATACGTGAAGAAGGTAGGAGAAAAAGTGAAATCAGATTCTTTAGTTAATTCTGGAGCTGATGCCACTCTCGATGCCGTAATTTCCTTCTCAACTCTTGTAGCGGCCGTGATATTTATGGTATTTAATTTGGCGCTTGAAGCATATCTTGGTGCAGTGATTGCTCTAATTATTATCAAGTCAGGTATTGAAATGCTAAAGGGGACAATATCGCAACTATTGGGTGAACAAAATGACCTTGAGTTGGCGAGGACTATCAAGAAAACTGTAATGGGTTTTAAGAATGTGCTGGGGGTTTACGATTTAATTTTAAATAACTATGGTCCAAATCGTTGGAATGGGTCTTTACATATTGAGGTACCTGATACTTTGAGCGTGGTGGAGCTTGATCAGTTATTGCGCGAGATTTCGGTGAAAGTAGTAAAAGAGCATAGAGTGCTTTTGACGGCGATTGGCGTTTATTCCGTAAACACAAAAGACGAACATGTAATCAAGATGCAGAAAAAACTAAAGGAAGTTGCACTAAAGCAGGAATATATCCGACAGGTGCATGGTTTTTATTTGCTTGAAGCGGAGAAGCAGATGCGTTTTGATCTTGTGGTGAGCTTTGATGCAGAGAATAGGCTGGCTTCATTTAAAAAAGCTGTGGCTGAGATTCAAAAAGTATTCCCTGATTATCAATTACAAGCGGTGATGGATGCGGATTTTACTGAGGAATAGATTTAGAAATTAATCTTAACTGTTAATGCACAGTGGTCGGAGACAGGTGCATCGATGACTTCAAAATCTTGATAGTTTATATTATTGCTAATTAAAATATGGTCACAAGGAACGTCTTTGGTGAAGCGAATATTGCGCAACGTGGTGGGAATATTATGAATAGCTGTAAGGTCGCGAAGAAAATCGAGCTCACGCATTGCTTTTGCTTCAGGAATAACGTTAAGATCACCACAGAGAACAACGGGGTTTTTGTCTGAGCTAATCATGTCGGCAACGGAGCGCATACATAAGACTGAAGTTTTGTCTCCAAGCGGGTCTTTTAGCCAGTAGCCATGATAATTAATAACTGTGAGATCATTTTCTAAAATAACTTTTTGTGCGGTATAAAGATTATGCTTTACGGCTTGCTCGTATTGATCTAGGTTTGTAGCAAAACGGTACTCACCATGCAAAATTTTTTCTTCAGAGTGCTTAAAAGGAATTTTACTAAGAATAGCATTGCCGCTTTCGTAGTGAATAGTGTTGTTTAAAATTGAAATGCCAAATTGACTACTACGAGTGTCATATTTGAAGTTGGCTTCCTCTTTGATTTTATCAACAGTATCCATAAAATACTCTAGGGTTTTGGTGTGATTACGGTCCCAGACGGCTTCCTGTAAACAAATGAGGTCGTAGTTCCCCTCTTTGATAAAATTAGTAAGGCCATCTTTAATGCGTCCGCCCCAAACGTTGAGTTGTAGAATTTTAATGCTATGCATAAGCTAATTGTAGCACTTAAAAGCGACCATAAGAAAAATATATAAAAAAGACCTCAAAAGAGGTTTTTCTTTATGGCTGGACCTGCAGGATTCGAACCTGCGAATGACGGGACCAAAACCCGTTGCCTTACCACTTGGCGAAGGTCCAATAGACTGTAACTATTTTACCACAAGTTTTTGGTTTTGGGAAAGGTAAGTTCTATCGTTCATAGATATTAAACTCACAGTTTTTCAAATGTAGATTTATGGAGCTATCGTAAAGGGCGGAATAGAAGAGGCCTTGCTCGGTACCACCACGCAGGACGTAGTCAACAATGCGAAGAATGCCGGCATGCGAGGCAATTAGAATATTAGCATCATTGCCGTAATTTTCTAGAGCATCTGTTTGGATTTGCTTGAGAATGCGATCAATACGATGGAACATGTGTGGTACAGATTCCATTTTGAAACGGTCGGCATTAAAGCCATCTTTCCAGCTAATCTCATGAATTCTGGAGCCTTCTTTGCCTTCAAAGACGCCAAGTCCGCGTTCAATGAGATCCTCTGCATAACGAATGTAACAATCTTTATTTAGATCATTATGTTGACGATAAAAATGGTTGAGCTCGATCGCATCTTCAAGGCTTAATTCATCAAAGATAGCTTTGTCGGGAACGACACGTCCGAGGATGATTTGACAAGTTTTAGCTGCACGTTGCAGTGGTGAGGAATAAGCTATATTGAAGCGCACATCCTTTAACTGATCGCGAGCTCTTAGGGCTTGAAATTGTCCTAAAGTATTTAATGGCGTGTCGGACCAGCCTTGATTTAAGCCAAGATTATTCCAGTCAGTCTGTCCATGTCGTACTGTGTAAAATTTCATTTGCCCACCACTTTATTTTTTATTTATTTAACATTGTGCCAACGCCCCAAAGAAGGGTGAGAAGTGCGCCGGTTGCGCAAAGGATAATGCCGAGACCGCCCCAGAAATAAGCATCTTGTTTGCCAGAATCTTTAGGTGATTTAGCAGTGACTTTCTTGGTACTGGTGGCAGTTTTTTTGACTACCTTGTGGTTGGTTTTGGTATTGATTGATTTTTTTGTTGTAGTTGTCTTTGGCATGGTTTTTTATTCTGTTAATGCTTTTTTCTATTCTAACGCTTTCAAGTAAAAAAGTAAATGGTGCAAGAACCTAGACTAAAAATGAAAAGAGAATAATGTCTGTTAGCTATTCAAGGTCACGCTGTCTTTGACGACCAGTACGTCTCAGCTGTTCGAGTTGTTTACGTCGTTCGATCATGGCCAGGATCTGGTCTGCCTTTTGGTGACTCTTTGCAAGTTGTTCGTTGTGGGTCATTGTTTGTTCGGAAGTGTTCTCTGATTGGTAGGTAGTGTAGAAATTACGGAAATATTCTTGGTTGGCTGATTCTGCAAGATAATTGAAATTACTTTCGGGGACCATGAATGGAAGGTTGGCGTAAACTGGTTGCCAATACGTAACGGGGCCATCCTTCTGATTTGGATTTTGTGGAACTGGAATCGGCGGAGTAATCATGCGATGATGATAGGCAGAACGTAGTTCTTCAACACTACCAACACATTCAAAAGGCTTCATTTCTCCGCCGACACCAAGAAGGCCTTTAAAGATTTGCGTAAGATTTTGATCCAAGAAAAGATCTTTATCGCCAAAAAGCGATTGGAGAAATTGCGGTGGAATAAATGGGCAGAAAAGTAAATATGAGTTGGCGCATTTAGCACAGTGTCCACACCATTTGAGGGTACTGTTGTGGTTATTTTGCTTGTAGTTTGCCTCATTGCAAGAGCTAAAGCTATACCCGTATTTTTGCCAACATTTTTGAACAAAGAGATCTGCTACGCGAAGTTCACTAAGGTGGCGGATTGGAGATCCGACATGGAGGTCTGGAGAAAGGTATCGATTGATATATTCAGTCATCAACTGTTCGGCCTGCCAAGTTTTTGACCACTGGTGATTGACTGGTAGATCGCCAATCATGGCATGTGGTTCTTCACCTTCGCGACCGATACTGGTCATGACGATGTTCTGATGGTTTAAAATAGCCTGAATAATTGCGAGAGACTCGACAATAAAAGTAACCGGTACGTGACCATTTAGCCCACCAGAAAGCTGGAGATGCTGGCGATCGATTTGTCGATAAACGATACTGGCTTTTTGATGATTAAAATTATCATCTAGGTGATCAATTACGTTTGGATGACTGTGATCAGGGCTACTAGAAATATACCATGGCGTAAAGCTAATGCTTCTCTCATTGAGGAGTTCGGCCACTAGAAGACTATCTTTACCACCGGATTGTAATGCTAGGATGCCATTTCCGCGATAGCTGACGGCTGGTTTATTTTGGAAGCCATTGGTGGCGCGAAAAGTTGCAAGTTTGGAGCGATCGAGTCGATTTTCAAAGGCGTATTGACTAAGACCTTCTTGATAAACAGTTGAAAAGAAACGTGCTTGAAAATCATCAAGTGGTCGATCGAGCCGAATATTGGCAGTTGGATGTGCCTTATAGTAACTCGTACCGATCAAGATGAAAGCAAGAAACATCGCCTGGTCGAGTAGTTGATTTAATTCCGGGTCATCAAGAATGTTAAAAATACTGGTTTCACTACCGGGTTTTGGGGCAAAATAAATTTTTTCTGTGAAAATAACATTATCAATTCCCTGGTAAACAAATGAGGCGATACGAGTGGAGCGATCAAAATAATAACTCAGGAAACGGAAAACAGCATCGCTGGATGGTACGACCGGCCTTGTGAGCGGGGTAGACTGATTAGGTTGAGCTGATTTTTTGCTGAACGAATCTAAAATCGATGTAATATTTGATGGGATCATTAATATTATTTTACCATTAAAAAGCGTTAACGAGTTGCTGGAATTGTTCGCCGCGGTCACTGAAGTTTTTAAACATATCAAAACTGGCGGCACCTGGACTCATTAACACGATAGCTGGCTTTGCGGACTGATTAATTCTAGCTTCGTTAGTGGATGGAATACAGAGATCATAATTTGAATCGAGGTCGGCAGCGTATTTTTCGGCAAGTTGACGAGCGAGATTGACGGCTTCCTCGAGGGTGCCACAAAGAGTGAATTTTTCTGGATCCTCGCCTTCGGATAACATAAAACGTGTTTCGCCGATGAGGATAATTTTTTTGAGGTTTTTGGCAGTAAAGAAGCGTTTTTTCATCTCAGTGAGATCAAGATGACGATCTTTGCCGCCGGCGATTAGGATGGTTGGGTAATCTTCAAAGGTGCGAATCGCTACATCAGAGGCAGGAAAGGCAGATGAATAATTATCATCATAATAACGAACATGGTTTAGTTCCCTGATGAACTGAATGCGATGAGGGAGGCCTTTGAAGGTTGAAAGTCCTTGTTTGATTTTGAGGTAGAGCTCAGAATTCTGTGAAGCAAATAAGTCATCGAGTGTGAACCCGAGAATATCTAGTACTGCAAGGATGGCTGCTTCGGCATTTTCCCGGTTATGATCGCCTGGAATGGAGAGAAAATTAAGAAGAGTTTTTAATTCGGTTTGGTAGCTTAAAATTGGATAGGTAGATTTTTTGCCAGGAGCCTGCTCGCCAAGTTTGGTGCTAACGGCGTTGTTGGCATAATAAATACAGTAATCCTCTGCGGTTTGATGTTTTATAATATTACCCTTAGCAGCAACATAGTCATCAAAATTTAAGTGACGATCGAGATGGTCTGGCTCAATGCGTAATATTACAGATACATGAGGGGATTTTTTAAGGTCCCAACACTGGAAGCTACTCATTTCATAAACTACGAGGTCATTTTCTTCGATATCATCAAGCTCTAAGATGGCTGGTGTGCCTATGTTGCCAACGAGATGAATTTTGCGAAAGCGCTCGGTGAACTGACGGAGAATATTAGTGATAATTGAGCAGGTTGTGCCCTTGCCTTTTGTGCCGGTAACACCGATGATTGGTGCTTTGCAGTGTTCGAAGAAATAGTTTGTGATTGAGGTCCAGTCCTTGGACTTGCCACGATCTTCTGGTTTTAGGGCGAACTGTGGTCGGACTGATGGACTACGAAAAACTAGGTCGTATTTTTCAAGTTCAAAACCTGGGATTTCGGAATCCGTGAAATGATCAAAAAAGGTGAATTGATTTGGCTGATCGTCAAGAAGATGGTCTTTGAAATAAGATTCAATGGCGTTGCCTTCAAGACCGTGGCCGAGAACTGCGATTTTCATAGTCTTATTATACGCCATTTTGAGATGACGCGAGTTAAAAATCACTTCAGTTTACTAATGGAGGATTTATATTTGAGTCTTTTATGATTTTTGGGATTTTTGTGATTTTGCGGGATTTTTTTGGATTTTTTGGGATTTTAAAAATTAAGAGATTCTGCAAGTTGATTGATGACGGCTTTTTCGACAGAACCAACGGCGACGAAGGCATGAATACCAGAGCCAGCAAACTCGCGAGCGAGTTCAACGATGGATGGTTTATTAATTTCTTTAATGACTTGCGGAAAATCATCATAGAGTTCAACTTTTTCGGTCATAAAATAGTCATCGGTGTAGTAATCGGAGATTTGACTGACGGTTTGAGCGCCCATTTGATAGCGACCTTGTGCATAAGTTTTGACGGCTTCAATCTCTTCATCAGATATTTCCCCATTGAGAGCGCGAACCATTTCAACTTGGATAAGTGAAAAAAGTTCATCGGCAGTCTCTAGATTAACCTCACCGTCAAAATCCCAAGATGAATAGTGCTTGCTACTATTAATGCCGCTACCCATACCATAAACAAGGCCGCGTTTTCTGGCTTGGCCAAAAATTCGGCTGCTCATGGTGCCATTTAGAATATGATTGAGCGCGCCCATGGCTTGAGTTTCTTGAATGGATAAACGCCTTGGGGTAACCATGGAAAAACCGAATGTAATATTGCTGGCGTCCTTGCGTTTGACGAGAACGGCTGGGGAAGAATGGAGCTTGTCTTTTGGAATCTCAAAACGACGCCCCTCTTTTAGATCCCAATCTTCAAGATTGCGTAAAATTTCTTTCTTGCGGTGCTTAATTTGTCCGGCAATGATAAAACGCATATTTTTAGCGGTATGTGTGCGACGGTAATGCTCGCGAATATCTTTTAGTTCAATATTGCTGATAGTGGCAAGACGTTCTTTGAGGTTGGGGACTTCTTCTCCGATGGCTTTTTGTAACCTTGGCCAAAGGAGTCTGGCATAATCATTCATATAGCCAGTGAGCTCGGCCTTAACGTTTCCCTTCTCGCTTTTTAGCTCTTCCTCATTAAACATTGGTGAGGTAATTGCGATGCGCTCAAGATTTAAGATTCTTTCCCATTCAAAATCGGCACATTCAGCTTCATAACAGACTGAATAATCTGAGGTCCAGGCATTGTGGTAGGCGCCGTTTTTGGTAAAATCAGCCTCGTATGCTTGTTCATCTGGAAAAACAGAATTAGCGCCAAAGCTAAGATGCTCGACTACGTGGGCAATCTCATAGAGATCAGGACTTTTAGCAAAACGCATGCCGCCGCGAAATTGAACTTTGATGTTCATGACGGAGGCGCCAGGGACGTCAATAAGAAGTCCCCTCGCGCCATTCTTTAGCTCGATTTCTTCAACAAAATGTTTCATACTAGCGTTTACTGTGTTTTTTGTTCTGACGTTGCTTCTTTTTAGATTTTCTTGCGGTATTACGCTCGCGATTAACGTCGGTCTTTTTGCTGGATCCGGACTTAAATTCGTTATCGAGATTTTTTACGCCAGAATCAATAGTATTTACGCCTTTATTCGTGGCAGTCTCCGCCATTTGAGTGAGTTCGGTGTCATATTCCTCGCCGTCTACAATATCAGTGGCAACTGCTTCTTGTTTAGTGACACTGAGGAGGATTTTGAGAACTTCTTCGCGGAGATTTTTCTGTAAGCCCTCAAAGAGCTTTTGTGATTCTGTACGATACTCTACGAGTGGGTCACGCTGACCAATGGAGCGCCAGTGAATACCTTCACGGAGGTGCTGCATATTTTCAAGATGTTGCATCCAGAGGGCGTCAAGAACTTTGAGGTAAACTTCGCGTTCAATGCGACGCATAACCTCAGGTCCAAATTCGAGTTCTTGATTTGCATATGCTTCGGAAACTGCGGTAAGTGCTAGCTTGGCGCGGTCTTCTGGTTTTCGCATAGCGCCAATGGTTTCAACGAGGTCGGGATCAATATTAAAGACCTGGAGGAAATTTTGTTTGAATTTCTTGTTTACGCGTGAGCTTTCAATAGTGAGGTCAGTAGTTGCTTCCTTCATGAGGCGTTTAATTTCTTGAGAGATGTTTTCTCCTTCAAGAATTTTGCGGCGCATAAGATAGACAACGCGGCGATGACGGTTGATGACATTATCGTATTGAACTACATTTTTACGAGAGTCGAAATTGAATCCTTCAATACGGCGTTGTGCGGCTTCCAGGTTTTTAGTAACAGCGCGGTTATGGATCGGAGTGTCTTCATCAAGACCAACAAATCTAAGGATATTGGCGAGCTGATTGCCTTGGAAAATTCGCATTAGGTCGTCTTCACAAGAGACAAAGAACTGAGTAATACCAGGATCGCCTTGGCGTCCACCACGACCACGGAGCTGATTGTCGACGCGCCTTGAATCGTGACGTTCGGAGCCGATAACTACGAGGCCACCTAATTTCTTTACTTCCTCAGGAAGTTTAATATCGGTACCACGTCCCGCCATATTGGTTGCAAGGGTAATTGCACCTTTTTCGCCAGCTTTTGCAACAATGGCAGCCTCACGCTCGTTATTTTTCGCGTTGAGGATCTCATATGGTAATTTGGCTTCATCAAGATATTTCGCAATTAATTCATTCTTGACGATGCTCGCTGAGCCAACAAGGATTGGTTGACCTTTGGCATGATATTCCTGGATCGTGCGAACAATAGCACGGAGCTTACCAGCTTCTGTGCGGAAGATTAAGTCGTCCTTGTCGATACGTTTAATTGGGCGGTTTGGTGGGATTTGAATCACATTAAGGGCGTAGATCTGTTGAAATTCTTCAGCTTCTGTAAAGGCAGTACCAGTCATACCAGAAAGTTTTCGATAAAGACGGAAAAAGTTCTGGAAAGAAATAGTGGCAAGAGTCATGGATTCTTCTTTAACTGCAACACCTTCTTTTGCCTCAATGGCCTGGTGGAGACCTTCATTGTAGCGACGGCCATGCATCAAACGGCCAGTATGCTCATCTACAATGATTACTTCACCAGAGTTAGTGACGACATAGTCGCGATCGCGGTTGAAGACGACCTGAGCACGAAGCGCTTGATCTAGGTGGTAGACGAGACGTGAGTTTTCAGCGGAGTAGAGATTATCGATGCCGAGGAGACGTTGAACTTTTTCAATTCCCTGATCAGTCAAGGTGACGGACTTATGTTTTTCGTCAAGCACGTAATCTTCAGGGGTGAGTTTAGAAACAATTTTAGCAAATTGATAGTAGGAATCCGGGTTATCGCCAGCTGGAGCAGAAATAATCAATGGAGTACGAGATTCATCAATCAAAATAGAGTCTACTTCATCGACGATGGCAAAATTGAGCTCACGTTGCCTAAGAAAATCTACCTCGTTAACCATGTTATCGCGAAGGTAGTCGAAGCCAAATTCGTTATTGGTACCATAGGTAACATCGGCAGCGTAAGCCTGTTTCCTAGTGCACGGCTTTAGATGTTGCATGCGTTCATCGGCATGGTCTTCGTTGATGTATTCAGGATCATAAAGGAAGCTAGCGTCAGCAATAATGACACCTACGCTGAGACCGAGGAAGTGAAAAACTGGGGCATTCCAACCGGCGTCACGTTGAGCAAGATAGTCATTAACTGTGACAACATGAACACCACGTTCAGTGAGAGCGTTGAGGTAGGAAGGAAGCAGAGCGACTAGGGTTTTACCTTCACCAGTTTTCATCTCGGCAACATTGCCTTCGTGAAGTGCAATACCACCAATCATTTGTACGTCAAAATGTCGCATTCCGAGAATACGGAAGGTGGCTTCACGGACAAGAGCAAAGGCATCTGGGAGGAGTTGATCTAGGATTTTGTCTTCAGCCTTTTTAGTATCGATGGTTTTGGCGGAAGTCTTCTTGGCTTTTTTGCTAGGTTCCTTCTCTAATTTTTGTTTTTCGAGCGCAGTTTTTGCGTCAGCTTTTTTACGAAGCTCAAGTAGTTGTTTTTTGAGGAGGTTTGTTTGGTCTTTTAGTTCGTCGTCGGACATGGCTTGATATTTTGGCTCAAGCTTGTTGATTCCCTGCACGATTTTTTCCATGCGCTTTAATTCGCGCTTTTCTGGGTCACCAAAAATACCTTGAAGTACTTTTGTGGTGAGAGTCTTATCAGCCAATTTGTCGGTCGGCTTTTTTTCTTTTTTTACTTTTTTCGACATAGTCAGTCAAAACCTCCAAAAACAGAATATTATTTATGAGTGTATTTTATCATAAAAACTGCATGAAGTGTGATTCATGCAGTTTAATCTTTTAGTTTTTTCTCTTTATTTCGAGATTTTCTTTAAATTTAATTACTTATCTCGGTGAAATAGGCGCATAAATGGGTTTTTACGAAGATGTGGATTTGATTCAATCTTGTAGCGGCGGATTTGGCCGGTAAGTTTTGCTTCAAGAATATCGATTCCTGCAAAGACATTTGAACATTCATCTTTAGCAGCGATAACTTTACCGCCAGGAATTTCCATAGCTACAGAAATTTCATATTTATTACCATGTGAACGGTTGACTTCGGTGACGACGATTTTTGCAACAACGTCTTTTTTGTTGCCGCGAGGTAGGTAGCGGTCAAGTTTGCCAATGCGCTTAGTTGCGTATTTCTGGAAACTTTCTTCGACTTTATAATTACTGCCACTGATATCAATTTTTTCGATCATAAATTCTCCTTAAGCCTATTTTAACATAACGATATAAATAATAAATCACCTTAAAGTTCGGAAACGCCGAGGTATGGTTGTAAGACGGCAGGAACTTTGAGCTTACCATCTTTTTCTGCAAAGTTTTCAATAACTGCAACCATGGTACGAGCTAGTGAGATTGCGGTGCCATTAAGGGTATGTAAGGTTTCGATAGTACCATCTTTGCGGCGGACGCGAATATTGAGACCCTTAGCCTGGAAGTCGGTACAGTTAGAACAGCTGGTTAATTCACGATATTTTTGATCAACTGGAGACCAGTATTCAATGTCGTATTTCTTGGCAGCTGGGGCGCCAAGATCGCCTGCGGCAATATTGATGACGTGGTATGGAATACCAATTTCTTGCCAGATTTCTTCTTCAATGGCGCGGATTTTTTCGTGGATTTCTTTGCTTTGTTCTGGAAGACAGAATGAGTACATTTCTAGTTTATTAAACTGGTGGACACGGAAGAGGCCACGGGTATGTTTGCCAGAAGCACCAGCTTCCTTACGGAAACAGGCAGAAAAGCCTGCGTAAAAGAGCGGAAGCTTATCTTCGTCGATGATTTCATCCATGTGGTAGCCGGTAATTGGCATTTCGGCGGTTGCAATCATGGCGAGATCTTCACCTTCTATGTAATATTCATCACTCTGTTCAGAGCTTCTTGGTGCAAATCCAGTGCCTTCGAGAACACGAGAGTTGACCATATCAGGCACATCCATGAGAGTGAAGCCGTGCTCGGTAACTTTTTTAATACCAAATTGGACTAAGGCATTTTCGAGAAGTGCGAGACCACCTTTGACATAGTAGAATTTGGCGCCGGCAACTTTGGCACCACGTTCGAAATCGACCCAGTCACGAGAGATGGTATAGTCGAGATGGTCAACACCTTCGGCTTTTTGACCTCCCCAAGTTTTTACTTCAACGCTGGCACTTTCATCACCAAGTGGGACATCTTCGAAGATAATGTTTGGTACGGTTTTTAGTAGGTCGCGGAATTCTTTATCTTCAACCTCTAATTTTGCTTCAAGCTCTGCAAGCTGTTCCTTTAATTCCTTACCACGGGCAATCTGTTCCTCGGTTGGCTTGCTTCCCTTCATGCTGTCGGTGTTTTGGTTGCGTTCTTTGCGGAGATTTTCAACCTGCTGCAGTGTGGCCTTTCTGGTATCGTCGAGCGCAAGAAGTTTGTCGAGATCGACGTTTTTGTACATTTTTTCTGTAATGGAATGCTGAACTAACTCACGGTTGGCTCGGATGAAGTTGATATCTAGCATTTTTTTACCTCTTTTCTTTGATTAATTATCGGTTTTGCGCTTGATGATTGGGAACGGTACGGCCTCGCGGCCGGAGACGCCTTCGAGCAGCCAGAAATTGCGTTCGGAGTTGCCCCAACCACAGGCTGGTGGCATACCATACTCGAGCATTTCAACAAAGTCTGTATCGAGCATTTGTGCTTCACTGTCGCCTTGGTCTCGCATCGATTGTTGTTCTTCAAAACGGGCTAGCTGATCTAAGGGATCGTTTAGCTCGGAGTAACCGTTCCCCATTTCCGTACCAGCAATGATAGGGTGGAAGCGTTCTGTGACGAGCGGGTTCTCTGGTGAAATCTTAGCCAGTGGCGAGAGGCTGAGAGGCTCTTCAATAAGCCAGAAGGGTCCACCGGATTTTTTACGGATTAACTTCCAGAGGTTATCAATTAACCTTGGTGTGGACTGGTTTGGTTTAATTTCAACACCGTTACTCTTTAAAATTTGCTCAATTTTCGTGCGATCTGGTTGGAAAACATCAATATCAAAATGTTGTTTGATAAGATCGGCATATTTAATGCGTGGCCATTTTTGATCTAAGTCAATCTCAAAGCCACCAACATTAAATTTCAGGGTTCCCCAGGTACGCTTTGCGACATATTTAATCATCTCTTCATAAAAATTCATGCCGTCATTGTAATCTTCAAAAGCAGAATAGGATTCAAAGGCGATATGTTCTGGAAGATGTTCATCATCGACACCTTCATTGCGGAAGCGTGGACCGATGTC
>ERZ773214.1641-NODE-1641-length-12793-cov-23.490893_pt1 | contig 12793 bp, 10 predicted proteins | sample MGYA00511238_ERZ773214 | MGnify/ENA primary metagenome ERZ773214 (study PRJEB29015, sample SAMEA2738157) | human oral metagenome | biome: human oral; feature: human-associated habitat; material: saliva | place: China | collected 2259 ...
ATGTAGTCGGCGCGCTGCGAAATCTGGAAGCCGCTTTGCTCGCTGCGCTCACCTAAACCCACCCGGCCAGCACCAACCACTATTTGACGGGTAACTAGCACCGTGGCCAGGAGCGAATTAAGCAGATCCAGGGGCAGGGCGCGGCTAACTAAATAGTTTTCGTGCGCACCCCAAGTCGCGCCCTTACCATCAACATTATTTTTGTAGGCATGCACCTGCATCCCCTCAGCTTTAAGCTGGGCTACGGCCTGGGCAGCTATCAGCTCTCCGGCCCGATCCCACACCATGGCCGCAAATGGGGTGGTGCATTCAGGGCTGGAGTATTCAGGGTGGGCGTGATCCACATAGAAACGCCCCCCATTAGCTAACACCAGGTTAGTTAGGGCCTGTCTTTGCAGCTGCTTACCGGTACGCAAACTAGCCCCCGGCGGCAGGGCCTGCTCAGCGGCCAGGTCACGCACCACTTCCCCAGCCCCCACCCCGGGCACGCCCCAGTCACACAGTCCACCAGCCAGGCTTTGCCCCGCGCCACCAGTCCCCTGGTTTAAAGAGGCACCCGCAGCAAGTGCGCTGGGCGCAGAGGGCTCGCGACAATCAGCGCTACCCTCTGGCTGGCTGTCATCGCTGGCGCTCGCAGGGGCGCTAGGAGCTAGGCTGCCAGGTAAATCAGTTAGTAAAGAAGCGTCAGCTAAATCGCGCGCCAGGCGCCCACCACGCAGGTCAGCTAGGGGGTCTTCATCCTCATAATCCCAGCGCACCGCCTGGCTCCAACGCCCCGCCCGCGAAAATGGCGCATAGGCGGCCACGCTTCGCGCCGACAGCTGCATAGGGTTCATGGCGCAGCCGGGGGCCGAGATACCAAATTCGGTTTCTAAACCCACCATGCGCCGGGCTGGATCTGGCGTGTGCATCAGTGCTTAGCCCGCTTCACACTACGCACCATCACAGGCCTCTCCCCCAGCTGGCGTAGCCAACCTTCAGAGTCAGTGCTGGCGTTAAGCTCTTCTTGTTCACGCCCCGCCTGCGCCACTGCCTCCAGCAGCAAAGAGGTGCTAATGCCACCCTCAGCCCCGGCTAGCTCACGTTTAATCGCTAAAGTCTTAGCCCGGGCCACCACCGCCGCCAGGTAGGCGCCTGAGATTAGCTCACTGGCGTACACCTTGCGGCAGGCACCATTAACGTAGGTGATTTCCAAAATTTCGTTGGCATGGCTGGCGGCATACAGTGCCTCCACGGTGGCGCCAATCATGATCTGTAAAGCGTCTTGTCTGCTGCCGGCGCGCGCCAACTCACTAGAGGCAATTGGTAACTGCCCAGTTAGGTGCTTAGCTAAAATCTCGCCGGCAGCAAGCTTATCGGGGCGGCCAATATAGATTTTTACATCTAGTCGCCCTGGCCGCAGCACTGCCGGATCAAGCATGTCTTCACGGTTAGTGGCGCCAATAATCACCACATTGTTAAGGGCCTCAACCCCATCTATTTCCGCCAGCATCTGGGGCACAATCGTGCTTTCCATATCTGAAGAAATACCCGAGCCGCGCCGGCGCAGCAGCGCCTCCATTTCGTCAAAGAAAATCACCACTGGGCGCTGCTCATCAGCTAGACGCCTAGCCTGCTCAAAAATGGTGCGGATTTGGCGTTCGCTTTCACCCACGTATTTATCAAGCAGCTCAGGGCCCTTAATGTTGAAAAATGCGGCCTCGCCTTGCCCCCTAGCGTGCGCCAGGGAGGTAGCCACAGCCTTAGCGATAAGGGTTTTACCGCACCCCGGCGGCCCGTAAAGCAGTACGCCTTTAGGGGCCGAAAGGTTATAGGAGCGATACAGCTGCGGGTGAGTAAAAGGCAGCTCAATGGCGTCACGCACGGCGCTAACCGCGTCAGCTAAACCACCAATTTCCTCAAAAGAAATATTGGGGCTGTCGGGCACAATCAAATCCTGCACACCGGTGCGTTCAATTAGGCCCAGCGCCAAGTCTGCCTCCAGGTGAGCGCAAAGCATATCCCCGCTACGCAGCGGCTGCTCCAGATTTTCGCGTTGCAAACCGGGCGCCAGTTGCAGCACCTTACTAGAGCCTGAGGAGGTAGTTACCAGCACCCGCTCACTATCGAGGCGCTCGCTGACATACACCGCCTCGCCCATATTCATGGGTTCACTTACCCCCACCACCACTTGGGAAGAGTTAATTAGCAGCTGACTGCCGGCGTTAATCTCCTGCTCTGTAACGCTAGGGTGCACCGCTAAGCGCATACGCCGCGCCCCCACCATGGCCTCTAGCGCCACTAGCTGTTTGTTTTCATAAAACAGCCCCGTACACACCGCGTAGCTAAGGGGCGGCTGGCGTAGCTTTTCTAGCTGACTATCAACCTGCTCTAAACGCTGTTTGGCGCGTTTTAAACCCGCCGCCAATCGCTCGTTTTTAGCCGCCAAACTGGCAGCTTCAGCCTGCAACTGGCGTACCTGGCCAACTAGCACTAGCGGGTCAACTTTTGCTCTACCCATGCCTGTGAAAGCTACTCCTTAAAAGCGGGGCGCTGGACGGTGTCTAGCCCCAGAGTTTGTGCTACCTGATCAGTTAGTGCCCCACGGGCGCTGGTAGCTTGCACGTTTACTTCAGTGGCGTCGTCGGGCTGCTTAACCAGGCAGTCACGTAGCACCTTGCGCACTTTACGGTCCGTGCTGGTGCGCTCGTCGACGTCGTCGGCCACCCAGTAACCAGACTCGTCATAAGCCCCACCCCTACCGGTTTGCCGGCGGCTAAGGGGCTTAGAGCCGGTAGCTAAACGACGCGCCAAAACCAGGAAACCGGTGTGACCCACCATGCGGTGATCGGGGCGCACTGCCAAACCATCTACATGCCAGCCACGCGACATGGTTTCCCAAGCCAGCGGCTCGCTAAAGCTTTGAGTGCCTCGCAGCGCCTCAACCGTACGCGACATCTGAGTGACGGTAGCCACATAGGCGCAAAATACGCCGCCGGGAGCCAATGCCCGGGCGCTTTGCTCCACGTTCTCCCAGGGAGCCAGCATGTCTAGCACCACTCGGTCAATCGAAGCGTCCTCCACCAAATCAGCTACCACCTGGGCAAAGTCGCCGCTGTGTAGCTGCCAGGCACGGTGGTGGCGGCCAAACCAGGCGTCAACATTGGCGGCGGCAATGCGGGCAAAGTCTTCGCGGCGCTCAATGGAGATAAGTTTGCCTTCTTCCCCAATGGCGCTTAGCAGGCTCATGGTTAGCGCCCCTGAGCCCACCCCGGCCTCTAGCACGCGGGCGCTGGGGAAAATATCGGCCATGGCCACAATATTTCCTGAGTCTTTGGGGTAAACCACCTGGGCCCCACGCGGCATAGATAGCACATAGTCGGCTAGCAGCGGGCGCATAATCATCAGTTCATGGCCACTAGCGGTTTCAATGACGCTGCCCTCGTTTAACCCCACAATTTCACTGTGGTGCAAATTGCCGCGTACCGACTGGAAATAGCCGCCTTCTTCAAGCACAAAGGTGCTCATGCGCTTTTTAGTGTCGGTGATCTGGACGCGCTCACCATAGCGCAACAGCCCACGCCGCCCGTCTTGGCCCAGGCGCTGCTGGGTGGCTACTTTGGCTACCTCACGCTTAGCCCGAATGACAGTGGCTGCTACCTGATCTAGGGCTGGCTCAGCCTCGGAGGGCTGGGGGCTGTTTTCGATTTCCTCACTCATCCCCACCAGTGTAAGGGCTACCTAATTGCCACCAGTATTGCTGGGACATAGGTCACTAGCTTGCTAGCTAATAGGGAAATAATGCGCCAACCTTAAAACTAAAGGAGCCCAGGGTTTGTTAATTTTGTAGGTATGGATGGGCATTTAGATAATTCACACGACGGCGCGGCAGCGGGCACCAGCGCCACCTCGGCTAGCTCCCCAGGCCCTGCAGCCCCAAGTACCAGCCCCAGCTCAGGCACCCAGCCCAGCTTGAGCCCCAGCCCTGCGGGCGGCAAACGCAACGCCCTGTCTCCCTCGCGGGTAAAAGATTTTAAGCAGTGCCCGCTGCTGTTTAGGTTTCGCTGCGTAGATCGCCTTGAAGAGCCCGGCTCCTTGGCCACCCACAAGGGCACGGTGGTACATGCGGTGCTCGAAGACCTATTTGATCTACCTGCCGCCCAGCGCACCGAAGCCGCCGCCCAGGCCATGCTTGAGCCCCACTGGCAGGCCCACCGTGAGGCTAACCCGGCGGTTATGGATCTATTTGATGACCCCAGCCAGGTAGAGCCCTGGTTAGAACAGGGGCACGCGCTTATTTCTAACTATTTCCGCATGGAACTACCTCAGCGTCTAGAGCCGGCCCAACGTGAGCTGTTCGTGCAGGCTAAAACCGATTCGGGGCTGCTGCTGCGCGGCTTTGTGGACCGGTTAGATGTGGCCCCAAATGGGGCTATGCGGGTAGTTGACTATAAAACCGGTAAAGCCCCCGCCCCGCGTTTTATGGCTGAAGCCCTATTCCAGCTGCGTTTTTATGCGCTGGTGTTAAAGCGGATGCGTGGGGTTATGCCGGCGCGTTTGCAATTGCTTTATCTTAAAGACACCAAAACGCTAAGCCATGACCCTCACCCTAGTGAACTTATCGAGGTTGAGGAGCAATTAGAGCAAACTTGGAACGAAATTTTTGCCTGCGCCCAGCGTCAGTATTTCCCACCGCGTAAAAGTGTTTTATGTGGCTGGTGTGCTCACCAGGAGTTTTGCCCGCTATTTGGGGGCAAAGAGCCCGACATGCCAGTAGAGAAGTTGAGCTATATGCTCACCGCCCATGACTAAATTGCTAACCTTTGCCTATGGAGTATCGCCAGTTAGGACGCAGTGGGTTACGGATCTCTTCGCTAGGTCTGGGCACAATGACATGGGGCAACGACACTGATGCCACTAGTGCCCGTGAGCAGCTGGAATTATTCGTAGATAAGGGCGGCACACTGGTTGATACGGCTGCCTCATATGTAGGCGGTGACAGTGAAAAGCTGCTGGGCCAGCTGCTGACTAAGCACATTTCGCGCCGTGAAGTGGTGCTGGTATCTAAAGCCGGGGTGCGTTCGTGGCGCACCGGTGAGCGTAGCGCGGTTTCCGACGCCGGGCGCGGCACGCTGCTAGATACGCTCGATGATTCTTTGGCACGCTTGGGCACTGACCACCTGGATTTGTGGCTGGTGCAGATCCCCGACTACTACACGCCCATGGAGGAGACCGCTTCAGCCTTAGAGATGGCTGTGCGTAGTGGCCGCACCCGCTATGTGGGAGTGTCTAACTATCCGGCTTGGGCTGCGGTGCATATGGCTGATCTGCTTGGTAGCGCTATTGGCATGGCCGGGGTGCAAACTGAGTATTCGCTGCTTAACCGTAGCGCTGAGCAGGAGCTTATCCCGGCCGCCCAGGAGCTGGGTTTTGGGATTATGGGTTGGTCTGCTTTGGGGCGCGGGGTGCTTACCGGCAAGTACCGTAACGCCACTCCCCCCGACTCGCGTGGCGCCTCAGTGCATTTGGCTGGGTTTGTGGCCCCGTATTTAAACGACGACGCCGCCCGCGTGGTTAACGCGGTGGCGACGGCAGCTGCGGGCTTGGAGCGCAGCCCGCTTGAGGTGGCTTTAGCTTGGGCTCGCGGCAGTGATGGGATTGACTGTTCGATAGTTGGCGCGCGCAACACCCACCAGCTGCGTGACATACTGGCGGCTGCAGACCTGCAGCTAGAGCCTCAGATCCGGCATGTGTTAAACGAGGTTAGTTAGCCCGCTTGGGTGCCTCATCCTCGTCGTCTTCTTCTTCATCGATGTCTTCGTCGTCTTCATAGTCGTCGACGTCGTAGTCTTCGTCCTCGTCGTCTTCGAAGTCTTCTTCATCAAAGTCATCGTCTTCGTCTTCATCAGCCTCGACAATATCCAGGGGAAGCTCGATACCAAAGGCGGTGAACAGGGCATCGTCGTAGGTGAAGAAGGCGTCAGCGAGACGGTCTTCAGCGGCGATTACTGCCGGCGAGAATTCGTCGCCGGTGGAGGATGCTTCAAAGTGTTGCTCTAAAGCGGCAATGAGTCGGTTAAGTGCTGCGCGCGGATCTGTAGCCATATGCCAAGGTTAGCGAGATTTTCTCCCCCGCGCAGCGATTAGGTAATAATCAGTTGTAGTTTGCCTGCTGTAGTTTGTGCCTTGGCCCGGGGATATTAACCCCAGGCCAAGGCACAAAAGCTGCTTTTACTCGTTTAGACCTAGCTGCTCGCGCACAAAGTCCACAAACAGGTCTTCACCCTTGATCCGGCTGGTTTCTTCAGGGCCAACCACCACGCGTACGCCGTCGCGCAAAAGCTGGGAGGCGCCGCCGTCGGGGCCCAGAGGCAAAATCACCCATTCTTTAGCCGGGTGATAGCGCTTGGTAGGTGCGCCGCCAGCAATAATGGATTTGATGTTGGTAGCTACCACTTCGGCGTGTGCACGGGCAGCGTCGGCGCGCTTAGATTCACGCACGTCGGTTAGGTCGCCGATAGCCCACACGTGGGGGTGGTCGATTACGCGCAGGTATTCATCCACCCGGATAGTGCCGTCATAGTGGCGGATGTCGGCGTAAGACTGGCCTAGGAAGGAGCTGGCTACTCGCGCCCCGTAGGCGCGGAACCAAATGTCGGCTTCAATGGTGCGCCCAGCCTTGGTTTCCACAGTGAAGGGAGACAAGGTGGCCACATCAGTGGAAGGCAGGTAAGCCAGCTTGTCGCCGGTAATAATTTCTACGCCGCGATCAAGTAGCTGGGCGCGGATAGCTTCACGCAGTTCACTCTTGTAGTCGCTGGAGCACAAAATATCATCGGCGCTCTCAACCATGATTACGTGCAGGTCAGGGAAGGCGGAGGTAATTTCACCAGCTAGCTCCACCCCCACTGCACCGGCGCCCAGAATCAGCACCCGCCTGGCAGCTGCTAGGGCGTCGTTAGTGCGGGCAATGCGGGCCTTGGCCACCGCTGAGGGTGAGTCCATGTGCTTAGCCGGGAAGGGGTAGGCCGTGCCGGTAGCTAAAATCAGCTGGTCAGCTTCAATTACCTGGCCATCGGAGGTACGCACGGTGGTGCCATCCACGCTCATGGCGGTGGCGTGAACTACGCGACCGTTTTTAAGCAGGTGATCGTAGGGCAGGAAGATTTTTTGTGCCCAATCGGGGTCAACCGTGGCGCGCAGCGCTGCCGCATGGTTAACGAAAGTGTCTTTTTGTTCGATCAGAGTTACTTCGGCACACTCGTCTAGGGCTTTAGCCGCAGTGATACCGCCATAGCCACCACCGACAATAGTGACGCGAACCATAATACTTCTCCCGGGTAATAGGTTGGGTGGCCATGCCGCGTCGCTTGCGGCGGCCTTAGTTAAAGCCTAGCGCACCTAGGCCTTAAGTCCACGGTTTTACTGAAGCCTAGTTGTGCGCTTAGCCTCAGCCATGCAGCGAAAGGAGCGACTTTAGGCCGGCTACGAGCTTACTCATCGGATGATCAATAGAGTCATATCTACGCCGCAGCCATAGGCCAATTAGCGCCCCTAGCGCTGAAAGCTGCATTAGCATTGAAAGCGAGACCACCTGGGGCGGGTACAGCACACTAAAGTATTTCTCTGTAATAGGGGCCAGCTTAACTATAGAAAGCCTTATTAACTCATAGTTAATGTCTTCAAGCAGACGTTGGTTTCCCTCATAATCGAACGTTAACCAGACAAGTAGCATAGCTACCAGCGCCACCAGCGGATAGGCAAAGTGGGGCCTTATCTCGCGCACTATAAACCCACAGATAAAAGTCAACAGCAACATGGTCCCTCCCAGCAGACCAAATTCTGCTACGCGTACCAGCCCCAGTAACCACCATTGGGCTCCGGTATCTAAGGCCTCAAAAGAGTTGGTCCTTTTAAATACTTCGTTATAAACCATCAGGCCACAGAAGTAGAAGAACCCAATCCAAGCTACATATACGATACAGATAAAGGCAGAAGTATTTGTGCCATCGTTGAAATAGGGAACAGGGTCAGGGCCATCTGCAGCAGTCTTTTTGTGGCTTACTCGCTTTGAGGTATCGCTTTCAATGCCAGAGGATTTTCTAGCCTTCTGCTCTACCTGCTCCACAGTGCCAATCGCTAACGCCTTGCTAATTTCTGCCGGATCCACCAGGGCCTGCTCACAGTCAGCAAAAGCTTGTGTTAACTGCCTTTTTGCAGCTAGCGCCGCCGATGAAGTTTCACCGGCGGCGCTAGCAACTTGATACTGCCTAAGAGCAGCAATTAAACGGTCAAGTGAGGCTCCAGGGTCAGTCTCCATGTCCTAACCATAGCCTCATGTATGTGCCTTGGCACATGTTTAGTCCAAACCACGGCGCTTAAGTAGGTGCTCCAAGCTGGGCTTACGTCCCGCAAAGCGCTGGTAGCTAAGGGCCGCCTCGCGGCTATCGCCACGGCTGAGGAACTCATCGCGGAAGCGCTGACCGGCCTGACGGTTAAGTCCGCCGTCGTTGTCAGCCTCAGTGCCAATCGCACCCAGGCCAGCAGTGCGGAACCAGGCCACCGCGTCGGCGTCCATAACTTCACTCCAAATGTAGGCGTAGTAAGCGGCGTCGTAACCCCCACCAAAGGCGTGTGAGAAGTAGGCGGTGCGGTAACGCGGCAGCACTAGGGCGTCGTCGATACCAGCCTGAGCTAGTGCCTGGTGCTCAAACTCCTCCACCTGCTCAGCCTCGGTGGGTACCTGCTCGGGGGCAAGCTGGTGCCACGCCTGGTCTAGTAGGGCTGCGCCCAGGTATTCGCTGGTCATGTAGCCCTGGCCGAAACTACCCTGGGCACGCAGCTGCTCTAGCAGGTTGGCAGGCATGGGCTCGCCGGTTACGTGGTGGCGGGCGTAGCGGGCCAGTACCTGGGGGTGCAGCGCCCAGTTTTCGTTAACCTGAGAGGGGAACTCCACCACGTCACGGGCTACGTTAGTGCCGTTAACTGACGGGTAGTAGGTAGCCCCAAACATGCCGTGTAGGGCGTGGCCAAACTCGTGGAAGCAAGTAATTACGTTGTCCCAGCTAAGCAAGGTGGGTCCAGAAGCAGGCTTGGTGATGTTGAGGCAGTTAATGATGATCGGCTTGGTGTCAGTCAAGGCGCCGGGCTCATTAAAAGTATTCATCCAGGCGCCACCGGACTTACCGGCGCGGGCATAGTAGTCACCCACAAATAGCGCCAGCACACTGCCATCAGCTTCGCGCACTTCCCATACACGCAGGTCGGGATCATACATGTGAGCGGCCAGGTCTTCGCGCTCGTGGAAAGTGATGCCGTAGAGACGGTTGGCGGCAAAGAAAACACCGTCAATGACGTTATTTAGCTCCAGGTAGGGGGCCAAAATCTCGTCATCCACACCGAACAGTTCTTTACGTTCGGCTTCCTCATAGCGCAGCCAGTCTGCGGTGGTGAACTCGACGCCGGGCTCAGCCTGAGCCATGCGCTGGGCTAGACGCTGTCCATCACGGCGGGCGTTGGCCATAGCTGGACCGGCCAGGCGCGAAAGCATGGCGTTTACGGCCTGCGTGGTTTTAGCTGCAGATTCTGCGGCCACACTAGCGGCGTGGTGTTCAAAACCCAATAGCTGGGCACGCTGGGCGCGTAGCTTAGCTAGCTGCTCAACGATCTGACGGGTGTCACGCTCGCCCCCAAAGTTACGGCTCTTAGCCTTGTTAAGTAGGGTTACGCGCTCGTCGTGGCTTTCTAGCGTGGCCAGCTGCGGGGTGAGAGTAAAGTTAGCTACCCCGCTGGCGTGGATTTCGTCAGTAACCAGGGTGTGGAAACGCGCCGAAAGCTTAGTAATGGCGGCGTTTAGTTCACGTAGCTTGGCCAGGTCTGCGCCTTCTAGGGCCACGCCGTCGCGCTCAAATTCTTCTACGGCCAGGGTGATGACGCGCTTGGTTTCCTCATCAAAATCCTGGTCTGATTCGGCCAGCTGCTTGTAGCGGCGATACATGCGCGCATCTAGCGAGTAGGCGTCAGAATGCTCGCTCAGTTCGGGAGCTAGGCGCTCTTCTAGGTCATCTAGATCCGGGCAGTAGGTGGCTGAGGTTAGTGCACCTAGGGCGATTAGGGCGCGTTCAAGTAGGGCGCCGCTAAGCTCACAGGCCACCACGGTGTTGTCAACGGTGGGCGGCTGCGGGTTGGTGGCGATAGCTTCCCACTGGGCGCGCTGCTGGCTCATACCGGCGCGGATAGCGGGTTCAAAGTCTTCATGCTTTAGCACGCTAAAGTCAGGTAGGCCTAGTTCCAGGCTCCAGGGCTTAGCTAGCGGGTTCGCCGGGTCGAGATCGGCCTCCATGGCTGCGATAGTGGCTGAGAAAAGTTCACTCATGTACCTATGTTGGCACACTTGCTCGCTACATATTCGTAATCTTTCGCGCCCCGCGTGTGTCAGGCCCGACGGCGTCAAAAGCGGTGCCGGTTAGCTGTCCGGTTAAGTCAGCGCTTTGGGCTCTGGCTAGCGGTTTAGCCAGCGGTCACGCCCCCAGTGGAATAGGTGGCGTAGCCCTAAACCAAGCAGCGCCCCCATCCCAGCACAGGGCAAGGCGTAGCGACTAACTTCCCAGTAGGCGATATCGAGCATCAGCGCGCCGTGGAAGAAAGTGCGCGTGGCGTCTTCAAAAAACAGCATCACCCAGGTGGTTAGCAGCGCCATGGCCACCACAAAGGGGTAGGAAATAAAGGCGCGCACCTGGCGAATTTTTGGCCCGGCACAGAAAAACACAGCTAGCAGCATAAATGGGCCCAGTGAGCCGACCCCGGTGAAGGAATCTAGGAACTGTAGCAATCCTAGTGGGATACGGATTTGGCCCACCGGGGTGTACAGATAAGAGTGCACCACCATATACACAATTAGGGTCACTACCTGCGAAAACGTAAACCAGGCGGTGTATTTAGCCAGGGCCAGCCAGGTAGGTACCTGCTCATCTTGCGCCGGGCCAAAGCCAACCGCATGTGAAAAATCAGGGTCGACGGCGTCGTCGTAAGTTACGTTGTCGGGCAAGTGATAGCTGGCCCCCGTAGTGCTGGTATTACCCAATTCTCCCCCTGTAATGCCTCGATGCCCTTATCCTAGTTCAGTGCTGGTGGATTTAACTATTTAGCCAGATTATCCTCAAAATGTCAGCTATTTAGGAGTCAGTTATGAGTGCGTGTCCTACCCTACCGGTTATGGTCAGCCTGGCACGCATTGTCAGCCAAGGTTTAGTACCAGCTACCAGCGCCACTAGCGTAGTGCAGGCAGTTAACAATCTGCTGGCGGTGCAAGGCCAACAGGTTTCAGCCCTACCCCACGCCTTATTGGAGCGCACCCCGGGCGCAAAGTTCAGCGATGTAACCACAGCTTTTAACCAGTTAGAGTTGGTGCGCTCGCGACCCATGCGCGGTACCGTGCATATTACTAGCGCCGCTGACTACCACTGGCTTCGGCTAACCCTAAATCAGCGCTCCAACTATAGTTTGCGCAATCAGTCGATCCTAGGGGGCATTAGTGAAACTGACCTAGAGACCGCCTGGCAGCTAGTAAAAACCCATGCCCCAACGCAGGGCATTAGACGCAAAGACATGTTTGCCCTGTGGGTGCAAGCGGGCCTAGCTGTTAAAGCCCAAAATGCCACTTCCCTCAAGGCTCCCCCCACCGAGCAGGCCCGGGTTAACCGCTGGTGCAATTTGATGATGTGGGAGCTAGATCGACAAGGTCTAGTAGTGGAAGGCCCTATGGGCACTAATGAGCATCGTTTCATTGACGCCACCTGCCTACCTGCCGCCACCAGTGCGGCTAGTGGCTTTAAATTTGATCCAGCTGATCTGCGCGCGGCGCGTATGGAAGTAGCTAGGCGCTACGCCTACGGGCACGGCCCTGTAAGCGTAGCTGATCTGGCTCGTTGGGCCGCTTTACCGGTAACTCAGGCCCGCCAAGCCCTAGAAGATGCAGTTAGTAACAGCGAGCTAATTGTCCGCGTAAAAATCGAGGAAAATACATTTACTCCCGCTGCGCCACCTAAAGCTGTCAAAGAGTATAATCAGCTGTTATATATGCGCGCAGATTTACCTGATCTGTTAGCAGATAATCTATCCCAGGCCCGCAGGTTAATTTATTTACCCGCTTTTGATGAGCTGCATGTAGGCTACCGTAACCGCACCTGTCTTACTGACGGCGCAGGTGAAAAGCTTATTTGTCCCACCGCTAACGGTTTATTTAGGCCCTTAATTGTTAATAATGGCCGACTTATCGCGGTACGGCCGGCATCTAGCGGGGTTATCTGGTTAGACAAACCCACCCCTTACATGGACAAACGAGTAAATAAACTAGTCGACAATAGGTTAGAAAGCTTACAATAGGTCATAAGCTTGACCCCTTTCCCTAGGACTCCAAAATGTCAGCCCTTACTATTTTTCATACCGGCAGCGTTATCGTTGACGAGGCTTTGCTCTACCGTCGTCCCAGCGACCACCCGCTAGCTTGGACCCACCTGCTACGTGATGACTCACGGTTAGTTGAGGTACCGGTATCGTGCTACCTGCTTGAGGGCCGCCACGGGCGCATGCTCATTGACACCGGCTGGCACCCAGATAACCGCACCAAACTAGGCCAAATAGCTAACCTACGTCAGCAATACCTCGCTAAACGAGCAGTTTTACCGCAAGGCCAGGCCATTGATGAGCAACTAGCGCAAATGGGGATTAGCCCCAAAGATCTTGACCTAGTGATGCTATCACACCTGCACTGCGATCACGCTGATGGTTTGCGGCTAGTTAAAGACGCCCCCGG